>Ga0214472_10001198_pt1 | contig 29688 bp, 24 predicted proteins | sample RVTome_6_FD_207662 | JGI IMG/M metagenome (GOLD analysis project Ga0214472, IMG submission 207662) | Soil microbial communities from uranium-contaminated site in the Upper Colorado River Basin, Wyoming, United States - RVT140D175 | ecosystem: Environmental > Terrestrial > Soil > Contaminated >...
GTCGTGACGTTGCCGTCGATGTTGACGCTCAGGCCCAGCGTGGGGTTGAAGTCGACCAGGTAGGCCGCTTCGTGTTCGTTGAAGAAGTCGCCGGGTCCGGTGTCCTCGTTCGCGTCCTCCCAGCCGGTCCCCACCGAGAAGTTGAACGTGAGCACGTCGGGGGTCCGGTAATCGTCGTGGTACGGCTGCCACTCGGTCCCGCCCGAGGTCAGGCCCGCCAGATGCGGGTAGAGGAGGTAGTGCTTGCGGTAGCTTCCCGCGCTCGTGAAGATGGGGTCCGGTTCGTGCACGCGGGCCAGCCAGCTGTTCGGGGCGCCGGCTTCGAGCGCATTGTTCCAGGCGTAGTTGGTGAGCGGCCGCCCGAAGAAGGGCGCGTCCCAGGGGATCGCGAGCATGTCCGAATAAGCGGCCGCGTCGTCGGTCGCCAGCCAGACGGGGGCGAACTCGTCGGACTGGCCGGCGCAGTAGAAGGTGTTCGCCCCGCCGCAAACGGCCTCGCCCTTGGGATGCAGGCCCTGGGCGCCCCGCAGCGCCGGCTGGTTGACGTCGAGAACGAGCGTCTCGTCGATGGCCAGGCGCGGGTAGCCGTAGACAGTCCAGCTCCGATCCAGGTGGAGGTCCGCCGTGTAGTCGTACGTCTGCCGCACCCGCGTCCGCGTGGCGGTCGCCTCGAGCAGCTCGAGCGTGCCGGCGCCGGCGCCTCGCTCGAAGCGCCACGTACCGTCGTTGAGCTGGGTGCTGAAGACGTTGTACTTGAGGGAGTCGCCCCGGCGGTTGACGGTCGGGTTGGCCTCGTTCTTCCCGTAGAGCTCCGAGAGGCCTCCGCCCGAGCCGGCGCCGGCATCCCAGACCATCTTGACCTCGGGCGTCTCGACGGTGACGGTGCCCGCCGCCTCGCTCGTCGAGAGGGCCGAGCAGCTCCCGACGCCGAGCGTGAAGCGGACGTTCCAGGGCGACGCCGCACCTTCGATGAAGGCGAGGCCGACCGCGCAGTCGATGGCCCGCTCCGGCGGCGCTAGCACACGCTCGAGGGTGGGACTCACGTCCAGGAGCAGGCTCTCTGCCCCCCAGCTCGCCCCGTCGAACCGGCGGTAGTAGATGCGGTTGTCGCTCTTGGAGAAGAAGAGATACAGGTTGTCGTTCGCGAGCGCGGTGAGCGCCACCATGTCGATGGTCTCCGCCGGGGGGTTGATCCCGGCCGAGATCCGCGACCACGAGTCGTTGAAGCCGACGGCCTTCCGATAGTGAACCATGTCGTCGTTGCGGTTCACGTACACGGCGTGGAGGTTGCTGCTCGAGTCCCGCACCGCGGCGAAGCGCTTCTGGTTGGCATTGTCGCCGGCGAGCCCGAAAACTCGGACCTCGGTGGTCATGTCTTCGGTCAGGGTGCCGCCCACGGTCGAGACGTTGTACCAGCTGGGGTCGTAGGTGTCGGTCGCCGCGTTCCACTTCATCGCCACGAGGCGATGGCTGCCGAGGGCGTAGGGGTTGACGCTGGTCGCGCGCAGGACGATCAGGTCGTCCGGGTTCGCACCGCCGGTCTGGAACACGGCTCCAGCGGTGAAGACCCCGTTCGACGCTCCGCCCACGCTCATCGCCGGGGCATCGGCGGTGGTCTTGCTCCAGGTCGGGCTCGCGATCGCGCTGCCCCGCCAGATGGCTCCCGCCCCCCCGGCCGTGTTGTCGTCTCGCCACATGATCGGCCGGCCGTTCGCGATGAGCACGTTCAGGGCGTTGAAGGTGGCGTCGGCCGGCCCCGCCGTCGTGAGGGCGCTCCAGCTCACGGTGCCGTCGCTGTTGAGGGTCCCGCTGCGGTAGTACCGCAAGCTGTCGGGGGTATTGAACACGAGGGCGATCACCGTGTTGCCCAGATAGCGCATCGCCCATTGGTTGGCGGAGCTGTTCGGGTTGATGTTGGGGAGGGGAGGGAAGACCTGGCCCAGGGAGGTCCAGGCCTCGCCGTCCGGCGAGCTGTTAAACGAGCCCCCGGTGGAGCCGCTGTCGTAGGCGACCCAGTAATGGCCGTTGGCGTAGTGGGTGAAGTACTTGTGGGCCGTGTTCATGGGCTCGAACGCCGTGCTGGTCCCGATGACGGCCGTGGCCGCGTAACAGGGAGCGGCCAGCCACAGGCCAGCCACTGCGGCCACGATCGTCACGCGTCTCGCGAAAGCAACCACCTTCATGACGCCCACACCACACCCGGCTAGCTGCAAAGAGCGAGCCGGGGGCGCAACGTACTGAGCTGCCTACGGATCTGCAGGGCGCCCAAAGCCCTGTACGGCCGATTCCCGGCCATGACCCAAAGGTAACACCTCATCCCGGGGTCGCGAGGCTCCGGTTCCGCCTCGTGGAATCGATCCGCTCGTGAAGCCGGGAGCTACTCCTTCACGTCGGCCACGCGGACCCGCTCGCCCGTCTCGTAGGCCCGGTGGGCGGCGATCGCGATGCGCAGGGCGGCCATCCCGTCGTCGATCGTCACCGGGGCCGCGCGGCCTTCGAGCACGTTCTGGGCGAAGTTCTGGAGCTGGGTAGTGTAGGCGCCCGCAAAGCGCTCCATGAAGTAGGGGACCGTGTCGTGGGCTACGGAGTTCTTGGTCATCACGAAGAGCGCCGTCTCGCGCAGATAGCCGATGCGCAGCGTGCCGGCGGTGCCGAGGAGCTCCGTGGCGATGTCGTAGCCGTAGATCCCGTTGCGCGAGAGGTCCACCACACCCAACCGCCCGTCCTCGAACTCCAGGGTCACCACGGCGTTGTCGAGGTCGCCGACCGTCTTCAGCTCCGGATAGGCGAGCGTCCCCGCCATCGTCTGGACGGACCTGACCTCGCCCATGAAGAAGCGGGCGAGGTCGAAGTCGTGGATCCCCATGTCCAGGATCATGCCCCCGCTGCTCCTGGGGTTGGCGTACTCGAGCGTCGTGCGGTGCGGGTCGCGGGACGACGACTTGAAGACGACGGGAGTGCCGATCTCGCCTTTGTCCACGCGTTTCTTGGCCGCCGCGTAACCCGCGTCGAACCGGCGCATGAAGCCCATCTGGAAGAAGACACCCGTCTTCTCCACCGCCTGCTTCATCTCGCGGGTCTCGGCCAGGCTCAGGGCCGGAGGCTTCTCGCAGAAGATCGGCAGGCCGCGCGCCGCCGCCGCCACGACGTGGCCGCGGTGCGTGTGCGTCGGCCCCACGATCACGAACGCGTCGATCCCGGGCGCTTCCAGCAGCTTCTCGGCTTCTGCGAACACCGCAGGCACGTCGTGCTCCGCCGCGACCGCGGCCCGCGCGTCGGGATCGGGGTCCGCGATGGCGACAAGGCGCGTTTCGGGGATGCGAGAGGCGAGGTCCCGAGCGTAGACGCGCCCGAGGCGGCCGAGGCCGATCAGTCCGATGCCGAGCTTCTTCCGGGAGGGGGTCATCTCAGTTCCCCGAAACCGTGGCCTTCGTCACGAGCTCGATGCGGACCTTCTGCTCCGCCTCCGGCTTCTCCCCGCGGATCAGCTTGACCGCGTCCTCCACCGCGAGCCGCCCCATCTCCGAGGGGAACTGCGCCACCGAGGCCAGGATCGTCCCCGCCGCGATCGCCTTGCGCGTGTCGTCCACCGCGTCGAAGCCGATGACCCGGATCTTTCCCGTCTTGCCCGCGGCCGCGATCGCCTCGACCGCGCCCAGGGCCATCATGTCGCTGCACGCAAAGAGCGCGTCGATCTCAGGATGGGCCTGCAGCATGTTCTGGAAGACGGTGAAGCCCTGGTCGCGCTCCCAGTTCGCGGTCTGGGAGGCGACCACCTTCACGCCGGGCGCGCTCTTGACCGCGTCGTGGAAGCCCTTGAGTCGCGAGTCGCCCGTCTCGTGGCCCGGGATTCCCTCCAGCAGCCCCACCCGGGCCTTTCCGCCCGTGACCTGAATCAGGTACTCCCCCGCCACCTTGCCGCCCTCGTAGTTGTCGGAGCCCACGAAGCCGTCGAGGCGGATGCCCGCCTCCCTCGCCGCAGCCACGTCCACGCGCGTGTCCACGATCACCACCGGGATCCTGGCCGCGTTCGCCTTGGCGATGGCGGGCACGACCTCCTTCGAGCCGCTGGGCGTGATGCAGAGGGCTTGAACCCCCGTCTGGATCAGGTTCTCGATGATCTGCATCTGCTTGTCCACGTCCACCTCGCGCTCCGCCGCCTGGACGACCAGGTCCACGCCCAGGCGCGTTGCGGCCTCCTGCGCGCCCTTCTGCATGTCGATGAAGAAGGGGTTGTTCAGTGTCTTGAGCACGAGGGCCACCCGCGGCTTGGCCGGGACCGCCGAATCGGGAGCGGGCCTGGTGCAGCCCGCCAGGGCGAGCCCGGCCAGGACCGTGACGAAGCACGCCGGTCGCGCGATCTTCATGGTTTCATCTCCCCGGTCGCTTGAGCATCGAGTCCACCAGAACGGCCACGATGATGACGCCGCCGATCACGATCTGCTGCAGGAACGACGAGACGCCGAGCAGGTTGAGGCCGTTGCGGAGCACGCCCATGATCAGCGCGCCCACCAGGGTACCGCCGAGCGAGCCCGAGCCGCCGAGCAGGCTCGTGCCTCCGATCACGGTGGCGGCGATCGCATCCAGCTCGTACATGATGCCCGCGATCGGCTGGGCGGAGTTGAGCCGGGCGGTGAGCAGCACGGCAGCGAGGGCACTCGTGACCCCGCACAGGACGTAGACCATGGTCTTGTGGAAGCGCACCGCCACTCCCGAGAGCCGCGTGGCCTCCTCGTTGCCCCCGATCGCGTAGACGTAGCGGCCGAAGCGCGTGCGGCTGAGCAGCAGGTGCGCGAGAACGTAGACGAGGGCGGCGGCGAGCACGGGCGTCGGGAGGCCCAGCACGCGTCCCGTCGCCAGGGAGCGGAAGCCGGCTTCGAAGCCGGAGACCGGCCGCCCCTCGGTGAAGACGAGGGCGGCTCCGCGCGCGACGCTCATCATTCCGAGCGTGGCGATGAAGGGAGGCAGCCGGCCGCGGGTGATCAGCAGGCCGTTGACCAGCCCGCACGCGGCGCCCGCCGCGAGACCGGCCGCGATCGCGAGCGGTGCTTCGAGCGGCGCCTGGAGCGCGGTCGCCAGCAGCACGCCGGAGAAGGCCACGATCGAGCCCACCGAGAGGTCGATCCCGCCCGAGATGATCACGAACGTCATGCCCGCGGCGATCACTGCGTTGATCGCGGTCTGCTCGAGGACGTTGAGCAGGTTCGAGACGGTCAGGAAGTAGGGGCTCAGGATCGAGAGCAGTGCGCCGAGCAGGAGAAGCCCCAGGAGCGTGCCGACCTGCCGGCCCTTGTTCGCGAGCCAGGCCGCGGAGCTCACGCGGGCTGCCCCAGCGCGGCGCGCAACACCTGCTCCTGGCTCGCGCCCGCGGCCTCCATCTCGGCCACGATCCGGCCCTGGCGCATGACCAGGATCCGGTCGCTCATGCCCAACACCTCGGGAAGCTCGGACGAGATCATCAGGATGCCCGCGCCTTTGGCGGTGAGCCGGTTCATCTCCTCGTAGATCTCCACCTTGGCCGCCACGTCGATCCCCCGCGTGGGCTCGTCGATCACCAGCACGTCCACGTCGGCGGCCAGCCACTTGCCGAGCACGACCTTCTGTTGGTTCCCGCCGGAGAGGTACACGACCTTCTGCTCCAGGCTGGGCGTGCGGATCCGTAGGTCATCGACCTCGCGCGCGGCGAGCGCTTTCTCTGCCGCCTGGTCCATCCAGCCGAGCCGCGACAGCCGCGGCGTGCTCGGAAGCGCGAGGTTCTCCCTCACGGACCGCTCGAGCACCAGCCCCTGGGTCTTCCTGTCCTCGGGCAGGAAGCCCACGCCCCGGCGGATGGCGTCGCGCGGCGCCCGGAGACGCCCAGGCTGGCCCTTGATCGTGACGCGCCCGGCAGCGGGCGGGTCCGCTCCCGTGATGGCACGCGCCAGCTCCGTGCGACCGGCGCCCAGCAGGCCGGCCAGGCCGACCACCTCGCCGCGGTGGAGCGAGAAGGCGACGTCGTGCAGGATGCCGCCGCCGAGCCCCTCGACGCGCAGCAGCTCGTCGCCGCGCGGCACCCGGCGCTTCGGGTAGTGCTCCTTCAGCTCGCGGTTGGCCATCAGGCGGATCAGCTCGGCGAGCGACACCTCACCCACCGGGTGCGTCGCCACGTGCTTCCCGTCGCGCAGTACGGTGACACGCGTTCCGATGCGCGCGACCTCCTCCAGCCGGTGCGAGATGTACACGACGGCCACTCCCTGGCTGGTGAGGCGCTGGATCACGCCGAACAGCACGTCGATCTCGCTCGCGGTCAGGGCCGAGGTGGGCTCGTCCATCACCAGGAGTCGGGCCTCGCCGTTGAGCGCCTTCGCCACCTCGACCATCTGCTGCTGCGCGACGCCCAGCTCGCGCACGGGCCGCGTCGAGTCGATGTGCAGGCCAAGCTCCCCGAGCCGGCGCGCCGCTTCCGCGTGGAGCCGGCGGCGGTCGATCAGCCCGAAACCCAGCGTCGGCTCACCACCGAGGAAGATGTTCTCGGCCGCGGAAAGCTGGGGCACCAGGTTGAACTCCTGGTAGATGATCCTGATCCCCAGGGCCTGCGCGTGCGCCGGGCCCTCGATCTCGACGCGCTCACCCAAAAGCTCGATCTCGCCCGCGTCGCTGCGGATCGCACCGCTCAGGACCTTCATCAGCGTCGACTTGCCCGCGCCGTTCTCCCCGAGCAGGACGTGAACCTCGCCCTGGCGCACCTCGAGGTCCACGCCCTCGAGCGCGATCACCCCGGGAAACGACTTGCGGATTCCCCGCATCTGCAGGGCCGGCGGAGCGGCGCTCTTGCCCTCGTCGTCTCTCACTCGATCGACTCCCGGCCGCCGCGCGGGCCGTCACGCGCGACACCCTTGATCCGACGCGAGCGCCGATCATATCCGGTCCCGCCACGGGAGGCGGGACTCGCCGGCGAAGAATCGCTTGACAGCCCGCCTCGCACGTCGCTAGCGTACGATTATGGAACGTTCCAAGCCTGACACGCCCGCCGGTGAGCGGAAGGGCTTGGCCCGCCGGGCGGCGGGCGCGCCGATCAGCTGGGGGGTCTGCGAGGTGCCGGGCTGGGGGTTTCAGCTCGGCGCCGAGCGAGTCCTGGCCGAGCTGGCGGGACTCGGCCTCACCGCCACCGAGCACGGGCCGCAAGGGTTCCTGCCCGACGAGCGCGAGGCCTCGCGCGCGCTCCTCGACCGCCACGGCCTGCGCCTGATCGCGAGCTTCGTCCCCGCCGTGCTGCACCTCCGCTCACGGCGGGAAGCGGAGCTGCAAGCGGTCGGGAACGCGGCCCGCGCCCTCGCCGACACGGGGGGCCAGGTGCTGGTGCTCGCCGCCGCCACGGGCCGCGACGACTACGAGACCGCAGGACGGCTCAATGACGACGAGTGGCAGGCGCTCTTCGAAGGCCTGGAGCGCAGCACGGACGTGGCCCGCCGCCACGGCCTGGCGCTCGCCGTGCACCCGCACTACGGCACCGTGATCGAGAACGGCGCGCACGTCGAGCGCCTGCTCGAAGGATCGGTCGTGGACCTGTGTCTCGACGTGGGTCACCTGGCGGTCGCGGGTACCGACGCCCTCGAGGTCGCCCGCAAGGCCCACGGGCGGATCGGCCACGTGCACTTGAAAGACGTCGACGCGGGGCTCGCCGAGCGTGTGCGCACGCGGGAGATCGGGTATCACGAGGCGGTGCGCGCCGGCCTCTACCGCCCGCTGGGCCAGGGCGCGAGCCGCATCCGCGAGACCGTCGCGCTGCTGGAGTCGAACGGTTACTCCGGATGGTACGTGCTGGAGCAGGACGTCGTGCTCTCGGCCGAGCCGCCACCGGGAGCGGGACCGGTGCTTGACGTGGAACGCAGCCTCGCGTTCCTGAGGGCGCTCGGGGCATGACGGGCGCGCCTACCTGCGCGACAAGGTGGGAGTCTCGGCCACAGAATACGCGGATGAACCACGCCACCCTGGGGACCTGGGACGCCGAGGCGTACCTCCCGCCGGCCGCTCTCGACGAGATCACGGACGTCCGCGTGCACCATCCCGACCGGGTGGCCCGCGAGGCCCGCCAAAGGCGGCGGCGGCGGCGGTTGGCCACGGACGGGCGGCTGGTGCTCGTGGCCCTCGATCATCCCGGGCGCGGCGTCAACGAGATCCGCGGCGACGCGCTGGCCATGGGCGACCGCCACCAGTACCTCGCGCGCGCGCGGCGCGTCCTCGAAGACCCCGATCTTGACGGGATCGTGGCGACACCCGACGTGCTCGAGGAGCTGTTGATCCTCAGCCACCTCGAACGCAAACGCCGCGGCCACGGCTTCCTGGACGGCCGGGTGATGGTCGGCAGCATGAACCGCGGAGGTCTGGCCGGCACCGCCTTCGAGATGGCCGACACGTTCACCTCCATGACTGCGGCGCGGATCCGCGAGCTCGGGTTCGATGGCGGAAAGATGATGTACCGCCTCGATCCGCAGGATCCGGCCTCCGGCCGCACCATCGAGGCCTGCGCACGCGCCCTGGACGAGCTTCGACGCCACAAGCTGCCGGCCTTCCTCGAGCCGCTGGGGGTCGAACGCTCGGCGAGCGGCTACGCCGCCTCGAAGGATGCCGCGACACTCGTGCGCCAATGTGGCATCGCGGCCGCGCTCGGCGAGTCGTCGATCCACCTGTGGCTGAAGGTGCCGATCGTCGACGACCTGGCGCGGGTGTGCCGGGCCACCACGCTGCCTCTCCTGCTCCTCGGCGGGCCCGCCCGAGGCACCGCGGAAGAGACGCTGCGGGACTTCGGCACCGGCCTCCGCGCGGGGCCGCGCGTGCGGGGCGCGATCATCGGACGGAACCTCCTCTACCCCGGCGCGGCCGACCCGCTCCCGCTGAGCCGCGCGCTCACCGCGATGGTCCACCGCGGCGCGGACGTGACGCAAGCCGTGGAGTCCCTGCGGCGGATGCCCGGCCCGAGGGCGGTAACGGGCCGGGCATCCGCCAGAGGCTGACGAGACCATGGCCCACGCCCTCGACGTGTGCGTGCTGGGCCGAATCGGATATGACCTCTACGCCCTCGAGCACGGCCGGCCGCTCACGGAGGTCGAGAGCTTCACCCGCCGGCTGGGGGGCTCGAGCGCGAACATCGCCGTGGGCCTCGCGCGGCTGGGGCTCCGGGTCGGAATGGTCTCCGCCGTCGGCGACAACCTGCTCGCCGATTACCTCCTCGGCTTCCTCGAGAAGGAGGGCGTCAGCACGGAGCTCGTGCGCCGTGTCGCCGGTTTCAGCACCTCGCTGTGCCTGACCGAGGTGGCGCCGCCGTCGGGGTTCCGGCAGGTCTTCTACCGCGACCGGCCCGCGGACACGCAGGTGGAGGTGCAGGAGCGCGAGCTCGCGCTCGTCCGGGGAGCGCGGCTGTTCGTGACCAACGGCACCAGCCTCTGCGCGTCCCCCTCGCGCGAGGCGACCACGCGCGCCCTGAAGGCGGCCCGGGAGGCCGGCGTGCGGACGGCCTTCGACATCGACTACCGCGCGAGCTCCTGGCCCTCTGCGGCGGCGGCGGGTGCCGCCGCGCGGGCCGTGCTTCCGATGCTCGACCTCGCGATCGGCAACGAGGAGGAGGTCGCCTTGGTGGCGGGCACCATCGATGCAGCTGAGCAGGTGCGGGCCTTCGTCCGCGCGGGCGTCGGCCTGCTCGTCCGCAAGCGCGGCGACGAGGGTGTCGAGGCCTTCAGCTCCGAGGCCAGCGCAAAGGCGCGCCCGATTCCGGTCGAGGTATCGACCACGATCGGCGCGGGCGACGGCTTCGCCTCCGGCTTCCTGGCCGCCCATCTCGAGGGCCGGCCCCTCGACGATTGCCTGCGCCGCGGCAACGCCGCCGCGGCGGTGGTAGTCAGCCGCGTGAGCTGCTCGGACGCCATGCCCTATCCCCACGAGCTGGAGGCGATGCTCGCTCGCGCGTGACCGGCTCCACCTCAGCTACAACGCCTTGTTGGACAGCCCGTCGGGAGCCTTTTTACTTGGCTCGCGCCCTGGAGTTGAGCCACTTCTGCAGCGAAGCCTGGCTCTCCCCTGAGGAACGGCCCGCAAGCATGGCGTCGACTGAGATGTCTTCGTCCAAGTCCGGCCAATGAATCCCATGCCCCCCGCCCTGGAGCTGCCAATTCAGCCGCTCTTCAGGAGATCCATTCGCAAGGCGAGGGTACCAAGAGAGCGGAACCGTGACCGTTCGGCCGTCAAGCAGCACGACGGTCAGGGCGTCATCGGCGACCCGTACGTCCTGGGCCAGCGGAGTGCTGGTTTCAGCGGGAGAAGAAGGCATTCCAGGCCTTCATGAATTCTTGCACATTCTCGGCAACGATTGCTTCGATCTTGCGCAGCTCGGTCGCTGAGAAGCCGCGGCTCCAAGCCAGCCGGACCGGATCGAGCCAGAACTTGGCCTCGTTGGCCTCCCGTGAAACATGCACGTGGGGTGGCTCATAGCGGTCGCTCGAGTAGAAGTAGAAGCGGTACGGTCCACTTCGAAGCACCGTGGGCACATCGGATCGTACCGCTCGCCGGGCCCTTCCGTCCCACTCCTCCCTCGGTCTGTCCAACACCGAGATCACCTGCGAGGGCTGCGCCGCCTGGCCATCGCGGACCTCGTCAGGTGCATCTCGTTGTTAGCGGCCGCTCATTTCCTCAAGGCCGTGTGGCGCCTTTTCAGCTCCTGAAGCTTGGAGCCAATGCGGAGGCGGCACCGGCGATTCAGGATCCGCATAACCTGCCACAAGCACTGAAAGCCCACAGCGTAGGACATCGCTTCGTAGTTGGGATCCGAGGTGGTCATGGCGAAGGTCGAAGTGTCCTCATCGAACGAGATGAGACGCCCGATGGCGCCGGGCCGCCAGTGGTGCCACTCGGAGAATGGGGCGTATGCGCCTTCGAGCAGGACTTGCCCACCGATGTCTCGAAACAGATCCGTTTCGCGCTCGCCGTACCAGTTCTTCGCATAGGGGTCTGCCGGCAGGGGCGCGCCCGTGCCAGCGGCCTGCTTCGCCTGCTTGGTCAGGTACCACTTTCCATACCGCCGAAGACCCGAGTTCGTGTGTTTCTCCACCACCGGATCAACCACGACTCCAGCCGTTCGATGCTTCTCCAGCAGGCGCCAATCGAGCACGAATGCAAAGGCACGCCACATGAGCGGACGGCGCCGTGGCTGCCGCATCGCCCAGAGGAGCTGCACCAGCCCCTCGAGCATGCTGCGTGCGATGAGAACGGTGTCGATGCTCCCCTTGAGCCTGAGCAGCGAGCGGCTGTGCTCTATCTGTTTGATGGCGTACGACACCAGCATGAACTTGGGGTGGCTGTTCTTGGCAATGCCGATCGGGAACACGCCGGAGGAGAGCTTTGCCAAAGCGTCGAGGCTTTCACGGAGGGCAGGCAGATGCCTGACCGCACGCTCCCTGGAGTCCAACCCCTCAACCTCCTATGAGACGCCTAACACTGAGATCAGCGGCGAGCCTCCATCCGGGCCACGGCTCGTCCGCTGCATCTCATTGTTAGCCTGCCCTTGGACGGCCGCCGAAGCAGATGATGTAGCCGTCAGGATCCTCAACGTAGAAGTCCTTCGTGCCCCACGCGGTCGCGGCAAGAGGCTTGAGGATTGTCACGTCGTTTGCGACGCAGCGCTCGTAGAACGCTTCGATCCCATTGACGCCTGCGGAAGCATCGAGATGTTCATTGTCGCGCCGGTACTGGCGCTCCGCTTGATTCTTGGGCGCTTCCTTCAGGTGCAACTCCAGCCCGTCCAAATCGCCGATGGCGTAGAAGCCGTCCCACGGTTCGCCAAACGTGAACCCGAGCTTTTGGTAGTACGCAATCGAGCGGTCAAGGTCGTCTACGAGGAACTGCGGAGCGAAGGATGTCACATGTGGCTTCGTCGCCACGGTAGTCATCGGAGCCTCCTTTCGTCAGGCTAACGTTGCATGGGTGGAGGGCGCCAGTTGATGGCTTGCGGCCACCGCACACCGACGTTCTCTTCCGAGCGACACGCCGTCCGTGGAGATTGTCACCGTCTCTTGGATCCAGTGACAAGTCCCGTTCACTTCAGGACTTCCCTGGTCTTTCCTGGCTCGGCGCCCTTGGATTGGCGCCGGCGCCATAAGCACGGCATGCCGGGTAAAGGCGGAGGGTGCCAATTGCCAACGCGCCTCCGGCTCACCTCAACTGGGGTTGGTGGCACCCTCTGCACCTGCAGCGGCCAGCGGATGACCATGATCGCGTTCCTGACCGATGAGCTCTCGATCCAGCAGCGGAGACACAGGCGCGTACGAAGGGGACAGCCCGCCTCGAGTCAACACGGCTGCGAGTACTACGCACACCGCAATGCGATGCATGGCCCCCTCCCTTGGCCGCGACACTGTCCGTCGAACACTCGATTGAACGGCCGAGGCCGCGACGGAGGTCCCCCAAATGGAGGTGCGCTGATCTTCACCTCGAGGCCCGGGTGACGAGGCCGATCTTCGTCCGCTGGTCCTTTGGCACCTTCTCCCCGCGGACGAGCCGGACCGCGGTCTCCACGGCCAGGCGGCCCATCTCCGACGGGAACTGTGCGATCGACGCGTCCATGCTGCCGGCCTCGATCGCCTTGCGCGCGTCGTCCACCGCGTCGAAGCCGATCACGCGGATCTTGCCCGTCCGCCCGGCGGCGGCAATGGCTTCTACTGCCCCGAGCGCCATCATGTCGTTGCAGGCGAAGACGGAGTCGATCTCCGGGTGGGCCTGGAGCATGTTCTGGAAGACGGTGAAGCCCTGGTCGCGCTCCCAGTTCGCGGTCTGGGAGGACACGACCTCGACGCCGGGGGCGACTTCGATCGCCTCGTGGAACCCGCGCAGCCGCGAGTCGCCGGTCTCGTGGCCCGGAATGCCCTCCAGCACCGCGACCTTCGCCCGGCCTCCGCTCGCCATCACGAGATGGCGGCCCGCGAGCCGGCCCCCTTCCACGTTGTCGGAGCCGACGTAGCTGTCCGTGCTCACCCCGGCATCCGCCGCGGCGGCGGCGTCCACCTCGTCGTCGACGACCACGATCGGGATGCGGGCGGCGTTGGCCTTGGCCAGAGCGGGAACGATCCCTTTCGAGCTCGCAGGAGCAATGCAGAGGGCGGCGACACGCGTCTGCACCAGGTTCTCCACGATCTGCATCTGCTTCTCCACGTCGATCTCGCGCTCCGGGGACTGCACCACGAGCCGCACCCCCAGCCGGCGGGCGGCCTCCTCCGCCCCCCGTTGCATATCGATGAAGAAGGGGTTGTTCGGGGTCTTGAGGACGAGCGCGATGCGCGGCCCGGCGCGCGGCTCGGCGGGGCCGGTGCCCTGGCAGGCCGCCGCCGCCAGCAAGACGCCGATACCTACGAAGGAACGGCCGCGCTTCAACCCCGATCCCTCCGATCGACCGCTCGCGTTCCTGGAACGTTCCAGGGCGCGTACGTTAGAATCCGCGCAATCCGACTGTCAAGCCACGGCCGGAGAGCTCGAGGAGGCAGCCCCATGACGCTGGTGACGGATCGAAGGGAGCGCGAGCGTCGGTGAGCGCTCCCCTGCGCGTGGCCGTGGTGGGTGCGGGAGGCATCGCGCAGATGATGCACCTGCCCACGCTGGCCGAGCGACCCGACCTGTTTCGCATCGCGGGCCTCGCCGACGTGGACCGCTCCGTGCTCGACGCAGTGGGCGAGCGCTACGGCGTCGCGGTGCGCACCACCGACTATCGGGAGCTCGTCGCCCGCAAGGACGTGGAGGCGGTCCTCCTCGCCACCTCGGGCTCGCACCGCGAGGCCGCCCTCCGCGCCCTGCAGGCCGGCAAGCACGTGTTCGTGGAGAAGCCGGTGGGGTTCAGCCTTCCGGAGACGGAGGAAGTGGCGCGGGCGGCCCGGCGCAGCCGCGGCGTGCTCATGGTCGGCTACCACAAGCGCTACGACCCCGCCTACCGCCGGGCCCGCGAGGAAGTGCGCGGCATGCGCGACCTGCGCCTCGTGGAGGCGACTGTGCTGCACCCGGACGACGGCGCGTACCGGACGCATCACGCCCTCCTGCCTCCCCGTCCCTACAGCGAGACGCCGGAGGACGTCGCCGATCGCGCGGAGACAGAAGCCACGGCGGGGCCCCTGGCGGGACCGCTCGGCGAGACCGCGGGCGTGGGCGCCTCCGACTCCCACCTCGTGGCGACTTCGATGCTCTGGCAAAGCCTGATTCACGACGTGAACGCCGTGCGCGGCCTGCTGGGCGAGCCCGAGGAGGTCCTGTCCGCCCATGCCTGGCGGGGTGGGCTCGCCCAGACCTCGCTCACCCGCTTTCCGGGCAACGTCCGCGTGCTCCTGACCTGGGTCTCGCTCCACGGCCTGAAGCACTACGAGGAGCGCCTGCTCTTCGCGAGCCCGGAGAAGCGGCTGACGCTCGTGTTCCCGTCTCCCTACCTCCGTCACGCACCCACGCCCCTGTTCGTCGAGCGCATGGAGGGCGGGGAGCTCGTGGAGGAGCGGCGCACGGTGTCCTACGAGGAAGCCTTCCGCGCGGAGCTGCACCACTTCCGGCAGTGCGTACGCGAGCGCCGCAAGCCCGAGACATCGATCGAGGACGCCCTGGGCGACGCGCGCTGGATCCAGGCGATCGCGCGCGCACTCGACACCGGCCAGCCGCGCATGCCGCGCTCACCCGCGGCCCCGGCTCGCGCCCGCGCCAAGCCCCGATCGCGATCCGCTGGCCCGTCCTCCCGTCGTCGATCGTGAACCGGGCGCTCCGGCGGCGGACTCGAGGCTTGGGCAAAGTCGTGCAACAGCCTGACGCGACCGCTCAGTTGGAGGAGCTACGTCGGCTGCCCGAGGGCGCGGCTGCCGCCAGGGGCTCGAGCCACTCGATCGCCTGGTAGTCGATCGGCCCCTCCTCGACCGAGTTGAACTTCACGATGCGGAAGTACGGGGAAAGATCGAAGTCGCGCGGCAAGACGAGCCGTGGATGCACCCGGCGCATGCGCCTGCCCCAGGGGAAGTGCCCCTCCTCCTGCTCCTGTCGCACGCTCGAGGGAAGCACCGGCAGGACCGGATAGTGCACGCCGTGGAACGCCTGCGCGATGAGGCCCGAGCAGATCACCGCGCGTGAGTCGCTCTCCCCGGAGAAGAAGGCCTTGCGCCGCCAGCGCGCGGGCAACAGATGGAATGGCGTGAGGTATCGCCCGAGATCGAAGAGCTGACGCCGGTCGTATTGGTCGCCGAGGTGCGACACGACCTCGTCGACGACGAGCTTCAGATGGTCGCCGCCGACGCAGTAAGGACGGCAGACCCGGATGTTGTATTCCGTGTACTTGCTGAGCGGCGCGGCGGACACCCCCGAGTCCAGGTCGGCTTCCACGACGAGGTAGCGTGCCTCTTCACCGAAGCGCTGCTGATAGTGGTCGCGCAGGGGATGATCCTCCCGGATCACCCGGTCGCCGACGTAGATGGTGGAGTGCGACCAGCAGCTCTGCGTCACGTACTTGATGATCTGGGCGATCCGGGTCTTGCCTTCGACGAGCAAGACGTCGCCCTGGCGAATGTGCTTCCTGAGGTTGTCGAGGTTGTTGGGGATCCGGCGCTGGTAGTTCGTCACCTCCCGGTTGAGGAACCGGACCAGGGCATCGGAAAGGGCGCGCTCGAGCCTCACCGTCTCCTCCATGCGACGACGGACGATAACACCTTCCGTCCCGGGAGCTTTGCAGCAGCGGCGGGCGCTCTACGCGCGCGCCGCCGTCGATCGTAAGACCGATCACGCCTTCTGCGCGGGGGGTGCTGTAGTTCCCCGGACCACGAGGCTCGGCGAGAGCACGGCTCGCCGGGGCCGGGTCCGTCCCTCCTCCAGCCTCTCGATCAGGATGCTCACCGCCATCTGTCCCATCTCCAGCCTCGGCTGGTGGACGGTCGTGAGCGACAGGTGGCGCAGGGCGGCCAGCGACGTATTGTCGTAACCGACGAGAGAGACGTCGTCGGGCACGCGCAGCCCCCGCTCCTCGATCGCGTTCAACACGCCGATGGCGGCGAGGTCGTTGGCGGCGAAGATCGCGGTTGGCCGCGGCCGATGCTCGAGCAGCAGCAGGCCCCCGCTGTGCCCGCCTTCCTCGGTGAACGAGCCCGCGGCGACCCGCCGGTGCTTGCCCAGGCGGAGCTCGCGCATCGCTTCCTCGTAGCCGCCCCGTCGCGCGTCGGCGCCCGCGCCCTGGCCGCCGTCCACGTGGGCGATCGCCCGGTGCCCGAGCGACGCGCAATGCCGGACCGCCGCCACCGCTCCCGCCCAGTCGTCGTTGGTCACGCTGTCCAGTGAAGCGGCTCGGGCGGTGCGCCCGACCAGCACCACCGGCAGCTCGCGGCTCGCATCCACGATCAGCCGGCTCTCCACCAGCAGCCCGGCGAGGATCAGGCCGTCCACGCGGAGCTGCAGCAAGGTCTCGATCGCCTCGTCTTCGCGGGCGGGCACCCGGCCGCCGGTGGTGACGAGCACGCGATAGCCGGCGCGCCCCGCCTGTTCGTGGATCCCGTCGACCACGTCGGCGAAGAACGGATTGTGCAGGTCGGAGGACAGGACGCCCAGGATGCCGGTACGACGCTGCACGAGGCTGCGGGCGATCGCGTTGGGCCGGTAGCCGAGCGCCGCGGCCGCCGCCTGCACGGCCCCGCGCCGCTTGGGGCTGACGTGGCGCGCGCCCCGCATGACGAGCGAGACGAGGGACTTCGACACGCCGGCCCGGCGGGCCACGTCGGTGATGGTCGGCTTGCCACGGCGCCGCTGCGAAACCACTTGACAGCTCCTGTTTGCGGTGGCTACGGTAGCCGACGTGGAACGTTCCAAGCAAACGAGCGCCGCCATCCCGACCGCGAGTGCGCTCCATCGGCCCGCCGGCCGCGCCGCCGCCGGCGCGGATCCTGTCCTGATCACCCCCGAGAGCGCGGGCTGGTCCTTCGCCGGTCTGCGCGTCGTCCGCCTCGCGCCGGGAGCCGCCCGCACCCTCGACACGGGCTCCGACGAGATGCTCGTCCTCCCTCTCGCGGGCTCGGGCGTCGTCGAATGCGAAGGCCAGCGCTACGAGCTCCAGGGCCGGCCCTCCGTCTTCGCCCGCGTCACCGATTTCGCCTACGTGCCCCGCGAGACGCAAGTGACGATCCGCAGCGAGAAGGGAGGCGAGTTCGCCCTCCCCAGCGCCCGCGCGCGACGCCGGCTTCCTCCCGCCTACGGACCCGCGGAGAAGGTACCGGTGGAGGTTCGGGGCGCCGGCGCGGCCACCCGACAGGTCTCGAATTTCTGTGCGCCCGATGCCTTTCCCGCGGACCGCCTCGTCGCGGTCGAGCTGATCACCCCCGCCGGCAACTGGTCCTCCTATCCGCCCCACAAGCACGACGAGGAGCGCGAGGGGGAGGCGATCCTGGAGGAGATCTACTACTTCCGCATCGCGGGCCCCGAAGGCTTCGGTTTCCACCGGACGTACACGAAGGACGGGAGCATCGACGCCACGGTGACCGTGCGCGACGGCGACGTGTTCCTCGTCCCACGCGGATACCACGGCCCCTGCGTCGCCACCCCGAACCACGACATGTACTACTTGAACGTGCTCGCGGGGCCGGGCGAGAAGCGCACGATGGCCTTTTGCGACGATCCCGATCACCATTGGGTGCGCGAGAGCTGGAGCCGGACGATGCCCGATCCCCGCGTGCCCGTGACCTCGGCCCAAGGAGCCAGACGATGAAGACGAGGCGCGTCACCGTCGCCCAGGCCGTCGTGGAGTTCCTCGCGCAGCAGCACACGGAGCGCGACGGCGTGGAGCGGCGCTTCTTCCCGGGCGTCTTCGGCATCTTCGGTCACGGCAACGTGGCGGGCGTGGGGCAGGCCCTGCAGCAGGCGGGCGACCGGCTGCCCTTCTACCTGTGCCGGAACGAGCAGGCGATGGTCCACACCGCCGTCGCCTACGCGAAGATGTCCAACCGCCTGGCCACCCTCGCTTGCACGACCTCCATCGGACCCGGGGCCACCAACATGGTCACGGGGGCGGCGGGCGCGACGATCAACCGTCTGCCGGTCCTGCTCCTCGCCGGCGACATCTTCGCGACCCGCAAGGTGGCGCCCGTGCTGCAGCAGCTCGAGTCTGCGGCCACGCCCGACATCTCCGTCAACGACGCGTTCAAGCCGGTCTCGCGCTACTGGGACCGCATCTACCGGCCCGAGCAGCTCGTCACGTCGCTGCTCGAGGCGATGCGCGTGCTCACCAGTCCCGCGGACACCGGCGCCGTCATGCTGGCCCTGCCCGAGGACGTGCAGAGCGAGGCCTGGGATTACCCGGAGGAGCTGTTCGCGCGACGCGTCTGGCGGATCCGGCGGCCCCGTCCCGATCCCGAGGCCGTGGCGCGCGCGGTCGAGATGATCCGCACGTCCAGGCGGCCGCTGCTCGTCGCGGGCGGGGGTGTTCTCTACTCGGAAGCCGCGCAGGCCCTCCGCGCCTTCGCCAAGGCCACGGGCATACCCGTGGGCGAGACTCAAGCCGGCAAGGGCGCGATGCCCTTCGACGATCCCATGGCCCTCGGCGCGATCGGCACGACGGGCACGACGGGCGCCAACGTCATGGCCCGCGAGGCCGATCTGGTGATCGGCGTCGGCACGCGCTACTCCGACTTCACCACCGCGTCCAAGACCGCCTTCCAGGACCCTGGCGTCCGCTTCGTCAACGTCAACGTCTGCGACTTCGACGCCTGCAAGCACGCGGGCCTGCCTGTGATCGGCGACGCGCGCGTCACGCTCCAGGCGCTCGGCGAGGCCCTGGCCGGCTTCCAGGTCGAGCCGGCGTACCGTGAGCGCGCCGTTCGCTTCAACCGCGAGTGGGACGTAGAGGTGCAGCGAATCTACGACCTCGGCCACGGTCCCCTTCCGAGCCAGGGTGAGGTCATCGGCGCCGTGAACGCCGCCGCAGGTCCGCGGGACGTGGTCGTGTGCGCGGCGGGAAGCCTGCCCGGCGACCTCCACAAACTCTGGCGTACGCGCGACCCCAAGGGCTATCACCTGGAGTACGGCTACTCGTGCATGGGTTACGAGGTGGCGGGGGCCCTGGGGGTGAAGATGGCCGCTCCCGACCGCGAGGTCTTCGCGATGGTGGGCGACGGGTCCTGGCTCATGATGTCGCAGGAGATCGTCACCGCCCTCCAGGAGAACGTGAAGCTCGTGGTCGTGCTGATCGACAACGGCGGCTTCGGCTCCATCGGGGGGCTCTCGGAGTCGCTCGGCTCGGGCGGGTTCGGCACGCGCTACCGCGCGCGCGGAGAGGACGGCCAGCTCTCGGGTCCGCCCGTTCGCGTGGACTTCGCGCAGAACGCCAAGAGCCTCGGGGCCCACGTCATCCCCACCCGCAGCATCGCCGAGCTCCGGGCCGCGCTGGCCGAGGCCAAGCGGCAGCCGCGCACGACCGTGGTGACGATCGAGACCGACCGCGACGCGCGCGTGGGGGGCCACGAGTCCTGGTGGGACGTGCCGCCCGCCGAGGTCTCGACGAGCGAGACCGTTCAGAAGGCACGCCGCGACTGGGAGACGGCCCGGCGCCGTGAGCGCTGGTTCCTCTAGATGGCGCAGCCCGCGTCGAGGCTTCGCGGGCGCCGCGCTCTCGTGACCGGCGGCGCGAGCGGTATCGGCCGGGCGACGGCACACCGGCTCCTCGCCGAGGGCGCCGCCGTCGTGATCGCGGACATCGCCGGGGACCGCGCCTTTGAAGCGGCCCGCGCGCTCGCCGAGTCGGGCAGGATTTCCGCGCTGGTGATGGACGTGACCGACTGGGCGCAGGTCGAGAGCGGGACCCGGGAGGCCGTGGACCGCATGGGCGGCCTCGACATCCTGGTCACGAGCGCGGGAGTCAGCCACCCGGGTACGGCGTGGGAGACGACACTCGAGGACTGGACCCGCGTTCTCGCCATCAACTTGACCGGCAGCTTCCTGTGCGTGAGGGCCGCGGCGCCGATCATGATGCGGCAGGGCTTTGGGCGCATCGTGATGCTCGCGTCGATCAGCGGGTCGCAGGTGTGGTCGGAGCGGGCGGCCTACTCGGCATCGAAGGGAGGTGTCCTCGCCCTCGCCAAGTCCTGCGCGGTGGACCTCGCGGGGCACGGCATCACCGTCAACTCCGTGTCGCCCGGCCCGATCGCCACGCCCCAGACCGAGTCCCTGCATTCGCCGGAGATCCGCGGAAAGGTCCGCGACCGCACTCCCATGCGCCGCTACGGGGCTCCCGAGGAAGTGGCCGACGTGGTCGCCTTTCTCTGCTCGGAGGACGCCCGCTTCGTGACCGGCCACGACCTGCGGGTCGACGGGGGGCTCACGGCGGCCGCGATCCTGCTCGATCCCAAGAGCCGTTAGTTATAGTAGTCAGGGAGCGCGCGGTGAAGCGCGCCTCCTACTGACCGCGGAGCCCCGGCAGCCGCTCGAGGGCCTGCTCGCCCATCGCCTCGTGGTGTTTCACGCGCAGGCTCTCCCACAGCTCGCGCCCGAAGGCGACGCGGTCGTAGGCGAGGCGCACGAGCAGCACGACGGTCATCGTGATGACCGCTCCCAGCCCGGCGAGCGCCATGTCCTTCTGCGCGTCCCAGACGTCCCCCTGCGATCCGAGGTACGCGATCCCCAGGTCGCCGCCGAACACGACCGCGATCGCCCACTCCAGCAGCTCGTAGATGCAGGAGAAGGCGAGCACGAACTCGATCGGGAACCAGAGTCCCCAGAAGCCGCGGGCGTTGCTGACCCGGACCACCAGCTCGCGGATCGGGTAGGCGAGGAGCAGGCCGAAGGAGAAGTGGACGATGCGGTCGTAGTGGTTTCGCGACTGGTCGAAGAGCTGCTGCAGCCAGAAGCCGAACGGCACTTCCGCGTAGGTGTAGTGCGAGCCCACGATGTGCAGCATCATGTAGACGAAGAGCAGGCCGTAGGAGATCGAGGACAGCCGGAACGCGCGGTGCGTGGCGTAGAGCAGCACCACGAAGGGCACCGTCAGCCAGTTCTCGAGCTTCCAGTCGTCGTAGAAGCGCACGTTGAAGGCGAGCAGCGTCCAGTTGAACGCGAAGACCCCGAGCAGGACGGAGCCGAAGCGGCGCGTTTTCTGGTAGGCGAGCCACGCGCCGCCCGTGACCAGGGCGGCCAGGACAGCGGTCGTCCCGAGGCCCAGCACGAGCGGGACGGCGAGCGGCCCGCTGCCCTCGACCGGCGCCCCGAAGGCGCAGGAGAGCGCCACCCAGGCGCTCCAGAACGAGAGCGCCATGACCCACTTCGAGTACGACGTTGAGGCTCTTGGCACCTGGTCCTCCCGCGAGGATTCTAGCCGCCGGTCCCATAAAGAGGGAGGATGGGCTCCCTGTCCTTCGAGGAGACCCATCCATGAAACGCGTCCCGGCCTTGGCCCTGAGCGGCCTCCTGGCAGCCACCCTGGCGAGCTGTACGAAGAGACTGGACGACGCTCGCTCCAACCCGCAGCCCATGACCGGCGATCGGGCCGCTGTGGCCGAGGACCTCGGCCCAAGCTCCTCACGCGAGTTCCCATTGGAAGCGCCTTTGAGCCGGGTCCCTTTTCTCATGGCTCACGATGCCGCCACGACCTACCGGCACGACTACAGCTTGCCGGCACAGATCCTCGCCGAACAGGTCCAGACTCAGCCGGAAGGGGGATTCACATCCCTGCTCAACTGCGGTGTCCGGGCCTTCGACGTGCGCCCCTGCTACACCCACGCTGGACAGCTCTACATGCACCACGGCGACGCGACGATCAAGCGCCCCCTGGCAGACGCGCTGCGAGAGATCATCGACTGGGCCGGGAGCCATCGCGAGAGCTTGATCATCGTCTACGTCAGTCATTGTGGGGGTGGCTTCGGCTGTACCGGGGGCACCGCGACGTCGAACCAACAGTGTGAGTCAGTGGCCGCCGAGCTGCTCCGGGAGCTCGGCATCACCATGCTCCACTCGGTGGACATCTCCTACGGAGAGGCTCTGGAGAGGGGGCGGCTTTCGAACGGCGGCCTGGTGCTGGCCCTCGAGCAGGTCCGCGAGAACTATGACGAGAGCATCCAGTACTGCGCAGGGCTCAAAGTGAAAGCGAGCGCTTTTGCGGATCTCTTCGCGTACATGGACAGGATTGCCGCCCTGAAGCCGTCGGGAAGTGCGCTCGTGATCACCCAGGCCCACTGGCAGGACCCTCACACCACCTTCATCGATGGCTGCGCTGAAAGCGTCCTGAGAATGGAATCAGCCTCACAGGTCAACGGCGAGATCGCCAGGAGGATCTCGGCCAGCCGCTGGCCCTACATCAACCTGCTCGAGGTCGACAATGCCTGTGATCAAAGGCCTGGAACTGAAGGCCGCGCTGGAGGACCATTTCGCCCGGCAGCTTTCGAGAGAGTAGAAGCCCCTATCGTGGGTGCGGACCGCCGGCTCGGCGCCCAGCCGGGTCGAGAGACGATCCGCGCGGCAGCCACAGCTTGACGTCGGGGTGCATCGTGTAGAGACGCAACCGCTCGCCGTCGTCCACCAGGATCCCGCTCGAGTCGTCGCTGCGGATCACCGGGTTGGCGGCGTACTTCTGCCAGCGCAGGAGGTCGTCCGACACCGCGAGGCATGTGGTCCACGGCCCCTTCCACTTGGGGTCGGCGTTCGCGTGGTAGACGGCGTAGTAGCGTCCCTCGTAGCGCACCACCTGGTTGAGCGCGATCGCGTGGCGGTCGTAGGCGTCGGGCCCGAGCGGGATCACCGGCTCGTCGCTCACGTTCGTCCACACGCGCTGGTCCTTGGACGTGGCGAGCCACACTCCCCTGTCCTCGCGCTCGTAGAAGAGATGCCACGTCCCGCCCTCCACGACGACCGTGGGCGTCCCGTACGGGCCGGGCGGCAGCGGCGCGCCGGATCGGGTCCGGACGTCGAGCCTGCCCTGCTCACGCCAGCTCACGCCGTCGGTCGACGTCAGCCGGTGGGCGACGTCGTGAAGCCCCTCGGCAAACATCTCGTAGCCGCCCGCGTTCGGGACGACGAATACGTCCTCCGTCCAGTCGCCGTCGAACACGGGGTTCCCCGCGTGCCTCGCGAAGCGAAGGCCGTCCGGGGACGTGGCGTAGCCGAGCGCCATCGCGCCGCCGCCCCGGGAGTCGTTGTAGCCGGTGTACCAGAGCCGCCACAGGCCGCCCTCGCGCAGGATGAAGCCGCGCTCGCGGATGCGGTCGTCCCAGGTGCCCTGGCCGGTTCCGGCGAAGAGCGGGTTGCCCTCGTAGGGCACCCAGTCGACGAGCTCCTTCGGGAATCCCCCGAGGTCCGTGGTCCCGTGCCGCTCGCCGATGCCCGTCTCGGCGACCGCCTCGTTCCAGAGCGTCTCGACGAGATCGCGCATCGCCTTCTGTTGCGCCCAGCGGTCGGAGATCTCGCGGCCGTCCGCTCCCAGGATCGCGTAGCCCGGCGGGCCCAGCTCGACGCGGAACGGGAACACGTCGCCCCGCCGCGCGCCGCGCAGCCAGCCGACCATCACGCGCTTCCAGAGCGCCGCGACCCGATCCAGGTGCTCGCGGTAGACGGGGTTCAGCAGGTCGACCTGCACCTGCTCGCCGTTCGAGACGCGCCCGTCCAACATCGTCGCGCGCTCCATCAGCAGCGCGAGCGCGGCCTCGGCGGGGGCCGGGAGCGCGCCCGTGTGCTCGCCCGCCACCAGGTAGTGCGAGAAGTCGAGGTCGAAGCGCAGCCCGGGGATCGCACCAGCGTAGGCGACGCTGCGGAGCAGGTCCTGCGTCACCCGCCCCCGGTGCGTCTGGATCACGAGCGGCATGTCGGCCGTGCGGCAGCGCTCGACCAGGCCACGAAGCAGCGCCTCTGCTTCGGCCTCCGGTGTGAAGTAGCTCGCCACGTGCGCGTCGAGGTAGACCGAGCCCAGCCGCTTCGCCGCCGCGATGCCGACGTCGGCGTCCTCCACCCGCCCGGGACCGAACTCGACCCCGACGCCGAGCCCGTGCTGCTCCGCGAGGCTCTTCCAGCGGACGAGGTCCGCTTCCTTCGCCCCGCCCACCCACACGTCGAACGCGTCGAAGCCCGCGGCCTTGATTTCGCGCAGCTTCCTGTCTTCGGGCCACTCGTCGGCCGCGGACGGGTAGGCGCGCAGGCCCCACAGGTTCTGCACGAGCTGGAGCCGTGGCGGCGCGTCCTTCCCGTCGCGACAGTTGAGGTTCGTCGCCTGCGTATGCCCGTGCGCGGCGACGAGGGCCAGCGCGGCGACGAAGGCGGCCAGACGGATGCGAAGCGTACCCGGGCTCATGTGGTCGCCTCCTGTGCCGATCAGTGGGCGAGGCTATCGGCTTTCCGCGGTTCCGGCAAGAACGCGGCTCCGCGCACGGCCTGTGGCCGGTCGGCGGGACGCTTTCGCCGCGAGTAAGGCCTTACGGCCCGCGTAACGCGCCGCGGACCGGGTCGCTGCGGCGGCAACGACTTGCGCGTCTCGTGGCGCGGCATGTGTCTTGCTCCGGCTCCCGTCACGTTCCAACTCAAGAGAGGTCTGCACGGGATGCGAAGGCGTTGGCTGGCTCCTGCCCTGACGGTCGTAATGGGCGCCTGTGGAGGCTCGTCACCCTCGACCGGGACCGGGCCGTCGACTCCGACGACGACGACACCGGCACCGCCGCCCGCCGGGCCGACGATCACGATCACGGCCGCGGGCGTGAGCCCGAAGCAGCTCGAGATCGCGGTCGGCAGCCGCGTCACTTTCACCAACAACGACTCTGTGCCGCACGAAATGCAATCGGACCCGCATCCCGACCATGTCGATTGCCCGCCGATCAACGAGGTGTCGGCTCTGACACCGGGTCAGTCGCGCCAGACGGGCGTCTTCGGCAGCGCGCGGACCTGCGGTTATCACGACCACGGACAGTCTGAGAACACGTCGCTTCAGGGAACGATCGTCATTCGCTGAGGTGGGCAAAAAGGCCCACCCGGGAGGAAAGAACATGCGTCGAGCCGCACTCATGGCCGTTCTGCTGGCCGCCACACTCGGCGGCGCCTGTAGCTCCAATGAGGACACGGAGTTCTTCGACGCGATCCTGAGCCCGGACAACGAGGTCCCCGCTCGCGCGAGCGGCGCTTCGGGCGTCGCCCGCCTGACGTTCGACGGCACGACGGTGACCTTCATCGTGCTGGCCTCGAACTTCAACAACTACACCCAGGGCCACATCCACTCCGGCGCCGCGGGGGTGAACGGACCCGTGCGCGTCCCGCTGCTGTCGTTCCAGACCCCCGCCCTCAGCATCACGCAGGGCACGCTCGTGGAAGGCTCGTTCACCGCGGCGAACGTGACGGGCATCGAGTTTGGCGCGCTGATCGAGGAGATGCGCGCCGGCACGGCGTACGTGAACTTCCACACCACGCTCTACCCCGGCGGTGAAATCCGCGGCCAGACCCGCCTGCTGAACTGACGCGGGGTCGTCGCGCCCGCGCGGTGCGGGCGGCTCCAGGGCACGCTCGCGCTGGAGTAGACTCTCGCCAAGCATGCACCGCGAGAAGGCCCGGTGACGCTCGCCGCCGGCCAGCGTCTCGGTCCGTACGAGATCGTCGCTCCGCTCGGCGCCGGAGGGATGGGCGAGGTCTACCGGGCGCGGGACGTGCGCCTCGACCGCAGCGTGGCGGTCAAGATACTGCCCGCGGAGCTGTCCGGGGACGCGCACTACCGCCAGCGCTTCGAGCGCGAGGCCCGCGCGGCCTCGGCCCTCAGCCACCCGCACATCGCCCACGTCTACGACGTCGGCGAGCAGGACGGCACCCACTTCATCGCCATGGAGTACGTCGAGGGCGAGAACCTGCGCGAGCTCGTCTCGCGCGGGCCGCTCGGGGTGGATCGCATCGTGGACCTGGGCGTGCAGATGGCCGAGGCCCTCGAGGAGGCGCACGCGAGAGGCATCGTCCACCGCGACATCAAGTCCGCGAACGCCGTCGTCACCCCGAAGGGGCAGCTGAAGGTCCTCGACTTCGGCCTCGCGAGACGGACCGGAGACGCCGCTGCATCGGTCGACAGCCAGCTCAGCACGGATGCCCAGACGCGCGCCGGCTTGGTGGTGGGAACGGTTCCCTACATGAGCCCCGAGCAGGCCCTGGGCAAGGACGTGGACGCCCGGACCGATCTCTTCAGCTTCGGCGTCGTGCTCTACGAGCTGACTTCGGGCCGGCTGCCCTTCGTCGGCAACACCGCGACCCAGACGATCGACCAGATCTGCCACGCGACGCCGGCCGAACTCGGGGCGTCGCGCAAGGACGTGCCGGCCGAGCTCGAGCGCATCGTGCGCAAGTGCCTCGAGAAGGACCGGGACCGGCGCTACGCGTCGGCGCGCGACATCGTTGTGGACCTCAGGAACCTCCAGCGCGACCGGGCCTCGGGTGCGAGTCCCCTCGCGGCCCCGCCGCGACGGCAAAGGCGTGGCCTGCTGCTGCTCGGGGCAGCCGGCATCGTCGCCGCCCTCGCCGTCGGGGCGGGCGTCCTCTACCGCGGGGCCGCGAAGGGCGCCTCGATCGGGTCGGTGGCCGTGCTGCCGTTCGAGAACGCGACCGGCGACCCGGCGATCGAGTACTTGAGCGACGGGATCTCGGAGAGCCTGATCAACAAGCTCTCGAGCCTGCCCGGGCTGCGCGTCATCTCGAGGACGTCCGCCTTCGCCTTCAAGGGGAAGACGCTGGCCCCGATGGAGATCGGGCGCAAGCTGGGCGTCGATGCCCTGCTGCTCGGCACTCTCGCTCAGCGCGGCACGAACCTCGCCATCACCGCGGAGCTGGTGAGCGTCCGCGACGACGCGCAGCTCTGGGGTGAGAAGTACAGCCGGCGTGCCGACGACGTGCTCACCGTCGAGGGCGAGATCGCGGCCACCATCGCGCGCACGCTGCGCCGCCAGCTCAGCAGCGAGCAACAGCAGAAGCTCGCCAGCCGCGCGAGCGACGACCCCGAAGCCTATCGCTTGTACCTCAAGGGGCGCGACTTCCTCGTTGGCAACCAGCAGGAGATGGACAAGAGCGTCGACTACCTCCAGCAGGCGGTGGCGCGGGCGCCGGAGTACGCGTTGGCCCACGCCGGGCTCGCCGAGGCCTACACACGCCAGGCCTTTCTCCGCGCGAGCGACCGGGACGAACCGCTGCGAAAGGCCCGCGCCGCGGTCGACCGCGCGCTCGAGCTCGACCCGGACCTGGCCGAGGCCCACACCGCGCTCGGCCTGGTCCGCTTCTACTTCGAGTGGGACTGGGCGGGCGCGGAGTCGGAGTTCCGTCGCGCGCTCGAGCTGAACCCGGGCAGCCGCGCCGTTCAGGAGGAGTACGGGTGGTTCTTGACCGCCATGGGCCGCCTGGACGAGGGGCTCGCGCAGAGCCGAAGGGCGGCCGAGCTCGATCCGCTGTCGACCGGCCCCGTCCACGACATCGCGATCAGCCACATGGCCCGCGGCGACCTCGACCTGGCGGCCGCGACCTTCCGCCGTGCGATCGACATCAACCCCAACTGGACGTGGGGCTACATCAAGCTGGGCCGGACGCTCGCACGCCAGAGGAAGTGCCCCGACGCGCTCGCCCAGGCCGAGATCGCCGAGCGGAGAATCGCGGGCGGCGCCGCACCGTTGTCGCGCTCCTGGCTGGGCGCCACCTATGCGATCTGCGGGGAGACTGTGCGAGCCCGCCAGAAGCTCGACGAGCTGCACGCCCTCTCGCAGAAGCAGTACGTCGACCCGGTCACGTTCGCCGACATCCACGCCAGCCTCGGCGAAATGGACGAGGCGCTCCGTTGGTACGAAAGGGCCTACGAGGACCGGACGCCGAACATGGCCTACGCGTCCATCATGCCCCGAATCGACCCCGGGCTCGCCGGCAACCCGCGCTACGAGGCGATCGTCCGCCGCATGGGCTTCCCGCAGCCGCCGAGCTGAGCTGGCGCTTGACAGGGCGCTTCGCAGAGGAGAGGCTCTCTTCCCTGTTTCCCAAGAAGGCCGTTCTCGAATCGCCGGCTCCGGCCGGATGTGCGCCTTCTTGGGTCGTCCCCCGTCGGCCCTTCGGTCGACGGGTCCGATGCCCTCCGGGAGGTGGGCAGACCTTGCGAAAGACACATGTGAGCCTTGCCGTACTGACTCTCGTTGCCAGCATTTCCGCGACCGCGTTGGCGCAGGCGCCGCCCACGACCCAGCCGCAGTTCCTCCACATCTACCGCGAGCAGGTGAAGCCCGCCCGCGTGGCCGAGCACGCGCAGTGGGAAGCGGGGTGGCCTGCCGCGTTCGAAAAGGCGAAGTCCCCGAACAGCTACCTGGCGTTCGCGTCGATCACGGGCCCGCAGGAGGTCTGGTACGTCGGCGCTTACGCGTCGCAGAAGGCGTACGGCGAAGCGACGTCCTGGGAAGAAGCCCAGCCCGGCCTGACGGCGGAGTTCGACCGATTGGCTAAGGGCGACTCCGAGTTCCTGGCGGACGCGACCGCCCTGCAGGCCGTGGCGGCGCCGGAGCTGAGCCACGGCGCATTCCCCGACATCGCGAAGATGCGGTACTGGGAGATCTCCACGTTCCGCATCCGGCTCGGCCACGACGACGTCTGGGCCGCGGCCGCGAAGGCCTACAAGTCGGCGGCGGCACGCTCGGCTCCGAACGCCGCCTGGCGCACCTACCGGGTGGTGGCCGGCGCTCCCGACGGCACGTACATCATCTTCTCGTCCGTCGCCTCGTTCGGCGAGTTCGACAGAATGATGGCCGACGGCGAGGCGACGATGAAGGGCGCGACACCCGAGGAGATGGGCGTGCTCGGCAAGTTCATGAAGGAAAGCGTCCTGAACCTCACGACGAACCGCTATCGTCTGGATCCGAAGCAGAGCTACGTGGACGCCGCCACCAAGGCGAAGGATCCGGCGTTCTGGAACCCCAAGAAGTAGTCGCTTCGTGACGTACCGGGACGCGCCGTAACCGGCGCGTCCCGTCTTCGCCCGCCCCGCTCCGCGACCTGCTTGACCTCGCTCTGGGCGCGGCCTACCTTCAAGGCCACGAGGTCCCCTTGAAACACGCACTCCTGTTCCTGTGCCTGGCCGCGCTGCCGTTGCCGGCGGCCACGCAGGTGCCCGCGGACGACCCGCACGCGGCCTGCGCCGCGGTCGGATACGTGCCGCGCGAGCTGCTCGAGAAGCCGGTGGCGCTGCGCGACGGCACCGGCGCCGGGCGTGGGCCCGGCCAGGCCCACGATCCGGTCACGACGGCCTCGCCCGAGGCCCAGGCCTTCTACGACCAGGGCGTCGCCTACCTGCACTCGTACGTCTGGATCGAGGCCGCGCGGGCCTTCCGCCAGGCGCTGCGGCTCGACACGAAGCTGGCGCTCGCCCACGTCGGGCTGTCGCGCGTCGCGACCGCCCTCGAGGACAAGGAGGCGGCCCGGCGCGAGCTGGACGAGGCCGAGGCGCTCGCCTCCGACCTGACGCCACGCGAGCGCCGGCGCATCGCGCTGCGCCGGGTCCAGCTCGACGCGCTCGAGGACCTTCCGAGCGCCCCGAAGCACGCTGCATACAAGAAGGCTCTCGACGACGCGCTGGCACAGGACCTGGGCGACGTCGAGCTTTGGTTGCTGCGGGGCAATACCGAGGAAGCGAGCGCCGCGGGACGCGGCCAGCGCGGCGGGGCGTCGTCGGTCGCCTTCTACGAGCGCGCGCTCGGCGTGAGCCCCGGTCACTTC
>Ga0214472_10001199_pt1 | contig 29685 bp, 22 predicted proteins | sample RVTome_6_FD_207662 | JGI IMG/M metagenome (GOLD analysis project Ga0214472, IMG submission 207662) | Soil microbial communities from uranium-contaminated site in the Upper Colorado River Basin, Wyoming, United States - RVT140D175 | ecosystem: Environmental > Terrestrial > Soil > Contaminated >...
TTTTGACCATGAACCAATCGTTGCCGCCGCTACTCTGAAGCATCGGGACCAGCAGGTCGCCTTGCAACAACTGATCGAGTTTTTCAGCTTGGTCATCTTGCCGGGGGTACAGGCCTGCCACCTTTGACGCGACCACCAATCGAGTCGGCAGCCCGCGTCCGCCAACATCTCCGACGCCATCATTTCCGCCACTTCCCGGCGTCGCACCTCCCGGACCTCGAGAACCAGTGATCCCTTGACCATGGGGAATGCCCCCCAGCATTCTACCGTAATCACCAAAGGCCTGAGCAAAACCGCTCCGACAAATAGCGAGATCGAGTACCACAGCGAGCAGCAGAGAAAGCGGTGTTTTCATTACACGTCCTTTTGTTTAGCTTTATAGACCTGAGCAATGATACAACGTCAGGATCGAACCAACAAGAATTCACCTGCGTCACCATAAAATCATAGTATTTTTTAAGCTTTCAGGTAATTTATGGTATTGAAATCGAAAAGTCGCGTTAGCGTCGACTCGATTTCGCGGTTCACGAAATCGTTAAAACCGACGGCGGTACAGCTAAACAAAACGTCGAGCTATCCTATGAGGTCGTAAGCCGAATGAGCGTCGCAACACCGTCGGATATCAATTTGATGATCTTGATGCCTTTGTTTAACGATTGGCACGCGCTCTCGCTGCTCCTACCCGTCCTGGAACAAGAGCTCAAGTCCGCTGGGCTCCGAGCCGGCCTCTTGTTGGTGGACGACGGGTCGACGCAAAAGCTCCCCGAAAGTTTGTCTAAGATGGCTTTGCCGTCAATTGAGAGCATCGACGTGCTGACGCTGAGGCGCAATCTTGGCCATCAACGAGCGATCGCGGTCGGATTGTCTTATATCGAAGCGAACTATCCAAATTACTCGGTGGTGATTATGGACGCCGACGGCGAGGATTGCCCCAAGGATGTGCCGCGGCTGGTTCGCGAGTGTCTGGCCCACGACGGGGAGAACATCGTCTTCGCGGCGCGGACCCGTCGTTCCGAGGGATTGCTCTTTACATTTTTTTACCACCTGTACCGGGTTGTTCATTTGTTGCTGACCGGCATCCCCGTCCGTGTCGGCAATTTTAGCATTGTGCCCACGGCCGCACTCAAGCGATTGGTGGCAGTATCAGAACTGTGGAACCACTACGCCGCCGCCGTGCATAAAGCTAAACTACCGATATCGCTGATCCCCACGGAACGCAGCAAACGTTTGGACGGCCAGACGCATATGGATTTGGTTTCCCTTGTAGTGCACGGCCTGAGCGCCATGGCGGTTTTCGGTGATCGTATCGGTGTACGGCTATTGATGGTGGTTTCGCTGAGTATGCTCTTGACGGTGGGCGGGATGGTCGCGGCGGCCATGATACGTTTCGCCACCGATCTCGCGATCCCTGGCTGGGCTACCTATGTTTTCGGATTCTTGTTGGTGATCATGATGCAAATGCTCTTGGTGGTTTTGGTTTTTATCTTCGTCATCTTGTCCGCCCGCAATGCGGTCAACGTCATGCCAAGTCGCGATTATCTTCATATCATCGATGGCGTACAGCGAATCCATGGCTGACACCGCCGACACGCCCTACGTCGGCAAAGAACTCGACCTCTTTGCTCTGGCGGATAATTGGAAACGCTACGTCAAGGGAGAAATTGCCGGCTACCTCGGCGGCGATGTCTTAGAAGTTGGCGCCGGCATTGGCGCCACCACGGCAGCGTTGCATGACGGCACCGCACGGCGCTGGGTGTGTTTGGAGCCTGACGCAAGTCTCGCCGCGCGCTTAGGGGCGCGCGTCAGCGGCTGCGGCTGCGCGTCGTCCACCAGCATCGTCGTCGGATCGATTCGTACGTTTGTCGAAGCGCCGTGTTTCGACTGTATCCTTTACATCGATGTGCTCGAGCATATTGAAGACGACCGCGGGCAGATCGAAGCGGCGGCGCAACTCGTGCGTCCCGACGGGCACATCGTCGTGCTGTCGCCAGCCCATCAATGGCTTTTCAGCGAATTTGACAAAAGCATCGGCCATGTGCGTCGTTATCAGAAAGCGACATTGAGGCGCTTGATGCCGTCGGGATGGAGGGAAACAAAAATGATCTACCTTGATTCATTCGGGGTCTTGCTATCGCTCGGCAATGTGCTCGTCCTTCGTCAGGCGATTCCATCGCGATCGCAGATCGCCATCTGGGATCGCCTGTGCGTGCCCTTGTCCAGACGCCTGGATCACGTCTCGGGCGGCATGATTGGCAAATCAGTCTTAGCTGTTTGGCGTAAAGGATAGCCGAATCGTAGAATCACAAAGTCAGTCTCCAAAGTTATTTCCTTCTGATTCCATGCCTACTGAAGTCTCAAATCAATCTCGAGCTACGCGTTGGTCGACGCCGACCGCGCTGTTTTTCGCTACTCTGATGATTATAGCCGCCACCGCGAGAGATTACGGTGTGGCGTGGGACGAACCGCCTTACTTTCACGCCGCCGATCTCCACCTGCAGTGGTTTAAGGAGGCGGAGGTTAATCTTTCCAGCGGCAAACTACGCAAGAGCCTTGACGACGCGGTCATCAAGGCTGCTTGGCACTGGAATCCCTACAACGTCCCCCATCCGCCGTTTTCACGCATCATCTCCGCAATCACCAAGTCGCTTTCAGGTAACCTGCTCGACAAATTTTCCGCTTACCGACTTGCGCCCGCGCTTTTCTTCGCGCTGCTGGTCACGGTCATGTATTTATGGCTGAACGAACTCTTCGGTCCGGCCGCTGGATTTTTCACCGCAACTGCCTTGATGCTGAGCCCCAACTTATTCGGCTACGCGCACCTCGCCGTCACCGATCTGCCACTCGCCGCAATGTGGTTTGTGACCGTCTACTGTTTCTGCAAAGGTCTCGGCAATTGGCCGTGGAGTATCGCGCTCGGAGTGGTTTGGGGCTTGGCCATCTCGACCAAGTTCCCGGCCTTCTTGATACCTGCGCCGCTGATTCTATGGGCGCATCTGTTCCACCGCGACAAATACGCCAACAACATATTCGCGCTGCTGTTTCTCGCGCCGGTCGTTATGGTCGCGACCCAACCCTATCTCTGGCATCAGACCGGCTTACGAGTCTTAGAATTTCTCTACGAGGGCATCAGCCGCGGCTACCGACCAGACGCCAACTTTGGCGTCTTCTTTCTCAACCAAATACAATCGTCGCAGCAACTGCCATGGCACTACCCGTTTTACATCGTTGCGGTGACCACTCCCGAACCGCTGCTATTTCTCGCTCTGGTGGGAATATGCTCGGTAATCTGGCTGCGAGAACAGCGCTCGACCCTGCTGTTGCTGACCCTTAATGCGGCTTTCGTGCTGATCTTAGGATTGCTACCGGGTGCCGTGCTCCACGACGGCGTTCGACAAATGCTCTCGGCTTTACCATTTCTTGCGGCACTGGCGGGCGCCGGTTTCTGCGCCATCACAACCTGGTTGCTCAACGTGGCTCGACGCTCTGAGAGGATCCAGAGAATCGCCCATCTTCGCAGCAAAATCAGCGCTGCGGTATTTTTGCTTGCCTGCTTCCATCCGCTGATGGATCTCTACCTCGCGCATCCGTTCCAGCTTAGCTACTATAACCGACTGGTCGGCGGCATTCGGGGCGCTTACGAGCGCGGCCTGGAAACCACTTATTTTATGGAAGCGATAACCCCCCGATTCCTCCAGACACTCAATGAGAAGCTACCTAGAAACGCTGCCGTCAATGCCTCCTTCGCTAACTTCATGTTTGAATACTATCAAAAGGAAGGAATGCTGCGCCGCGATCTTCGTTTCAGCTCGACCGGACCTTTCGATTTTTATCTTGTGCTCAACCGACGTAGCGCACTTTCACCCCGGGATCGCCAGCTGATGCGTAGCGCGAGACGTCCCGTCGAAGCCATCAGCATCGCCGGCGTCCCGTTGGTTGCGTTATATGATATCAGCGAATCTCGCTAAGATTTCCTACGAACGTCGGCCCAAGGGCCCCTGGCTCCCTTCAGCCGTTCCCAGCGCCTACTCGGCAACCAAATTTACCGGCGTTTCGGAAGCGTTGCCCGCGACCTTCGCAACACGAAAGCGACGGCGAAACCGACCAACCAGTGGTACTGCCACCAGTAGGCCGGCGGTGCAGAGTGAGATCATCAAACCTACCGTGAACGATTCAGGGTCGTAAATGAATTCAACCTTGTGGTTTCCAGCCGGCAGTGCCACAGCGCGAAAAAGATAGTTGGCGCGCATAATTTTCTGTTCTTTGCCGTCCACCCGCGCCTTCCATCCTGGATAAAATGCGTCAGTTAACACAAGAATGCCGGGCTCGCTAAGCCGTGCATCGATTTGTACTTGGTTGTTACGATAGATTCTGATCGCGGCATTTCCCTGGAAATCGCTTGTCGATTTCAATCGCGTCGGGCTATCGACAATCACCTCTTGCTGGGCATTGAACTCGTCGGTCGACAGCCGATGCAACGTGCTCTTCGGGTCTCGATCATAAATCGCCCGCCCGACAACATAAGTTCGCGGCACAGCGGCTGCGACCCTATACAGTTTAGAATAATGTTCCGGGAATTCCCTCAAGAGGTCGAGACCTTTTATCTCCAATGGATGAAAGGATACCACATATTTGACGTTTATCGCTCTGAGTATTTTTCCGCGTCGGTCGGCAGGTAATGAATTGATGATGTTGAGAAAGTCTGTATAACTGCGCCGGCCAAGCGCGTCTATGTCTTGAAAGTATTCGAATCCATAGAGCATCCCAGCATTGGGCAACAAATTGTTAAGTGATAGCTCGGTTGCTTTCTTATAATCCGGGCTGCCCGCGACTCTCACATAGCTTGGGTGCAAATTATCTCCGGCGGGGTAGTAAAAAAGCCGGCTGAGATCTGCCGGGGGATGTTCCATGATACGAGGGGTATTTTCCATGATCGTTGCCTCACGCAGAAAATGGAGCGGTTTGTTAGCACTGCTCAGATCGAAAAATACAGCGAGAACCAACAAAACTTGCAAGAGCGGCTTGCGAATGATTGCAAACCGATTAAGGCAGAACAGGCTAGCAAGCACCAACGCTATTGCGACTTGTTTCTCCAGAATTACCAAGATCGCCGCGATGGTCTTCGGATTGGTTGACGGCACAGCTTGGTGCGGGTTTAGCGGCTGGAGCAAGTCTGCGAGCCATTGGGGTTGCACGCGAAAAGTAACGTAGACGATGAGCCATGCAGCAAGGATGACTGCGGCCATGATCCATTGCCAATGAGAATTGTCTTCGTCGTCCATTTGCCGCAACCCACGAACCACCGAAAAAATCAAAAGTCCGAAGGTCAGGAAGTAATATTTTTCAGGGAAACGCATCACACGTAACAGCGGAACCCATTCATAGAGAAAGGGATAAACCGGCGTATAACTACCGAAAGCCATCAAGAGCGAACCGCCCATTAGAAGCAAAACGGCGATGCGCTCTTTGCTGCGCGCGCTGCGAAACCAGCAGCTCAGACCGAACAGCGCTATGACACCCATGTAAGGACTGAGTAAGAACGGAACCCCTTGAGCCAGCAGCAATCGCACTCCGACCGAAAGGGACGAGTCGGCTTCGAGAGTGGGCAGAAGAAGCCCGAGCAGATTTGACGGGCGCAATGACCAGCCAAGCGCCTCCGACGCTGGGATCGGTTGATCTCGTCGGGATTGCGAGATGAGCTCTGCCGTCGGTAGTAACTGAACCATGCCAAGCCCGACAATGATACAGCCCGATCCAAGTAACATTGCCATGGGACGAAAAAAACCATGGGACGGTTGGTCGCGTTGAAGCCGAACCGTATCGAGCACGATCAAGCCGATCGACAGAACGAATATTTCCGGCGACCCTGCAAGCAGCTGGCAAAGTGAGACCATGGCGAAAATGGCAAACTCTTTCCATCGTTTGCTTTTCACCGCATGTTCCCAGAAATAGATAGCCCACGGTAACCAAACCGCGCTTTGAAAATGATTGAGTAGATTTGTCAGCGACACCGTCGTGCCGCCAAACGCAAACAGAATCGCGCCGATAAGAGCAATATGAATCGGATATTCCCATGACCGGAATAAACAGTATCCACCGCTTGCAGCGATGAAGTAATGAAAAACAAAGGTGAACTGTATTGCGGAAGAAAATGGCAGCAAATAGAAGGCTATGCTCGGCGGATAAAAAACCGCTGATTGAAGGCCGGCCATGACCGGGAAGCCGGTCGCCATATGCCGATCCCATAAAGGTAGCGAGCCTGCTTTAACGGCTTCCGCAATACTGAATTTAATTGGATAAAAGTATGTGATGAGGTCTCGAAAAAAAGGGATTTTGCCCGAGAAAACCATCTCGTCACAAAACCAGATCACCATCGCGGCTACCACCAGGAGAACTAGGAACTCACCCCGTTTGCTGGCTGATTTGGGATTCATTGGCATTTACTGTCTCACCAAGAACGACGCAGAAATCTGGTCGGCCGTTGAACTCTACCATAAATGCAAAGAAAGGGGGGGACACTCCGTGTCCCCCCCTTTCTTTTTTGACTGACAAAACCGAGTATCGCTAAATTAATGATTGCTTACGGACAGGGGCCGCCAGAGATGAGTCCGTTGCCACTGCTAAACGTCCAAACCGTCGTACTACAGTTGGCATGCGTCGCGGTCAACAGAAAGGTATTGGTTCCCATCGCTGCGAATACAGCCACTCCAGTGGTGGGGTTGAAGCCCGGGGCCGTTGAACCCGTAAACGCGGAACTGGATGCTTTGTAGGTGGAGTTCGCGGCAAAGTAAGCCTCTTCCGCTACTGCTGCGTTTCTTAGATCGGACTTAATCTGCGCCTCATGGCCGCGCTTTCTATAGGCGGCAAATTGGGGGATGGCGATAGCGGCCAAGATGCCGATGATCGCTACCACAACCAACAATTCGATCAATGTAAAACCAGAATTACTCTGCAAACGTAACTTATTCATAATTTCTCCCTTCGTAATAGCTTCTTACTTATCAATCACAAATTTCTAGTCAAAAGCACGGACATCAAACTCAATCATCAGTCTGTTTATGTTCGATCCGCCACCTCCTTTAGAAATACCGAAATAAAGCGTTTTTAACAACATAAAGTTTTCACTTGCTTGAGCAATTCGCGGGCCATTGCATAAATGCATCCCATTTCATGCCAGGAATGGCCAAGCGTCACTGATGCTGCTCGGTTGTTTTATAAGAACTCCCGAAATTTTAATTAGTTACGCAGTGCTAAGGATTAATCGCGAAAAATAGGAGTCACTCTGTAAATGAGGGGCGTGTCCAGTTTACGTTATTTGGAAATAACTTAAGGTGACAAACTTTGTCACTGGCGGTCCAATGATTGATCGCTTCCGACGCTCATTTTGGAATTCAACATATCATATTTTTCGAGTCGATGACGGAGAGAGCGGTAATTGATGCCAAGAATTTCTGCTGCTTTCTTCTGTATGCCATTGGCTCTCTTTAGAGCACCTAATAAGATACATTTCTCATGAGTCTCTAGCTCGACGTCGAGAGATAACCCTTTACTGAAGAAAAGCTCTGCTCCACCAGGCGCGGTCTTTTCGAAAAGTGCCGCTTCGTCAGCGAGTGGTGCGCCTTTAACATGTTGAGGCAAGTCGTCTTCCGATAGAATGTTCTGATTAGTTACAGCGACCGCATGCTCCAGTATATTCTCCAGCTCTCGAACATTTCCGGGAAATGAATAGTTCATCAAGTGCATCAGGGCATTAGTGGAAATTTCTTCGACATTCTTGGAATGTGAGTCAGCGAACTTCCGCAGGAAGTAATGCACTAATGCCGGGATATCTTCTTTCCGACTTCGCAGCGGTGGTAGCACCATCTGGACCACGTTAAGCCGATAAAACAGATCTTCACGGAACCGCCCTTCCTCGAGTTCCCTGCGCAAATCGCGGTTGGTGGCTGAAATAACCCTTACATCCACTTTGACCTGTTTGCTGCCGCCGACGGGTGTGAAGGTCTTCTCCTGTAGAACTCTCAACAGTTTCACTTGTAGATGGAGTGGTAGTTCGCCAATTTCATCTAAGAAGACTGTGCCTTGCTCGGCCTGTTTGAATAGTCCTATGTGATCTGCGACGGCTCCGGTAAAAGCCCCTCGCACATGACCAAACAGCTCGCTTTCGATGAGGGTTTCGGGAATGGCTCCGCAATTCACCGCGATAAAAGGTTTGTCTTTTCTTGGGCCGTTGAGATGGATGGCACGGGCAACGAGTTCTTTGCCGGTGCCACTTTCACCAGAAATCAGCACATTGGTAGTGCTTGCAGCGACTTTCTGGATCAGCTGGTAAATCTTTGCGATGCCGCCGCTCTTGCCAATGATTCCCTCGAAATGAAATTCGGGATTATCGATAACCAGCGGGACTTGCGACGTGGCCGATTGCCGGGCGTGCCGCATTTCCTCTTCGAGATGAAATTTTTCTTCGATCTGTTTTTGCTTGGTAATATCTGCGAGTATCGCCACAAAGCCGACAAACACTTCGTTGGCATTGCTTAATGGTGCGAGCGTCAAGCGGAGCTGTTGTTGCAGGAGTTGCGGGCCTTGGAAAGGGAATTCATCTGTAATGATGGTGCCGGCGCTCCGGTTACGCTGCAAATCGTAGTTCAAGCCGGGAAAGACTTGATCGAGCCGTTTGCCTTTGACATGGGTCTCTTCGAGCGCGGTCAAACTCTGCGCCTGCCGGTTGAAGTAGTTGATTTGTCCTTTATCGTCCGTAATCGCTACCCCGCTGCCAATGCCTTCGAGAAGCGCGTCTTTAAAAGCATCTAATTCTAGATAGTCGATTTGCTTTTCCTTAAGCAATTGCTCCATCGCGCCCAATTTGTCGGCGAGAAAACCGCCGAGCCATGCGATCACAAAATAGCTGCCAATATTGAGAAGCACAGTGACCAGCGGCGACCAATAAAGCGGCATTCCAAGACCCGCTTGATTCCAGTATCGCGACCATAGAAGCAATGCGGTATAGCATACGCTTGAGCTCGCCGCGGTGAGAAATGCGCCGCGGTAAAACAGCAGAATCGCCGCGTTCATTACGGCAAGGTTGTAAAGGAACGCAAACGGACTGGCAATGTCACCGGTTAGCCAAATGATGCCCGTGATGAGTAGCACATCAAAACTGACTTGGGCGTGAGCAAATCCGCGTAAGTTTTGAATGCGCGGCAGGAGCAACCCAGAACCGACGGAAATCAAATAGGCGAGGATGAGTGGCACTGAGAGACTGATCAGATAAATCACGTCGCGCTCGATTTGAAAGAAATGAAACAGCGCTGACGCGCCCAAAAAGAATGACAGCGTAACGACGCGCAAAAGCAGCAGCCAGCGAATTTTTTCGATCAAATTTTTGCGTTCGTCGGTCGCAACCATGAGCGTGGAATTGATTACTGCAGAAGTTGACGAGTTGGCATTAGCTTCATTAACCTACCAGGGAGCCCATTTGGAATATCGGCAGGTACATCGCGATGACCAAACCGCCAAGAACGACACCGAGTACCACCATGATCGCCGGCTCCATCATAGCCGTTAAATTATTCACCGCGTCGTCAACCTCTTCTTCGTAAAGCTCGGCAACCTTCTTGAGCATAGTATCTAGCCCTCCCGTGCTTTCGCCGACAGCAACCATTTGACACACTAAGGGCGGAAAAATTTTACTTTCCCGTAGCGGCTCAGCTACAGTATTTCCCTTGCTGATACTGACCCGGCTCTCCATGATTGCCCTCTCGACTACCTTATTGCCAGCGGTCCTGCCCGTAATCGCCAAACCGTCCAAGATCGGTACACCGGAACTCAGCAGCAACGCCATATTCTGGGAAAATCGCGCGACTGCAACTTTCCGAAGCAGATCGCCGATGACAGGCATTCTGAGCAGCAATCCGTCTATCTGAATTCGGCCGTGAGGCGTCTTGTAATAGAAAGAGACCGACATATAAACACCAACTCCACCGACTATCAAAAGATACCAGTAAGCGACGAACCAGTTGCTGATATTGATACATATCTGGGTCGGTGCGGGGAGGGCTCGACCCATACTGCCGTAGAGATCGGCAAAGACGGGAATCACGAATATCATCAAAACCGCCACCACGAGCACAGCGACACCAACGATGGCACAGGGGTAAATCATCGCCCCTTTTACTTTTTTTTTCAGGCGATTGGCTTTCTCAATAAACACAGCGATCCGGTTAAGAATGGTATTCAAGATACCGCCTGCTTCACCTGCCTCGACCATGTTAACGTATAAATCATCGAAGATTTTCGGATGCTTGCGCAGGGCGTCCGCCAAGGTACAGCCGCCCTCTACATCTTTACGCACGGTCGTCAAAGTCTTCCGGAGTAGCTTGCTATCCGACTGCTGCGCTAAAATATCGAGACTCTGAACAATCGGTAAACCCGCGTCGATCATGGTAGCCAACTGGCGGGTGGCTAAGGAAAGATCCTTGGTGGTTACTTTCTCACCAAACCCGGGTATCGAGATTTCTTTTTCTAATCCTTTGCCCTTTTCTCGAACCCGATTCGCAATCGGACGAATCCTTTGCTCGCGCAAGCGGATCAACGCAGCTTCTATGCTTGGCGCTTCGAGGTTGTCGCCCTTCACGACTTTCCCCTGCGCAGTTCTACCTTCCCAAACAAATATCGCCATAATATTTTTCTAAACGCGCTTTAACTAATGGCCTGCCCGTGAAAATGCGAAATCCGATTACGTCAGCAATCATCCAGGCTGCTTCCCGGAGGGGCTTTGACGCCAATTTTCAAAAAAACAGAAGATCGCCCCAATAAAAACTTCGAATGACCGTCCCTTCTCTAGAGGCCAGATCGATATGGCATCGGTGCGTCTCTCAGAACCCGAGTGAAAACACCGAACCAAAACCTTTGTCAGTATCGGTAACCCGGATCGTCTCGTCGATGGTAGTGAGTCCGTCTTTCACTTTCTGCAATGCGCTCATTCGCAAAGTAGTCATGCCATGCTTAACTGCTTCGCGTTTGAGTTCCATCGCTGAAGCTCCTTTCAATATAAGCTCTTTGAGCGTTTCGTGCATCACCATGACTTCATAGACGGCCAGCCGGCCACGATACCCCGTGCCGCCGCAATTAGCGCAACCTTTGCCATGAAAGGTCGGAAAGCCGGCACTCACATCAGCCGAGTCCACGCCCAGATTAATCAAAACTTCCGGCGCGGTGGTAACCCCCTCCTTACACTTTTCACAGATTTTTCTGACTAAGCGTTGGGCGAGAATTAGGTTGATCGAAGAAGTCAGCAGAAACGTTTCCACCCCCATGTTAATCAAGCGATCGACCGTCGCGGGGCAATCATTGGTATGCAGAGTGCTAAGAACCAAATGGCCGGTTAAAGCCGCTTTGATGGCGATTTGCGCGGTTTCCAAGTCGCGAATTTCTCCGACCATGATAATGTCGGGGTCCTGACGCAAGAACGATCGTAGTGCGGCGGCAAAATTCAACCCTATTTGTTCACGGATTTGAACCTGATTGATGCCCATTAAGTTATATTCGACCGGATCCTCAGCGGTGGAAATGTTGACGTCCGGCTTGTTGAGTTCGGTTAAAGCAGAATAAAGCGTTGTCGATTTGCCACTACCAGTTGGGCCGGTAATAAGGATCATACCATACGGTTTGTGAATCGCGTCCTGAAAATCTCGCTGATTTTGCGGATCGAACCCAAGTTTGGACATATCGAGCTGTAAGTTGGATTTGTCCAGCAAACGCATTACGACTTTCTCGCCGAACAGCGTAGGTAAAATCGAAACGCGAATATCCAACTCGCCGGCGCTCATTTTGAGTTTGATACGACCGTCCTGCGTGAGGCGGCGCTCGGCGATATCGAGACCTGCCATGACCTTTAAGCGGGAAACCAAGGCATTTTTGAGCCTTAGCGGCGGGCTCATGATCTCCTGAAGCACACCGTCGATCCGGAACCGGACGCGAAACACCTTCTCATATGGCTCGACATGAATATCGCTGCAACGGCGTTTTGCGGCATCCGCCAAGATGGCATTCACCAGTGTCACCACGGGCGCATCCATGGTGGCCTGTTGCAGCTCCTGCAGATTGATGTCGTCATTTTCTTGGACGACTTCCATCTCGCCATCGCCGAATTTTTTCAAAACATCATCGAGGTTGACGCCGCCAAAACGATGATCCAAGGTCTTTTTAATAGCGGTCGGTGTCGACAGAACAACTCGGATGGCATACCCGGTCACGAATTTTACTTCGTTGATTGCCACGAGATCGGTCGGGTCGGCCATCGTGATGGTCAAAGACGACCCATTGAGCTTATAGGGAATTACTTGGTGCTTTTGGATGATCTGCGGTGGCACCAAGCTAAACACGGCGTCTTCAATATCGCCCGGAGCCAACTCAATAATGTCGATGCCAAACTGCTTGGCCAGAAATTCCGTTAAGGCGTCTTCACTAGCGAAGCCTAACCCAACGATTTCCTTGGTAATACTGGAGTTGTTTTCCCGCTCCTTTTTCTGCGCCTCGGCGAGCTGTTCCCGGGTGACGATACTCCCTTTGACCAAGAGTTCGGCAAATCGTGGTTCCATAGGTAGGTAGTTTAGCTAACAAATTATCGTCGATCGCTTACTATCTGTCAACAAAATGTACAGGATCAACCGAAAGGAAGCTTTAGAGACGCACAAATACGCAATCGGCGACTGAAAACTATATGAAGCTAAGCTCGCGCTTTGCAGCCTGGATTTTTGAAATCGGGTATCCAAAGAGGGTGGTATCCCGTTTCGTCCAAATTGTTCCGCAAGGGGTCCAAACGTGCCAGCGACGTGGCTGGGTTCATTTAGCAGTCTTGGAAAGCCTCGCTTGAGCCGCCGCCAACTTGGCAATCGGCACCCGATAGGGCGAACAACTTACGTAATCCAGCCCAATGTCGTGGCAGAAGGCCACGGATCGCGGGTCACCACCATGTTCACCGCAGATCCCAATCTCTAAATTCTTCCGGTTCTTGCGTCCTTTGGCCACGGCAATTCTCATCAGCGCGCCGACTCCATCGCGATCGATGGTCACAAAGGGATCGTCCGGAAGTAAACCGTGGACGACGTAACTAGGTAAGAACTTGCCGGCATCGTCGCGCGATAGGCCGAGGCATGTTTGAGTTAGGTCGTTAGTGCCGAAAGAGAAAAAATTCGCTTCCTCGGCAATTTCATCAGCCACCAAACAGGCTCTTGGCAATTCAATCATAGTACCGATGAGGTAGCGTACCTTAACGCCGTAAGCGGCTTGGCTAGCGCGCGCGACACGTTCGACAATGTTTTTCTGCTCCCGCAGCTCTTGGCGCGAGCCAACGAGTGGAATCATGATTTCAGGAAACGGATTTTTCCCATCGCGCCGAAGCTCGCAAGCCGCCTCAAAAATCGCTTGCGCTTGCATTTCGGTGATCTCTGGATAAGAAATTCCTAGGCGGCAGCCACGGTGGCCCAGCATCGGATTAAATTCGTGTAAGACTTGGACCTTAGTGCGTAGGATGTCGACCGGCACGCCCATGATCTGCGCGAGTTCGATCACTTCTTGATCGGTTTTCGGCAGGAATTCATGTAACGGCGGGTCGAGGGTACGAATGGTTACCGGTAGCTCACCCATGATGGTGAGAATGTCTTTGAAGTCTTGCTTCTGCATCGGCAGAAGCTTCGCCAAGGCGCGCCGACGTCCCGCTTCATCCTCGGCGAGAATCATCTCGCGTACCGCTTGGATGCGGTCGCCCTGAAAAAACATATGCTCGGTGCGGCAAAGGCCGATCCCTTCACTGCCAAATGCCTTGGCAATTTGCGCCTGATCGGGCTGGTCCGCATTGCTACGCACCCCCAGGGTGCGTACTTCATCGGCCCAACGCATCAGTTTGGCAAACCGTTGATAGATCAGGGATTTTTTACTATTCAGCGATCGAGAAAGCAAAACCTGGAGCACCTCGGAAGGCAGAGTTTGAATTTCATCTTTGAACACCTCGCCGGTACTGCCATCGATTGAAATCCAATCACCCTCTTTGAGCTCGACATAATCGACCCGCAACGTGCGAGAAACGTAGTCAATATGGAGCGCTTCGCAACCGGCAACGCACACTTTCCCCATCTGGCGCGCGACCAGCGCTGCATGGGACGTCATGCCGCCCCGAGCAGTTAGAATCCCTTCGGCCGCATCCATGCCGCGAATATCGTCGGGGCTGGTCTCGACTCGGCAGAGAACGACTCGCTCTCCGCGTTTTTTCCATTCAACGGCGTCCTCGGCGTGAAACACGATCCGGCCGGTCGCCGCGCCAGGACCGGCCGGCAATCCTTTGCCAAGTAGCCGCCCCTGTGTTTGCGCGCGAGCTTTTTTTTGCTGGTCAAAGATCGGCCTCAATAATTGGTTCAGCTGATCTGGCTCGATGCGCCGCAGCGCCTCGTGCTTAGTGATGAGCCGCTCTTCGACCATATCCACGGCAACTCGGACCGCGGCAAATCCAGTCCGTTTACCGGTCCGGGTCTGCAACAGCCAAAGCTTGTTGTCTTCGATGGTGAACTCGATGTCCTGCATTTCACGGTAATGTCGTTCGAGCAATTTACTGACGCGCTGCAGCTCGGTTGCAGCTTTAGGCAGCGTGTGTTTGAGTTCAAGAATCGGCCTTGGAGTGCGTATTCCGGCAACGACATCTTCCCCTTGGGCGTTGATTAAAAACTCGCCATAAAAACGCTTCTCACCGCTCGCAGGATCGCGAGTAAACGCGACGCCCGTGGCGCAATGGTCGCCGAGGTTACCAAAAACCATCGCTTGAACGTTGACCGCAGTACCCCAGCTTTGCGGAATCTTGTAAAGCTCTCGATACGCTATGGCTCGGTCGTTGTTCCACGAGCCAAAAACCGCACCGATGGCGCCCCATAACTGATCCATCGGATTTTGCGGAAAATCGATGCCTAAGCAGCGTTTGACCTCAACTTTGTATTCCAAGACAAGTTCTTGAAGCGCTTTGGCGTCAAGCTCAGCGTCGGAATGGGCGCCAAGCGTTTTTTTCTTCTGCCCAATAATCGTTTCAAGCGGATCCGCGTAGCTTTTTTCTTTTGATCCAATGCCCAGAACCACATCCGCATACATCTGAATGAAACGGCGATAACAATCAAATGCAAAGCGCCGATTACCAGTACGCTGAATCAATCCTTGAACACTCTGATCGTTAAGGCCAAGATTCAACACGGTATCCATCATCCCTGGCATGGATTCGCGTGCCCCAGAACGAACCGAAACTAAGAGTGGATTATCCGGGTCTCCAAAGTGACGGCCGAGGATCTTCTCCATTTTTTCCAGCGCACCGGATAGCTCTGTATGAAATTCTTTTGGATATTTGCGGTGATGGCTATCAAAGTATCTGCAAATTTCCGTGCTGATCGTGAAACCTGGGGGAACCGGGATGCCGATGCGTGTCATTTCGTGGAGACCCGCCCCCTTGCCGCCTAGCAAGTCGTGCATTTTCGCGTTGCCTTCGGCTTTGCCGTTTCCAAAACAGAAAATGTGCTTGTTTTTTTTCGCCATGTATTGGCCCAGTAGCCCTTTTACCAAGAACAGATTTATGAACCATTGTGGCCCGGTCTGGGCCGACTTCTAGTGCTGAGAACCGAGAAAAACTGCTGATTTGATCTCCCGAGCCATGTGAAATTGAATGAAGCGCAACATGACCGTACGGATTTGGTTTACAACCGATAAAGAGAGCAGGAACGAAGACGGCAGATCGTTGTTCTCCGACTGCAGTGCCGCTAAGATTTCAATGGCTTTCGCCCCAAGCGGCAGGGTTTCTCGCCTGGAGATGGCACAAGTATCGCACAAGATTCCCCCATCGACTAAGCTGAAGGACCAAGGGAGCACCGCACCTTGTAAAGGCGCTTTAGCGCAACCTCGGCATCGGTCCAGTGCCGGCTGGTAACCGACCAAATGCAAGAGTTTTAGTTCAAACGATGTCAAAAACCTCAACGAAGTGCCATACTTTTCTAGATAGCGCAAACTCTGGCTGAGATGCTGATAGACAGCATGATTCTCCTCTCTTTCACCGATCAATCCATCGGTGATTTCTATCAAGTAGGCCGCATGAGAGATCGATTCCAAACTGTTAACTAATTGACGATAGCCAACCGTCAGGTCAGCGGTTAAAATAAACGCCAGGTTGCTAGGAGGACGGTCTTGAAATCGCAGATTCACCAATGCGAAAGGTTCCAAAGAATTCACGAATCGCTTGCGAGAGCGCATGGCCCCCTTAGCGATACCAGAGATTTTGCCAAAGTCTTTGGTTAGAAGTGATACAATCTTATCCGACTCGCCAAAAGGGCGTGATCGCAGCACTATCGCCGGCGTGGCATGGCTAAGACGCATGTTGGCATTAACAAGGAAACGCATAAAAACCTACCATTTTTTAGAAAAAGAGGCAACTATTTAAAATATCAAGGTTTTTTGTTGGAATAGCTTGACAGCTAAATTCCTGATGATTAGATTTTTTTGACCTTGGTGTAGGGGACCTGATGAATCATGACTGAAGAAACTAAACCTAGCCTTGAGGCGCCTGTCGACAGCCAAGTCGAGAGCGAATCCGCGCCAGCTGGCAGCGCCGAGAGTTCCAACCCGTCAACCGCTGAGCTAGTTAATCTACGCGAGCAACTATCGGCCAAAGAGCAGGAAGCCAAAGAAAACTACGATCGCTACGTGCGCCAAATTGCCGAAACGGAGAATTTTAAGAAGCGCAACGCGCGCGAGCGTGATGAGGCGATTCGTTTCGCCAATGAAATGCTACTCAAAGATCTTTTGCCAGTTATCGACAATTTAGAACGAGCCGTTACCCATGCGGCCAGTGGTGAGAACGGCAAAACTTTAGTTGAGGGAGTGGAGATGATACTAAAAGGATTCGTCGATGCGCTGGGCAAATTCGGCGTTAGTCAGATCGTCGCGGTCGGCCAACCTTTCGACCCATCCAAGCATGAAGCGATAGCCCAAGTTGTTAGCGACAATCACGAACCAAACGTTGTTGTAGAGGAACTGCATAAAGGCTACATGTTTCGTGACAGACTGCTGCGCGCAGCCCTGGTGAGCGTGGCTAAGGCACCAGAAACAAAAGAGAAAAAAAATGATATTGGGCAGGTTGAAAACAACCCGAGTGATGATTAAATAAATTCCGTTGGTCTGTAACCGGCAAACTGTAAGTAGGAGAAATTAACATGGGTAAAGTCATTGGGATCGACCTCGGCACAACCAATTCCTGCGTGGCGATCATGGAAACAGGCGACCCTAACGTACTCGCCAACGCAGAAGGTAGCCGGACAACTCCTTCGGTGGTCGCTTTCACGGATAATGGCGAACGTCTAGTTGGACAGATTGCCCGCAGGCAGGCGATTACCAATCCAGAGAACACTATCTCTGCGGTTAAGCGTTTGATCGGGCGGCGTAGCGACGATGCGATGGTCCAAAAGGCGGCGAGCCTCCTTCCTTATAAGATTGTGCGCAATGACAACGGCGATGCCTGCGTGGAAATTCGCGGCAAGCAATATAGTCCGGCGGAGATTTCGGCTTTCATTTTGCAGAAAATGAAACAGACCGCAGAGGATTACCTCGGTGAGAAAGTCACTGAGGCGGTGATCACCGTGCCAGCCTACTTCAACGATAGCCAGCGACAGGCGACCAAAGATGCTGGGCGCATCGCCGGCTTGAATGTTCTGCGTATTATTAACGAGCCCACCGCTGCGTCGTTGGCCTACGGGTTGGACAAAAAGAAAGACGAGAAGATTGCCGTCTTCGATCTCGGTGGTGGTACCTTTGACATTTCTATTTTAGAATTGGGCGACGGCGTTTTTGAAGTCAAAGCGACGAACGGTGATACCTTTCTTGGCGGTGAAGATTTCGATCAAAGAGTCATTGATTATCTTGCCGATGAGTTTAAGAAAGACCAAGGTATCGACTTGCGCAAAGACCGCATGGCACTACAACGGCTCAAGGAAGCTGCTGAAAAGGCCAAGTGCGAACTCTCCTCGTCCATGGAAACTGATATTAATCTGCCCTTCGTCACTGCGGACCAGAGCGGACCGAAGCATCTGAATATGAAATTGACCCGGTCAAAGCTCGAAGCGCTATGCGCCGACTTGATCGATCGCACCGAAGGTCCGTGCCGCCAAGCTTTGAAGGACTCTGGGCTTAGTGCCAGTGATATTCATGAAGTCATTCTGGTCGGTGGTATGATCCGTATGCCGGCGGTGCAAGAGCGGGTCAAGAAAATTTTCGGTAAAGAGCCGCATCGGGGCGTTAACCCCGATGAAGTGGTCGCGATGGGTGCGGCAATTCAAGGCGCGGTACTCAAGGGTGAAGTCAAAGATGTTTTACTTTTGGACGTAACCCCGCTTTCCCTGGGTATCGAAACCCTCGGCGGAGTATTCACCAAGTTGATCGATCGTAATACCACGATCCCGACGAAAAAGAGCCAAGTATTTTCCACTGCGCAGGACAATCAGGCGGCGGTTTCGATTCGCGTCTTTCAAGGTGAACGAGAAATGGCCGTCGACAACAAACTGCTCGGCCAGTTTGATTTGGTCGGTATTCCGACGGCACCGCGCGGCGTCCCGCAAATCGAAGTGACCTTCGACATCGACGCCAATGGTATCGTGCACGTCGCAGCCAAGGATCTCGGCACCGGTAAAGAGCAGTCGATCAAGATTACGGCTTCGAGCGGTCTCAGCGAAGAAGAAATCAAGAAAATGGTTGGCGAAGCCGAGGCCCACGCGGCGGATGACAAAAAGCGCAAGGAAACCGTGGAGGCACGTAACCAACTAGACACATTAGTCTACTCCACCGAAAAATCGCTCGGCGAGTACGGCGGAGATCTCGATGGCGGCGTCAAGGAAAATATTGAAACAGCGCTCAAAAAAGCCAAAGAAGTTTTACAAGGTCAGGATTCCGACGCCATGCGTAAAGCGGCGGAGGAATTAAGCCAGGCTTCGCATAAATTGGCGGAAGCGATGTATGCCAAAGCTTCTAAACAACAAGCGGAGCAGCAAGGGGCAGAATCAAACGCCGAAGAAAAAAATGACGGAGCGAGCGGCAAAAAGAAAGACGACGTGGTTGACGCCGACTTTACCGAGGTTAAGGAATAGCCGCAGTACGAGCCTAATCTTCTCGATAAACGAAGCCCCTGCTCCAAATCAATGGTGAGAGGGGCTTTGTTGCTTATACAGAATTTACTATTCGGGGTTGGCAATTGAGCACTAAGAAAGACTACTATGAATTGCTCGGGGTTAGCCGCACGGCCAACGACGAGGACATGAAGAAGGCCTACCGAAAGTTGGCGCTGCAGTTTCATCCCGACCGTAACCCCGGCGACAAGCAAGCCGAAGAAAAATTTAAGGAAGTTTCCGAAGCGTATTCGGTACTTTCCGACGCGCAAAAGCGCTCTCAATACGATCAATTTGGCCATGCTGCGTTCGGCGAGAGCGGCCCATTTGCGGGTGGCTTTGATTTTTCCGGCGGCTTTGAAGACGTCTTTGGCGACCTCTTCGGAGAATTTTTCGGCGGTGGAACCGGCCGGCGGCGTGGCCGCGGTCGGGGCGAAGACCTACGCTACAATTTGACGCTGAAATTCGAAGAGGCGGTCGCCGGCACGGAGAAAAAGATCAAAATTCCTCGTCACGCAGTCTGTGACACATGCCGTGGTAGCGGTGCTAAAGTCGGCACCGCACCGCAGGCCTGTCCGACCTGCCGCGGCCGAGGTCAAGTGAGTTTTCAACAAGGCTTCTTCAGCGTTTCGCGGACTTGTAACCAATGCCATGGCCAAGGTTCCATCATTAAAGAGGCCTGTGCAACCTGCGGCGGAGCTGGGCGTGTACGCAGTATGCACACCTTGAGCGTGAAAATTCCCGCCGGGGTCGACAACGGTTCGCGCCTGAAGCTGCGCGGTGAAGGAGAATCGGCGCCGGTCGGGGGCACGCCAGGCGATCTCTACGTCGTCACGCAAGTCGAACCGCATCCGATTTTTATCCGCGAAAATCTGGATATTATCTGCGACGTACCGATTAGTTTTGTGCAAGCAGCCTTGGGAGCGGAAATCGATGTGCCAACCTTGGACGGTAAAGTCAAAATGAAGATTCCTACCGGTACGCAGTCTGGCAAAGTGTTTCGCATGAAGGGCAAAGGTGTTAAAGACGTACAGGGATATCAGCAAGGCGATCAACACGTGCGCGTGACCGTGGAAACACCGACTCATTTGACACCGAAGCAAAAAGACTTGTTAAAAGAATTTGCCACGCTTGGCGGCGAAGAGGTGAATCCGCTTTCCACGGGCTTCTTCGAAAAGATGAAAGAATTATTCGGCTAGTCGCTTGCCTCCGGGCGATTTCGGAAACCACCCACTGGGGCGTTTCGCCACCACCAACAGTTTTTTAATTCCGCACTACTTGCGAGTTTTCTGTTGACCTGCACAGCCACTGTGATTAAGTTGACGCTAGTATTGGAGTCACAATGAGCGAAACCGAATGGAAAGTTGAGAATCCGGATGAAAAAGGTTCCCAGGTCGACATCCCAGAGATTCTGCCGCTCTTACCCATCCGTGACATCGTCATCTATCCCTACATGATGTTGCCGCTGTTCGTCGGCCGTGACGTATCGATTCGAGCTGTCGAGGAAGCGCTTTCACGCGACCGTTTGATATTTCTCGTCGCCCAGAAAAACTCCGCGGACGAAAGTCCTAGCCCCTCGGAAATTCACAAAGTCGGCACCATTGCTTCGATCATGCGGATGCTCAAGCTGGCCGATGGTCGGGTGAAAATTCTGGTTCAAGGTCTCGCCAAGGGAGAAGTCGCGAGCTATCTGCGTGAGCGGCCGTTCTTCGAGATTAAAATTCGCAAGGTTATCGAGCAAACGATTTCAGAAGTGCCCATCGAAGTTGAAGCGTTGATGCGCACGGCTAAGGAAAAAATCGAACAAATTTTGAATCTCAAGAATCTTCCACCCGAGATCGTCATGGTGACCGACAACATTAGCGATCCCGGCGTCCTGGCGGATTTGGTTGCCTCCAATCTGAGGCTAAAATTAGAGGAGAGCCAGGCAATCCTTGAGGTTTTCGACCCGATCGACCGCTTGAAAAAAGTCAACGAGCTGTTGACCCGAGAACTCGAGCTCTCGACCATGCAAGCGCGCATTCAAAACCAAGCGAAGGAAGAGATGAGCAAAACCCAGCGCGACTACTTCCTGCGCGAGCAACTCAAACAAATACAGCAGGAATTGGGTGAAGGCGATGAGCGCGCTGAAGAAGTCAACGAGCTCAAAAAACAAATCGATAAGGCGAAGATGCCGGTTGACGTCAAGCGCGAGGCGGGCAAACAACTGCGGCGGCTCGAGCAGATGCATCCGGAATCATCCGAGGCATCGTTGGTGCGCACCTATCTCGACTGGCTGGTTGAATTGCCTTGGAGCAAACAGACAAAAGACAATCTTAATATTCGAAAAGCCAAGCAGGTATTGGACGAAGATCATTACAATCTCGAAAAGGTTAAAGAGCGTATTCTCGAGTATCTGGCGGTCAATAAATTGCGGCGCAAGATCAAAGGGCCGATTCTTTGTTTCGTCGGACCACCGGGCGTTGGCAAGACCTCGCTAGGGCGTTCCATCGCGCGCGCGCTCGGACGTAATTTTGTGCGCATTTCCCTCGGTGGCGTGCGTGATGAGGCGGAGATTCGCGGCCACCGGCGCACCTATGTCGGTGCGTTGCCCGGCCGTGTTATTCAAGGCATTAAACAAGCTGGGTCGAATAATCCGGTTTTCATGCTCGATGAGATCGACAAGGTCGGCGCCGATTTCCGCGGCGATCCGTCGGCAGCATTGTTGGAAGTCTTGGATCCAGAACAAAACCATGGGTTCAGTGATCATTACTTGAATTTACCCTTCGATCTATCAAACGTCCTGTTTATTTGCACGGCCAATTTGCTCGATCCAATTCCCGCAGCATTAGCTGATCGAATGGAAGTCATTCAACTCTCGGGTTACACCAACGAAGAGAAGCTCGAGATTGCGCGCAAGTTTCTGATCCCGCGACAGTTCGACGATAACGGCATTGCGACGAAGTTTTTAGAGATTTCCGACGACGCGGTCTTACGTATCATAGCTGAATACACCAAAGAGGCGGGCTTGAGAAATCTCGAACGTGAACTCGCGTCCATTTGCCGCAAAATAGCGCGGAAGGTGGCGGAAGGAAGATTCGAGCTGACGCGGTTGACGCGGGCCAATCTGCATTCGTATCTCGGCGCGCCAAAATTCTTGCCGGAAGCGGGACAAGAGCACCACGAAATCGGTGTGGCCACTGGTTTGGCCTGGACGAGCACCGGCGGCGAACTTCTCTACGTTGAAGCATCGCTGTCGCGCGGGCGGGGCAACTTGACGCTCACCGGACAACTCGGTGAGGTCATGAAAGAGTCGGCGCAAGCCGCCGTCAGTTACGCGCGCGCCCATGCTAAGAAACTAGGCATCGAAGCGGACTTTTACCAGAAGCTCGATATCCATATCCACGTTCCAGCCGGCGCGATTCCGAAAGACGGTCCGTCGGCAGGAATCACCATGGCAACAGCGTTGATTTCGGCGCTAACCAAGAGACCGGTCAACTGCGAAGTCGCCATGACTGGCGAGATTACGCTGCGAGGTCGGGTGTTGCCGATCGGCGGGTTAAAGGAGAAATCTCTCGCCGCCTTCCGCGCCGGTATCAAAACCATCATTATACCGGATCGTAACAAGAAAGATTTGGATGAAATCCCTAAACCGCTGCGGCGTAAGCTCCATTGGATAGCCGCTGACAACATGTCCGATGTTTTGAAGATCGCTTTGATGGATCGGGCCGGATCTATACGCCAAACCAAGCGGGCGTTATCGACAAAGAAAAGTGCCGCGACCGCTCGTAGAAAAAATGCCACGCGACGCGGCCCACCGCTGCGCAAAGCCCACAAAGAGCGGCGTCTTCCAATCCAACCCTAACTGATCGCCGAGGGTTCTAGGCAAGTTGGTTCGCTACCAACAGGCCATGTGTTGTTTTCGAACGATCGATAAAGTTTTTTACTTTAATATGAAACTAAGTCGGCTGGGAGAATTTGGCCTCATCGAGGAAATTCGCCGCAGGGCCGCGACCGGTAGGGGAGTGCGCATCGGTATTGGCGATGACTGCGCATGGGTCGATCATCTTGCAGGTTCATCACTGATCACGGCTGACTTGTTGATCGAAAGCATTCACTTCAACCTCAAATGGTCTTCGCTCGACGCCCTCGGCCATAAATCCTTAGCGGTTAACCTGAGCGACATCGCCGCCATGGGCGGCGTGCCGGCGTACGCTATTCTCTCCCTGGGCATCCCTCGAAAATTCGACAGTAAGCAAATCGCTGAGTTTTATCGTGGCTTTAACCGTCTGGCCAGGCGATGCGGTGTCGCGCTCATTGGCGGCGACACCAACTTTGCCAAATCGCTGATCGTCTCAGTATGCCTCATCGGCCATCCCCCGGCGCGGCCGGTGCAGCGTAGCGGCGCAAAAGTGGGCGATGATATCTACGTCACTGGTACCCTGGGCGATGCAGCGCTCGGGTTAGCGCACTTGCGCCTGCGATTGACAGGAGCTAAAAGCGCCGCCTCGACGCAATTACTCGCGCGCCATCACCGACCGACGCCGCGGCTCACCGCCGGCACACTATTAGCCCGGCAGAATCTGGCCACGGCAATGATTGATGTCAGCGACGGATTGCTACAAGATTTAGGTCATATCTGTCGAGCCAGCGGCATCGGTGCGATAATTTGGCATGAGCGATTGCCGCTTTCCCGCGCCTTTCTGAAGCTGGCGGGAAAAGTGGGCAGAGGTCTAGCCCTTAACGGTGGCGAGGATTACGAATTGTTATTCTGCGCCCGACCGCACCAGCGCGAACGCATTGAAAAATTATCAGCTCCCGCCAAGGTTCAGATAACCAGAATCGGTCGCTGTGTTACAGCCGCGCAGGGAATGACCGTTCTTGATGGTGCCGGTAAGGCGTTTTCCGTGCAGCTCAAGGGTCACGATCATTTCAAAAGATAATGGCTCGTCGTGCCAAGAGTGACTAAAAGACCAAAGTTAGAGATGCTAAGCATTCGATAGCTCAACCATGGATACCGAGCGTTTAGTTCAATTGCTTGAGCAAGTCCACTCAGGGAAGCTGGCAGTGGCCACTGCGGTAGCCCAATTGCGCCACCTGCCCTTTGAAGATCTCGGCTTCGCCAAAATCGACCATCATCGGGCGATACGCCAGGGTTTTCCCGAAGTTGTCATGGGCCAAGGCAAGCAAACAAGAGATATTGCCGCCATAGTCGCTGCCATGCGCCGGCATAATGCCAATATTTTGGTGACCCGTGTAGACTCTAAAAAAATGACGCAGCTCAAGCGGCTGCGCACCGGGCTCAAGTTTCACCCCACGGCACGCGCCGCGATATGGCTTGGCAAACCAATAAAGATTACCGGTAAAGGAACCGTGTTGGTGGTGTGCGCCGGTACTTCCGACATTCCAGTCGCGGAAGAAGCCGCGCTCACCGCGTCGATGATGGGCAACCGGGTCGAAAAACTGTTTGATGTGGGCGTTGCCGGCATCCACCGCATCTTGGAAAACCGCGTGCGTCTGGACGCCGCCGCGGTATTGATTGTCGTCGCCGGCATGGAAGGGGCGCTGCCCAGCGTGGTGGCCGGATTGACCGACAAACCAGTGATCGCGGTACCGACCAGCGTCGGCTACGGCGCAAGTTTCAATGGCCTGTCGGCCCTCTTGGGAATGCTCAACTCCTGCGCTGCGGGGGTCACCGTGGTCAACATCGATAACGGCTTCGGCGCCGGGTTTGCGGCGAGCCTCATAAACCGGGTATAAATAGGAAACATGCAGTGCTTTCACTGCGGGAGAGAGGTTTTTGCGACGACCCACAAACCTAAAGGCTATCGGGTCGATTACTATCGGCTTCACACGGGCCATGCTGTGTTGGATATTTTGGTTAGCGCCAAACCGGATGCACCACCCCTGCGCTATTTGAGGCTGACCCATCCCGTTGATATTTTCACTTGTGTTGAGTGTTATGCCCGTCCCGAGATCCGACAACGATTGGATAACGATATCACAGGCCGCCGCAATCTACTCGAGGCGGACGCCGCAGGCAATAATTCCGCCAAGCTCAATGCCAAGGGCTGACTCGCTATGGATAATCAGAAGAAGTACCGAATAACCAAACATCAAGCCGAACTGGCCGTGCGCATTAGTGGCAGCTCCCAGGCCGATCTATTTGCAAACTCGGCCTTCGCGCTCTTCGATGTCATGACCGACCTGACCGCCATTGAAATTAAGGAGCGTATTCCTTTGGAAGTTGAGGGCAGCGACTGCGACGATTTAATGGTCAATTGGATGCGCGAGTTGCTCTATCTCTATCAAGGCAGCGGGTACCTGTTGAAAGAATTTAGAATCAGCGATGTCAAAGACACCATCGTCAAGGCGGAGGTTTGCGGCGAGAAGGTCGATCCGGACCGCCACGATATCAAGCAGGAGATCGCCGCAGTGGCGTTCCATAAGAGCCGCATGGAGAAAACCGGCAACCAATGGATCGCCCAGCTGATCTTCGAGCTGTGAGCGAATCAGTCAGTCATCAAACAACGGCGCTTCGCGGGGAGTTAAACGGCGCCGCTGGAACCTGAAGTTTGAAATTCCGAGCGCAGCGAGCCAATGGCGGATTTGATAGACACCGAATATGGCGGCACGGCGCTGATCGCCGACCCGATTCATAAATACATTCAGTTTACCGTGCCCGAAAAAAAGGGCGAGGTGACCGAAAAGGCCTTGATCGACTCCCCGTGGGTGCAACGGCTGCGGTATATTTATCAGCTGCAAAGTGCCCGCTGGGTCTACCCGTCCGCGGAACATAGCCGTTTTCAGCACTCTCTGGGCGCCATGCATTTGGCGGGCGAGTTCGGCAAGCATCTCTATCCGTCACTGCGCAAAGTGCTCGGGGTAGAGTGTCCGTCGGCGCCATTCATCGAACAGTACATGCGCGTGGTCGGCTTGCTACACGATATCGGGCACGGTCCATTCGGTCATTTTTTCGACGATAATTTCTTGCACCGCTATGATCTCACTCACGAGGATCTCGGCCAGACGATCATTCAAAAACAACTGGGCGATATCATTCGCCAGCTGCGGCGCAGCCCGAGCGGACCGTTCGCGCCCGGCGAAGAGCTACGCCCCGAAGACGTGGCGTTCCCGATTAAGAAAAACGGCAAGGAAGATAGTCGCAAACCCAAGTGGGTGCGCTTTCTCCAGCCGCTCACTGGCGGCATCTTTACTTTCGATAATCTTGATTACGTATCGCGCGACTCTTACATGTGCGGCGTCCATCCCGGGCCGGTGGACCGCGAAAGGTTAATGCACTACACCTTTTTTACCTCCAAGGGTCTGACGTTACATAAGGCGGGAAATAATGCCCTGACGACCTTTCTCAACGCCCGGCTTTACCTTTACACCAACGTGTACTACCACCGCACCACCCGCGCCATCGATTTGCACCTGCGAGATATTTTCCCCGAGACCATGAAGTTGCTATTCCCCGGCAACCCCCTCGAACATATGCAAGACTACCTCTATCTTACGGATTGGTCCCTGCTCGAAGAGGTTTCCCGTTGGCGCCGTAGCAGGGGCGAATACGAAACAATCGGCAAGGAATGGGAAACCGTGCTGCAGCGCGAAGTCAAATGGAAAATGGCTTACGACCGCACGCTTTCTTTAAACGAGCTACAATTCGGCGTCGACTTGATCCAGGACACCGATTGGGAAAAACGGATTCGCGCGAAATTGCCGGCAGCGCTTAGCGATTTGGTCTTTCGCGTCGACATGGCGACTCAAGATCCGCGCCCCGAGAATCCTTTCGCCATGGGCAAAAAGCAGATCCACATCTACGATCCATCGAGTGGCGAGATCGCCAAAGAATCACTGGCCGAACTGTTCGAGTTTATTCCGTCAAAGATTGTTCAATTTCGCGTCTTCGCGCTCGATCACGAGCAAGATCAGCTGCTCTCCGAGGTCGCGGAAAGCGCCTTGAAGGGTCGAACCCCGGCGATCAAATCCAGTGTCTAGTCCGTATAAAATTCCCATCGTCGATCTGCGCGCCCAGTACGCCGAGATGCGCGCCGAGGTGCTGAGCGCCATCGACGAAGTCGTTGAAACGCAGCAGTTTATTCTTGGCCCGGCGGTATCCCGGCTCGAGACGCAAATGGCAGCTTATTTGAATAGTCGCCACGCCATCGGTGTCGCCTCCGGCAGCGACGCATTGCTACTGGCGCTGATGGCGCTCCGTATCGGGCCCGGCGACGCGGTCCTTACCACGCCGTTCACTTTTTTCTCGACGGTGTCGTCGATCACGCGGCTCGGCGCCACGCCACTGTTTATCGATATCGATATTCGTGACTATTTGCTCTCCGCCGCTGCTACCGAGCAATTTTTGGTCGAGCGGTGCAGAATGAGCGACGGGGTAACGATGGATTCGAAAACCGGCTTGCGTGTTAAAGCACTATTGCCGGTGCATCTCTTCGGCCAATCAGCCGCCATGAACGAATTTGTCAACCTAGCGCGAAAGTTTCAATTGCGCATCGTCGAAGACGTGGCTCAGGCCTGCGGTTCTCGGCTGGAAGTCCACGGGGCGGTAAAATTTGCCGGCACCAGCGGCGATATCGGCTGTTTCTCATTCTTCCCGAGCAAAAACTTAGGCGCTTTCGGCGACGCCGGAATGGTCAGTACAGATTCAAGAGACTTAGCGACGCAACTCGGCATGCTCCGAACCCACGGCGAAAGCGCCAAATATCACCACGACCTGACTGGCATCAATTCGCGCCTCGATTCGATCCAGGCGGCCGTGCTATCGATTAAACTCAAATATCTAGAAACCTGGTGCGAGAGAAGAATTGAGCGAGCAACAATCTACCATCGGTTGCTCACGACGAGCAGGCTTATCGGCGACGGTGTCGTGGCAATTCCGACCGCCAGCATGGCTAAGTCGCACGTCTTCAATAATTACGTAATCCGAACCGAGCGCCGCGACGCATTGAAACAGTTTCTGACCGAGCAGCGCATCCAGAGCGAGATTTACTACCCTGTGCCCCTGCATCTGCAAAAATGCTTTGCCGATTTACGCTACCAGACAGGTGATTTTCCGCAGGCCGAACTGGCCGCGTGCGAAGTTTTAGCCCTGCCGCTCTATCCCGAATTAACTTTGGATCAACAGGAATTCATAGTCGAAAAGTTGCAACTGTTTTTCCGGCGCTAATGCGCGCTTTCATCGACAGCCGCCCCATGATAAATACTTTTCAACTCGGGTGAGGGAGAGTGTATGGCCAAAGCTCAAATGCAACAAAGCGTGAAAACGCCCGAGGGTGCTAAGTCAAGTTACGACAAATGGGCGGAGGCGGAAGGTGTAGGCAACAATTATCAGCCCTCTGTCGACCGTAAAAAAGGCGGCTCGCAGATCGAATACGCTGACGAAGACCTGCTCGTGCGACCGTGGTTCCACGAAGCGCTGGCGCGGCGCGGCGTACAGAACAAAATGGCCAAGCACTACGAAAAGAGCGTATGAAAGACGCTATCGTCAAGGCGTTCAATGAAAGCGTTCGCGTCAAGCAGGCCTTTCTGCGCGATAATATCGAGGCTCTCGTGCAAGTCGTCGATGCCATCGTTGCGGCCTTTAGTAACGGCAACAAGCTGATGCTCTTTGGCAACGGTGGGAGTGCTGCCGATGCCCAACATATCGCCGCCGAATTCACCAATCGCTTTCGCGTCGAACGGCCACCACTGCCAGCGCTCGCGTTGACAACCGACACTTCCGCGCTAACCGCGATCGGCAACGATTATGATTACTCGCTAGTGTTTGCCAAGCAAGTGCAGGCGTTGGGCAAAGCCGGCGACGTCGCGCTGGCCATTTCCACCAGCGGCAATTCCGCCAACGTGCTCGCCGCCGTCGAAGTTTGCCGCGAGCGCAAGATTATAACCATCGGTCTCACGGGCGGTACGGGAGGTAAGATGGTAGGGAAAGTCGACCATTTACTCTGTGTTGCTGCGAGCCGTGACACGGCCCGAATTCAGGAAACCCATATTCTAATCGACCACGTGATTTGTGAGTTAGTCGACGGCGCGCTTTACCCAGCGGTTTGAATGCGATTCTTCCGTCATGCCGAGAAAACTGTTCAAGCCCCTCGACTTCTCGAAGGTTCGTACCTACGCCGTCGCCACGCGGCTCAGCAAAATTCAAACCTCCCTGCTCGCTAAGAAAGTTAAGAAGGGCGCCAGCGCGCGCGCCCTCATTCGCGGCTTGCCCAACATTCTCGCCGCGGCGAATCTAAAAGCGATCGCAAGCAAGCTCGCCGACTGTCATCATAAGAAACGAACCGTACTCCTCGGCATGGGCGCCCATCCGATCAAGGTAGGCCTGAGCCCGCTGATTATCGACTTCATGGAGCGCGGCATCATCGACGCGCTGGCGCTTAACGGCGCCGGGGTGATTCATGATTTTGAGTTTGCCTACATGGGCGAGACCTCCGAGGACGTGGCGGCAACGCTAAAAGACGGCAGCTTCGGCATGGGCAAAGAAACTGGCGCGTTTATAAACCAAGCGATCAGC
>Ga0214472_10001200_pt1 | contig 29684 bp, 22 predicted proteins | sample RVTome_6_FD_207662 | JGI IMG/M metagenome (GOLD analysis project Ga0214472, IMG submission 207662) | Soil microbial communities from uranium-contaminated site in the Upper Colorado River Basin, Wyoming, United States - RVT140D175 | ecosystem: Environmental > Terrestrial > Soil > Contaminated >...
AGCATTTCCAGATCGTCGTCGCGCTTGCGGCGACCGTCGCGGGCATCGCGGTCAACTGGATCACGGCCTTGGCGGCGATCGCGTCGCTGCCGCAGTTCGCGCAGATGGGCAACGTCCTGGTACTGGTCTACGGCTGCCTGTTTCTCGGTCTGCTCTACAGGCCCGTCGTGTTTGTCGCGAGCGCCTCGGTGTTGGCGTTCTTCGTCGCCGCGTTGTCCGTCGGAATCCCGCCCGGCACCGTCGCCTTCGGCGGCGCCTTGATGACCGCAACCGCGCTCATGGCGGTGCTCTCGGCGCTGCGCGTCGAGCGCCTCGTGCGCATGAACTTCATCGAGACCCGCATGCTCAACGATGCCGCGCAGCGAGACGGGCTCACCGGCCTTTTCAACAGGCGCTCGTTCGAGAGTCTGACGAAGAAGCTCTGGCGGCTCGCCAGGCGCGAGCATCAACCGCTGCAGTTTCTGCTGATCGATATCGATCACTTCAAGGAATACAACGACTGGCACGGTCACCAAGCCGGCGATGATTGCCTGAGAACGGTCGCGCACATCATCGAAAGCTCGGCGAATCGGCCGTTCGACTTCAGCGCGCGTTACGGCGGCGAGGAGTTCGCGCTGTTCGTTTACGGTCAGTCCCTGGAAAATGTCGCCGTGCTGCCGGAGCAGATTCGCGAGGCCGTGCTCGCCGAGCAGATACCGCATCACAGCGCAAGCACCGGCATGGTTACCGTAAGCATCGGCTCGGCCTATCTCGGGCCCGATGGCAATCGCAGCCTCAACGGCCTGATTCAAGCCGCCGACGAGGCGCTGTACGAAGCCAAGAGCATGGGGCGCAACCGAATCGTCTATAAGGACGCCGGGCAGCTTCAGACGAACACGGGCTCGTTCCGCGCCGCGCCGCCGGCAACCAAGGCCGGTTAGTCAGGCTCGGCCGAGCCCGAGCAATCCTTGCTTCTCCAATGCGATAGAATCTCGCGTGACGTTGCGCTGCGAACATGGACTTCGAGAGAGGAAGTTCTTGTAAGCTATTGATTATTCAGACACGCCCCGGTAGCTCAGAGGATAGAGCGTCCGCCTCCTAAGCGGAAGGTCCCACGTTCGAGTCGTGGTCGGGGCGCCATCGCCCGTCTTTGCGACTCGCTTCGATTCCCCCAATCCCGCTCGTGAAGGCCTTCGCGCTGGAACGTAGTGCCGCCGGATTTTTCATAGGCCGCTAAGCGAACCCGGGCCCCCGGGCATCTAACCGACGTACTGATCCATAAAACTGGAGGGGGACTAATGCAAAATCGAAGACACTTCTTGCAGGCTATGGGCGGCGTCACCGCCGGCTTGTGGCTGGCGAGGCCGGCGTTCGCCCAGGGCCGCAAAGAGGTCATGGTCGGCGGCCGGCGCGCCAAGGTCGTGGATGTTCACTATCACGCGTCCATCGCCGCGGTGGAGAACGTCATCCGCGGCACCCGCTTCGAGCGCGGCATCGGCGGCTCGCGGCTGCTCGGGCCGGAGCGCATTACGGCGATGGACGCGCGCGGAATCGACGTCGGCGTCATGAGCGTCAATCAATATTGGTGGTACGAGGCGGACCGCGCGCTCGCGGCGGACATCATCCGCGTACAGGACGAAGGACTCGCCGAGTGGTGCAATGCCCATCCGGATCGTTTCGTGTCCTTGACCTCGGTCGCGCTCCAGCATCCGGATCTCGCGGCCGAGCAGCTCGAATACGCAGTTAACGAGCTCAACTTCCGCGGCGCCTCGATCGGCGGCCACGTCAACGGCGAGGTGCCGTCCTCCGAGAAGTACGACCCGTTCTGGGCTAAGGCGGAGGAGCTCGGCGTGCCCGTGTTCATGCATCCCGGCGGCGCCGAGAACGTCTTGCGCGAAGGCGGGCTGGAAGGGCGGGGAGATCTCGGCAACATTATCGGTAACCCGCTGGAGACGACCGTGTTCCTCACGCACATGATCTTCGACGGCACGCTGGACCGGTTCCAGAACCTCAAGGTCGTCGGTGCGCATGGCGGCGGTTATCTACCGTCCTATCTCGGGCGAACCGAGGTTGCGTGCCGGGCTCGCGAGGACAGCGGGTGCCTCAACACCCGGGATCCGAGCGAGTACCTTAGAGAGCAGATTCTCGTCGACTCGATGGTGTTCTCCGACGAAGGCCTGCGGCATCTCGTCGAGGAAATGGGCGCGGGCCAAGTCGTTTACGGCTCGGACATCCCCTTCGAGTGGCCGGATACGATCGACCTCATCGCCGATTCGCCGCATCTGACGAACGAGCAGAAGATCGCCATCCTCGGCGGCAATCTGATCGAGTTGCTGAAGCTCGATCCGAGCGTCTAGTGAATCGGCGCTCCATGACGACTCGCCGAAGGGGTCACTATCAGCAGCGAAGCCAGGCCTCCGGCGATCGATACTCCCAGCAGCAAGAAATGCAAATTTGCCGCGCCGGTAAGCGCGTCGTGCACGCTGATCCCGAAGATCTGCATCGCCGCCACCACTCCCAGCTCATACGTGCCAAGCGCTGCAAATCCATGCACGGGAAGTATCGTGCTGGCTTCTCCTCCGATGGCACCGGCCAGGGCAATCATGTAATCCGTGGATGAGAATACTTGGACGATCCAAGCGCAGACGGCCAGCTTAGCGGCCCAGTTTGCGACGGTTAACAGCCAGCTTTCAACGAGCGGGCCGACTCTCCGAGGAATGGCGGAAACGGTGTTTCGCAGCAGCAGCAGCACGCGCTTGGCTTGATGATTCGCGAGAAAAGCGTCGAGCTTCTTGGAGACGGAAAACACCAGAAACAGTCCGGATACCCAAAGCACGCTCATTACGATGCCGAGCGTCGGGGAAACGAAGAAACCGATAACCAAGATCAAGATCAGTACCAAGGCATGAAGGTCGAGCAAGCGCAGCCACAGCAAGGCGGGGATCGTGCGCGACGGCGCCATTGAAAAATATCGGTTCATGAGCACCGGAAACGCAAATTCCCCCGTGCGCATGGGCAACAGATTCAAGAGCAGGTTGTGCTGCAACATCAGCCGCAGGCACAGCCCGAAGTCTTTCTTCATGTTGAAGTATCGATATAGGCGAAGCGTGCGGAGAAGATAAGTGAGCGCTACCAGGGCCGCTGGAGCGATTATCGTCCAATAGTTATCGATGAACCGCCAAGGGTAGAATACCAACCTCCACCCCACGAAATACTCCACTGCGCCTACAAATGCCACTGCAATCAGGGCAGGCGTAATCACTCGGCACATAAAGGTCCCTCTTCGAGCAGCGAGCAGGCGTGAATCAGATCATGCGCTCGATATCGCGCCTCCACAATTCGTCGCAAAACGGCGACGACTTCTTTTCGGCAAGACGGTAGGTTTTTTTCTGCTCGTCGAAAGCGTAGCCGATCGACGACACATTCTCGGCCCGATTCTCGGGATGGTGCAGTTGAGAGCCCGTATTTCGAGTCTGGCATCAATCTTGCTTCGCATTCCGTGTCTATCGACACATCAGTTCTCGACAGGAGGAACACACATGAAGAGCTTATTGACCTTTCTCGCCGCAATGGGGTTTGCGCTTGCAGCGGTGGCGCAAGAGATGCCGTCGTTCGAGGACGTCGATCTCAATGGCGACGGCGCGATCTCCGAATCGGAGGCAAGTGTCGTCGAAGGCTTGGATTTCGCCGCGGCGGACGCCAACCAGGACGGTGGGATTGATCGTGACGAGTACGGTCAACTCACTCAATAGCAGAAAGCATTGAACATCTTGCCAATGAGCATTTCCTCCCTCCCTCTCATGCCTCTTGGCAAGAAACTTGGAGCCCGGCATATGCCGGGCTCTTTTTTTACTGTTCTTCAATCGTGCAGTCGTATCGCCTGACGCGTTCGCCGGGCCGCCAAGTCCAGTACGCCTCCCAGACAAACGCTCCAACCAGGGTTGCCGGATTCGTGACTGTCATGACGTAGTCGAGGCGGTTGCCGCCGTCGACGGCGGCGATGCGTTCCTCGATGGCGACGGCTTCGCTCTGCGGCGTGCCGACACGATTGAAATAGGGCCAGTTGATTCTCGTGGTCCTGACGACGAGCGTGTCGCCCTCCCAGCGCCCGACCGAATAGCCCAAGGGGGAGGCCGGCACGCTCTCTGGATCCACGGAATCGCGCATGTGAATCGTCCGCACGGCGTCGAATTCCTCGAACCGCAGCTCGATGGCGCCGTCCCGCTCGACGAATTCCATCGGGTAGGGGTTGCCGATCAAGGACGGCATGCCCGGCGGCATGCATTGAAGCAGCGGGTTGTCCTCGATGTCGTCCCACTGCGCTTGCGCGCTTGCGGCCGATTCCGTCAATTGATATTCCGCGCGCCCCGGGAAGTACCACGCGGGCGTGCCCTGGCTCCAGACGCGAAAGATGCCGTGCGTCTCTGCTGCTGCGGCATTGGGAGCCTCGATGACACCCGACTCGCTGCCGATGCTCGTCTGCGACCACCGCGGCTCACGGCTCGACCCGACGAGCAGCTCGACGCCGTCAGGCAGTAGAATGTGGTTGACCAGCATGTGGCTGGGCCGTCGCGTGGATGCGGCGCCCGCTACGCGCACGCGGTCGCCGACGTGGATCAGACCGCTGCTCACGCCGCGGCGGCGCTGCGCGCTCACCGCGCCGCCTTCGAGATACCAGATCGCTTCCTCGCCGTCCGCGCCGGTCGTTGCGACCTCCAAAAGAATATGCGGATTCCTCCAGGACTCCTTCAGCACCTCGCCTTCGAATTCGGTCACCGCCCCGCGTTCGTATTCTGCCATCGAGTGGTGACCACAAGCCGGCTCGTGTACAACGCCGAGCGCTCCGACGGTGAGGGCCATAACGGCCTTGAGCCACGCGTTCATGATTCCCCCGAGTTTGTCGGTCGTCTGTTCTACTCCGGCGTCAACAGCGCTGCGGAGCCCTGAAGCAAAGGTCCGGAATGCGCGAAGGCGATCGCGTCCACCGCGACGTTGTCGCGCTGCAAGCGCCGCCCTAACTGTGCCAAGGATGCGCGCGCTTGCGCCACGTCGGTGCTGAAGATCCACGGCGGGCCCTTCACGGTGTCGTCATCGCCGACGTTGCCTGCGTCGCCCAGGACCAGCACCCGGTTGACGAGATAGCCGGCGCTCCCCGTCGTGTGCCCCGGCACCGCATACACGCCGACTTCGGCCTCGCCGATCCTGACAATCTCGCCGTCGCGCAGCGCCCGCGTCAGCTCGATGCCCGTGGGACTCGCGGGAACCACGGTTCCGAGCGGGCTGTCCGGCGCAACGCGGCCTGCGATGAGGTCGGCCTCGGCCGCAAGCGCCAGGATCTCGGCATTGTCGAACAGCGGCACGGCGGCGGTGTGATCGGAGTGACCGTGAGTCAGGAACACGGCGACGACCGACTCGGGTCCCAGGCCGCGCCGCGACAATTGCTCGAGAATCGCCGCGCCGTCCGGATCGACGCCCGCGTCGACGAGCGCGACTTGGCCGTTTCCGGTGGGCACGACCCATGCGGTGGTGAAGCCGTCCTGGACGAGGCTCATGCCGTCGAGCTCGAAGTCCTCGGGGATCGGCTTCATTCCCATGAAAGCCGGGCCGAACAATGCGCCGAAAGCGACGACAATCACGACGACGATGAGACCCAGAAAGATCAGTATGCGCTTGAGCAGGCGATTCATATTCAAAACTCCCCCCTGAAGCCCAGCCATGCGGCGCGCGGAGCGCCGGGCGACAGAAACCGGCCATCCTCGAACTCGTCGCCGAGAACCTCATCGGCTTCGCCGAAGACGCCGAAAGTCTCGTATTCGGCGTCGAGCGCGTTTGCTATCGTGAAAAAGATCCGCAAGGTATCGCCGAGCGCATACTCGGCACGCAGGTTTACGGTGGTGTAGCCGTCGAGCGGCTCGGCCACGTTGCCCTCATCGCCTCGAAAGTAGCTGTCGCCGCTCGCGAGGACGTCGGCGCCGAAGACGAGACTCGACGTCGCCGCAAGGCGCAGGCCCGCTTTGAACAGCCGCTCGGGAATCAGCGGCAGCCGGTCGCCCGGCTCGACGAATATCTCGCCGTCGACGGCTTCGGGGTTGTTTTCGCTCGAGACGGCGAAGCTCTCCCGGAACGTGGCCCGCAAGGACGTGAAGCTTGTAAACCAGCTCAGGCGCTCACCCGCTCGACCGTCGACGCTGAGCTCGACGCCTTCGCGCCGCGTACGCCCGACGTTGTCGAAATAGCCTTCGTTGGTCAATGCGCCGGCGCTGATGAACAGGATGTCGTTCTCGTTGGTCGCGCGAAAGATTCCCGCATGCCAGTTGCCGCCGTTCCAGCTCCCGCGAACCCCCGCCTCGAAGGTCTTCGCGACGACGTCGGCGAGCGGCGGATCGGCGAGAAACGCGTTAGGCAGCCGGCAGGGTGCGTTCTCGTCGGCGCAAGTGAGCTCCACGGGTGAGGGCGCGCGATTGGACTCGGCGTAGCCTGCATAGGCCGAAAGCTCGTCGGAGAACGCCAACGTGAGGCCGGCTGCGGGATTGAATCGCTCGAAGCTGTGCTCGCCGTCGAGCGCCGTGCCGAGGCGGTCGCGCAGATCGATCTCGGTCTTATTGTAGCGGCCTGAAAGGCTCAGCGAGACGCGCGGCGTCAAGTCGGTGACGTTGGAGATGAATACGCTCGTGTTCGAGACATCCGCGTCGAGCCGCGTGAAGGACTCGCCGTCGAAGAATCCGCTGGGCACCGCCGCGCGGGTTTCGTCAAGCCGTCCGAGCTCGGTGCCGGCATCGAACGCAATCTCGCTGCCGTCGTGGGCGAGGCCGACGACAAAGAGGTTGTCGCGGCCGCCCAGCGGCGCTGACCAGCTTGCCTGGATGCCGAGCCCTGCGCTTTCCTGGGCCGTGCCCGTGCGGTTGACCGTGGCGCCGATCACGGCATCGTCGGCCGCGATCGGTTCGCCGTCTTGGTCCTCGATCAGGGTCTCTTCGCCGTCCTCTTCCTCGCAAACGAATCCGGGCGTGTCCTCGCATGCCTCGAAGTCGGAGTCGTCGCCGTTGTAAGTGTCGATATCGCTGTCGCGAAAGTACGCATTTCCCGTGATCGTCAGCGGCTCCGACGGCCTATGCGAGCCTGACAGGTTGATCAGCGCGAGCTCGTTACGCGTCCGATCGGGGCGCGTGAAAATGGCGTCGCGGCGCAGCTCCAAGAGCTGGATCGGCGCGGCGCCGTTGCCGATGAGCTCCGTATCGGCGTAGGTCAACGACGCATCGATCGACGAGCGCTCCGATTCCCAGCGCAGGCTCGAGAACAACTGCGTCGCGTCGGTCGGCGAGTAGTCGCGCCAGCCGTCCTCCTCGAGGCGCGAGGCGGTCACGAAGTAGGCCAAGGTGTCGCTCGCTGCAGCGCCGGTCTGAAGCTCCAGGCCGAGGCGAGAGAACGATCCCGCCGACGCCTCGACGCTCGTGCCCGGATGAGTGAATCCGTTCTTGGTGCGGATCGAGATCGCGCCGCCGAGGGCGTTCAGGCCGAACAGCGGGTTGGAGCCGGGCATCAAGTACAAGGAATCGATCGCGGAGTCCGGGATCAGCGCCCAGTTGACGGTGTCGCCGAAGGGCTCGTTGAGCCTGACGCCGTCCTGATACACCGCGATGCCTTGAGGCAGCCCGAGCAGCGGTGAGCCGACGTAGCCGCGGTATTGAACGTCCGGCTGCAAGGGGTTGTTTTGGGCCTCGTTGACGAATACGCCGCCGAAATTGCGATTGATATAGTCCGAGAGCTGCAGGGCGCGCTGCTCGCGCAGCTCCTCGGCCGTCGCGGTCTGGACACGCGCGGCGACCTTCTCGAGATCGAGCGCGGCGCCCAGCGGCGTCGCGCCGACGACCTCGATGGTTTCGAGCGCGTCGTCGGGGACTTGCGCGAACGGCGCGGTGACGCAGACGCCGCAGACGATCGCTGCGAGATGCCTCGAGCACCGAGCGGTTTTGTCGTTAGAGCCTCTCACCAGCGAAAGGATACGCGCCGCCGTCCCGCCCAAGCTAAGCCACGACCGACGTCCGCCGCCGCAGGGCGCTCCAGCCGAGCGCCAACACGAGCGCCGCGAGCAAGCCTGCTGCCAGCGGATACTTGATCGTGTAGACGACGGGCGACAGCGCCCAGCGCGTCGCAAGCTTGAGCGCGGGCTCGCGGGCGATGACCGCCGCGATCGCGGGCGAGCGGCGGTAGTACCATGACACGAAGGCGCGTCCCGCAGCGTTCGTCAGCAGCCAGCGGTCGCGAAACGCCCGCAACAGTACCACCTCGGGCTCGAGATACGAGCCGTAGGCCGCGGTCGCGATGAAGCAGCTGCCGCTGTCACGGTCGCTCGCGTCCTGGAGCACCACGCGCGCGATCGAAAGCTCCTGCGCGGCTTCGCTATTGGTCGTGACCGGATCGAGAGGGTTGCCCGACGCCCCCGCCTCGAGCGTCAGGGTGACGTCGGACTGCAACAACGGTGCCTGAATCGTTACCTCGAGACTGATGGTCTCGCCGGCGTTCAGAGTGTTGCGCCCGCCGGGCCTTTCGAGCGGGCAGGACCGGAGGCCGACCGTAAGCGAGCAGCTCGTTCCAGTGGAGCCGCTCGGCTCGCGCGACGGGCCCGTGAAATCGTCGCTGTCGTACACCGACAGCGTGACGAATCCCAGGAAGTTGATCGACGGCGCGTAGCGTTCGCGGAACGCGAGGCTTGCGACGGTCGACGTGGGCTCCGGCCCGTTGTTCATCAGGCGGAAGCGGAATCGAACCACTTCGCCGCTTTGGATGTCGCCGACACTCTGATTGCTCGTGTCGCGCACGTCGACGGCTTCGAGAATCAGATCCGCGCCGAAGACGCTGACCGCGGCAGTGTCGAATATGTTCGTGGCAGTTCCGTCGAGGCTCGTGATCGTCGCGCGATTGACGACCTCGATGCCGTCCGCCGCGGGCAGCACGTCGACGTCGATCGTCAGCGTGGCTTCGTTGTCCGGCGCATCCGGCCCGAGCGTGCCGACCGCCCAGATTCCGCTGCCGGCATCGTATCCGCCGGTATCGCCCACGTAGCCGGTCTCGGCCGGCAGCACGTCGTTGACGACGACGTCGCGCGCACTGCCGCCGAGGTTCGTCACCGTCATCACGTAGCTGAGCCGGTCACCGACGGAAGCGACGCCGGTGGCGCTACCGTCGCGAGTCGCTCGTTTGTCGATGGTTACGTCCTCCGAGTTGCTCGCATCGAAGGACGCGGCTGCCGAGCCGCCGGCGAAGAACGGCTCGTCGATCGCAGTCAGCGTGACGCTATTGGTGACGGTCTTTCCGGCTGCCGAAGCGGCGACGTCGACCGTGATGTCGGCCACGAAGCTGTTGTCGGGCGCCGTCGTCGGCAGCGTGCCGACGTCCCAACGCAGCGTCCGGCCGAGGCGCGTCGCCGCGATCGGCGGCGTGCTGGTGGCGTCGATGAAGGCGACCTCCTCCGGCAACACGTCGGTGACGACGATGCCGGTTGCCGCCTCGTCACTGTTGTTGCTGACTTCGATGTGATAGACGAGGCGGCTGCCGACTTCCGTCGCGGTCACCGGCTGAGCGGCCTCGTCGAGAACGCTCTTGGTTATCCCGAGGCTGGTGACGCCGCCGGCGTCGAACAAGGCAAACGCGAGGTTGCCGTTGCGCCCGGTTTCAGACCAAGTGGCGCCGGAGTCGCCGCTGGATGCCAGCTGCGGGTTCTCGTTCGTCAGACCCCACGCCCAGTCGTCGTCGGCATCGGCAGTCGTATCGTTGACGACCGAAATCCAATAGACGCCGGCCGTGACGCTAATGGGCGTGTCGAGCGCCATCTCGTAGCGGTGCCAGCGTATCTGCGTGCTGGCGAACGCCTCGCCGGTATCCGTGCGCATCCCGGTCAAGCTGCTTTGCCCGATCAGGGATCCGGGCAGGCCGGCGTCGTCGCTGAACACGCGCAGCGTGAACGCGTCCTCGTCAGGTACGGAGTTGGTTACGAGCACGCCCTCGGGGTCGACGTAGAGCCCGTAGAAGCGGATGCCGCCGATGGTTGTCGCGGCATCGAGGGCGGCGTCATCGGCGTGCCATACGCCTCGCTCTTCGTCGGAAAAGACTGCCTCGTCGATGCAGCACGGGCCGTTGTCGTAGAGCTCGGCGGCACCCGCGGCTTGCGGCCCCAGCGCAATCAAGACTAACCAGCAGCGAGCTAGGCGCATCGTCGGTCCCCCGCGGGCACCCGAGAGCAAGCTGGGAATGGTCCTGAAGTCGAGCCTGCGCTCTTGTGGCTTGTGAGCGGGCAGCTTAGCGTAAAAACCGTTGTCGCGCGCCGCATTTTCGGCCCCCGGGTGCCGCCGTGGTTGCAGCGGCGGCCGGAGTTGTCTTTACTTGCTTCCGTTGCCCGCTGAGGGCGTCTCCAAAAGCCGGGAGGGCTGAGCGTGAAGCGGATATCGACCTTGTTGCTCGGCGCCTTGGCGCTTGCGGCCTGCGGCCGGGATGAAGCCCCAGGGTTGACCGTCTCCGCGCCCGCGGCGCCGGAGACTGCGGCTTCGCAAGCCGGCGGGACCCCGGATGCCGCCGCGATCCACGCCGCCGCCTTGGCCCTCGATACGCACGTCGACATCGACCCCGAGTTTGCGACGGACGCCATCGACCCGCTCGATGCCGACATTCAGGTCAATTTGCAGACGATGCGGGGCGGCGGGCTCGATGCCGCATTTTTCATCGTCTACGTCGGCCAGGCTGAGAGGACCGGGGAAAACCACGCAAAGGCGCAAGCCGACGCCATGACGAAATTCGACGCGATTCATCGCATGACCGACGTGCTCTATCCCGACCTCATCGGCATGGCTTATCGCGCCGACGACGTCGAACGGCTCGTCGGCGAGGGCAAGCTCGCCGCGGCCATCGGCATCGAGAACGGCTACGTGATCGGCACGGACTTGGGCTTGCTCGAGCGCTATTACGAGCTCGGTGCGCGCTACATGAGCCTCGTCCACAACGGTCACAACGACATCGCGGATTCCGCCAGCCCGCGGCCGCAGCTCGGTGATTCGCCCGCGGAGCACGACGGTGTCAGCCCTTTCGGCGCCGCCGTGATCCGCCGTATGAACGAGCTCGGCCTCATGGTGGATATTTCTCACGCCTCCAAGCAATCGGCGCTCGAGGCGATCGAGCTTTCGGAAGCACCGGTCATCGCCTCGCATTCGAGCGTTCGCGCGCTCGGCGATCACGTGCGCAATCTCGACGACGAGACCTTGCTGCGCCTGCGTGACAACGGCGGCGTCGTGCAGATCGTCGCTTTCGACACCTATGTCAGCGTGAGACCGCCGGAGTACACGGCGGCGATGGACGCGCTGCGGCAGCGGCTCGGCGTCGAGGGCCAGATCGATCCGAGCGCGATAGAGCCGTCGATGCGCGCCGAGTTCGTCAGCGCCATCACCGAGATCAACACGCGCTGGCCGCCGAGCAACGTCGAAGACTTCGTTGATCATATCGACTATGCCGTGAATCTGATCGGCGTCGATCACGTCGGCATCAGCTCGGATTTCGGCGGCGGCGGCGGCATCCTCGGTTGGACGAACGCCGGCGAGACGCCGAACGTCACCGCCGAGCTCGTGCGCCGAGGCTACGATCCCGAGGACATCGAAAAGATATGGAGCGGCAACCTGCTTCGCGTCTGGCGCGAGGTCGAGTCCGTCGCCGCAAGACTCTAGCGCAAGCGAACCTCGGCTTGCGACTCTGCCACGTCAATTTGAGCAAGGAGCTTCGAGGCGGCGAGACGCAATTGCTCGTCCTCATGGAGATTCTCGCGGGTCGCTACCGGCAGAGCGTCGTCGTGCGGCGGCAGGCACGTCTGCACGCTAAGCTGGAGCGCGAAGGCATGCCGGGGCTCGAGGTCATCCCGGTCGCAAACTCGGTTTTCGCCGCCGTCCGCGCGGTGCGAGGCATGGACCTCATCCACGTGCACGAAGGCCGAAGCGTCCAGGTGGGCGCCGTGCGCTCGCTGCTCGGCACTCCGTTCATCGTCACGCGCCGGGTGCTGAACCGGCCGGGGTCGAACGCCGCTACGCGGTGGTGTTACGCGCGCGCGGCCGCGGTCGTCGGCGTCTCCGAGGCGGTCTCGCGCGTCATGCGCGACTACCTGGGTCGAGACGACGTCGAGACGATACTCGATTGCACGTCGAGGATCAGCGTCGATGCCGACCATGCCCGGGCGCTGCGGGCTCGCTACCCCGGCAAGCTCGTCATCGGCCACGTCGGCGAGCTCGACGATCGCCACAAAGGTCAGAGCATCATCCTGGAGGCGGCGCGCCGGGCGAAAAGCGCCGCGCCGAATCTGGTGTTTCTGCTGGTTGGCAGCGGCCGGGACGAGGCCGCGCTTCGCGCCGCGGCGAAAGACCTGGACAACGTCGAGTTCACCGGGCGGGTCGACAGCGTCGGCGACTACTATGCGGCGATGGACGTGTTCGTGTTCCCGTCGAGAGAGGAGGCTTTGGGCTCGGCGATACTGGAGGCGATGTCCTGCGGCGTGCCGACCGTCGCTGCCGCCGTCGGCGGCATTCCCGAGGTCGTTAAGGCGAACGAGAACGGGTTCTTGTTCGAGAGCGGCAATGCCGGGCAGCTCTTCGAACGCATCGTCGCGCTGGCGCACGACGGGGCTCTTCGCGCACGCCTCGCGGAAGGCGCGCGTGCCACGGCGAGCGCGCGCAGCGCCGAGCTCGTCGCCGACGCCTACGCATCGCTGTACGAGCGCGTGCTGGCCGGTTGAGGCCGTTCGGGATCGCGAGCGTTGAAGGGCCGTACGATGGCAACCGAGATCCAGCCGCTGCCTCGCGATGAGCGGCCGGTAAGGACGCTGTGCATCACGGCTCACCCGGACCGTCCCGAGGCCGAGACCTTCATCGGCCTCGCCGGCCGCGGCTTCGAGATGCGCGTGCTGTGCGCGCCGGGCGCGAGCGAGCGCGAGCGGATACGCGCTGCCGGCATCGAAGTCGCGCCGCTCGAGATCGCACGGCGCATCGACCGGGCGGCGATTGCGCGCATCGAGGCGGAGCTCGACGCCTCGCGGCCGGACGTTCTGCATCTGTTCAACAACACGGCGCTGTCCAACGGCCTCATCGCGGCGCGACGAAGGCCATGCAAGATCATCGCCTATCGCGGCATCGTCGGTAACGTGAGCTATTGGAATCCAGCGTCCTGGCTCAGGCATTTGAACCCGCGCATCGATCGCATCGTCTGCGTGGCCGAAGCCGTGCGCGTATCGCTGGCGGAGGTCCGCCTGCTGGGGTTGCGCATTCCTCCGCATAAGCTGATTACGATTTACAAGGGGCACGATCCGGTCTGGTACGAAGCCGGCCGCATCGACCGCGAGTCGCTCGGATTGCCGCGTGATGCCTTTGTCGTCGGCTGCGTGGCCAATTGGCGGCCGCGGAAGGGGATCGAGGTGCTGCTGCGCGCCTGCGAGCGACTGGCGTCCGATTCCTCGCTGCATCTGGTGCTCGTGGGTCGCATGGACGACCCGGCATTCCTCGCGCTGATAGAGCGCAGTCCGATGACCGGTCGCATCCACCGGCTCGGTTTCAGGGCCGATGCCGCGCGTGTCGCCGCGGCGTTCGACGTCGCGGTGTTGCCTTCCCTGCGGCGCGAGGGTCTGCCGAAAACCGTCATCGAGGCCATGGCCTGCGGCGTGCCGCCCGTGGTCACGGCCGTCGGCGGCAGCCCGGAGCTCGTCGTCGCCGGCAAAAGCGGCCTGGTCGTGCCGCCGGGCGATGCGGCGGTCCTGGCCGAGGCGATCCGCAAGCTCCGGGCCTCGGCGGAGCTGCGCAAGGCCATGGGCGCCGCCGCGCGCGAGCGCATTCGTGCCGCGTTCCCGATCGAAGCCACGGTGGCACAGACCGCCGCCCTCTATTTGGACGTAATGCGGGCCTAGATCCGGCGTCCACGGCGTCTGTGTCTCCCCGTGACGACGCGGTAAAATACGCCAAAGGAGCGAACACCATGCCGATCAATCTCAAGGTCAACGGCCGCGACAGGAGCGTCGATGTCGATTCCTCGACACCCTTGTTGTACGTGCTGCGCAACGACCTGAACCTGAACGGCCCGCGTTTCGGCTGCGGCCTCGGACAGTGCGGCGCCTGCACGGTGCTGATGAACGGCACGCCGGTGCGCTCGTGCGTCACGCCGGTCAACGCCGTCGGCGACAACGAGGTCACGACGCTCGAGGGCTTAGGCAGCGTCGCATCGCCGCATCCGGTGCAAGCAGCGTTCATCGAAGAGCAGGCGGCACAATGCGGCTACTGTTCCAACGGCATGATCATGAGCGCCGCGGCCTTGCTTGGGCGCAATCCGAATCCGTCCGAGCGGGAGATTCGGGAGGCGCTGCAAGGCTATCTCTGCCGCTGCGGCACGCACACGCGGATACTCAAGGCCGTCCGCCGCGCGGCGGAGGCGAGCTCATGAGCGTGCATATCGAAGTGACGCGGCGGGAGTTCCTGCGGGGCAGCGGCGCGCTGCTGATCGCGGTCTCCGTGCCCGGGCTCCTCGAGGCGCAGTCGCTGCCGCGAAGCTTGCGCGGCAATCCGGATCTCGACACCTGGCTGCGTGTCGACGCCGGCGGCACCATCACCGTGTTCTCCGGGAAAGTCGAGCTCGGCCAAGGCATACACACCGCGCTCGCTCAGGTGGTTGCCGATGAGCTCGACGTCGGCCTCGGCCGCTTGCGCATGGCGACGGTCGATACCTCCGGCTCGCCCGACGAGGGACGCACGGTCGGCAGCAACTCGGTGCCGGACGGCGCCGGTGCCCTGCGCTTCGCGGCGGCCCAGGCGCGCAAAATCTTGGTCGAGAACGCCGCGGCGCGCCTCGGCGTCGACGCGCGCGAGCTCAGCGTCGCCGACGGCGTGGTTCGTGCCAACGGCGGCGGCGCCGCCGTCAGCTACTGGGAGCTTTTGTCCGACGACGGCTTCAATGCCGAGGCCGACGGCAGCGCGGCGCCCAAGCCCCACACCGAGCACCGCTATGTCGGCTCGCCGCAGCCGAGGGTCGACCTGCCGGCGAAGTTCTGCGGCGAGCCCGCTTACATCCACGACGTTCGCCTGCCGGGAATGGCGCACGCGCGCGTCGTCCGCGGCGAGATGGCCGTCAGTGAGATCGTCTCCATCGACGATGCCGCCGTGAGCCGCATGCCCGGCGTGCTGCAAGTCGTCCGCGACGGCAATTTTCTCGCCGTCGTCGCCGAGCGCGAGGAGCAGGCGATCGCCGCCGCGGAGGCGTTACGCCGGGCGACGCGGTGGCGAGCGCCCAAGGCATACCCCGGTCCCGACGCGCTGCCCGCGCTGCTCAGACAGCTGCCGACGGAGGATTCGGTGATCAGCGAGACGCCGCCCGGCGGCGCCGAGGTGGTCCGCGAGTTTCAGGCCGAGTATTCGCGGCCGTTTCTGGCGCACGCGTCCCTCGGCCCGTCATGCGCGATCGCCCAGTGGGACGGCTCGACGATGACGATATGGAGCCATACCCAGGGGCCGTACCCGCTGCGCGGCGCGATCGCCGAGGTGCTCGGCCTGCCCGAGTCGCGGGTTCGTTGCATCCACGCCGACGGTGCCGGCTGTTACGGGCACAACGGCGCCGACGACGTCGCCTGCGACGCCGCCCTGGTCGCGCGCGCGCTGGAAGGCCGGCCGGTGCGCATGTTGTGGTCGCGCCAGGACGAGTTTCGTTACGAGCCCTACGGATCGGCGATGAGCTTGCAGGTCTCGGCCGGCGTCGATGCGAGCGATCGTATCGTGCGCTGGCGCTACGATCTCTGGAGCTGCAGCCACTCGACCCGGCCGTCCGGAGGGGAGGACGCCGGCGGTGTGTTGGCCGCTCGCGAGAAGGCCGATCCGATGCCCCTGCCGCCCGTGAGCGACGGCCGGCAGCCTACCGGCGGCGCCGACCGCAACGGCGTGCCGCTGTACCGCTTCCCCGATCAACGCGTGGTCGAGCACCTGGTGCTCGAGCCGCCGCTGCGCAACTCGGCGCTGCGTTCCCTCGGTGCCTACGGTAACGTGTTTGCGATCGAGTCGTTCATGGACGAGATCGCGCGCGCTGTCGGCGCCGACCCGTTCGAGTTTCGCCTGCGGCATCTGGAGGACGAGCGCGGCCGCGAAGCCCTGATGGCGGTGCGCGATCTCGCAGCAGCGGCGCCGCCCGCGAGCGGACCCGGACGCATCGGCCGCGGCGTCGCGTTCGCTAAATACAAGAACTCGAGCAGCTACGTAGCGCTGGTCGTCGACGTCAGTGTCAATCCGGACAACGGCCAGATTCGCATGCTGCGGGCGTTTGCCGTTACCGACGTCGGCCAGGCGATCAATCCCGACGGCGTGCGCAACCAGATCGAAGGCGGCATCGTGCAATCCGCGAGCTGGACGCTCAAGGAGCAGGTCAGGTTCACGGCCGACCGCATCGAGAGCGTCGATTGGGCGAGCTATCCGATCTTGACCTTCGTGGAAGTCCCGGAAGTCGAGGTCGTGCTCATCGACCGCCCGGAGCTGCCTTTCGCCGGCGCCGGCGAAGCGGCGCAAGGTCCGACCGCGGCGGCGATCGCAAACGCCGTCGCCGACGCAACGCAAGTGCGCTTGCGGCACGTGCCGTTCACGCCGGACCGCGTGCTCGCCGCATTGCGCGCCTAGCGTTGTCGCACGACGTGAAGACGGGGGCATTGGCCCTCTCAGTCGGAGCTTCGCACTCCTTCGAGCACCAATGCCCCCGTCTTCACGCCCCCATGCCACCACCGCAGCCTGGAGGACGCGGGAGTGGGGGCATAGGTCCTCGAAGGAATGTGAAACTCTGACTGAGAGGGCCTATGCCCCCACTCCCGCGTCGTGCGACACCCTCACTCCGCCTAACCGGGCGGCGAGTCGTGATCGATGCCTTCGCGGTCGGCGCGGAACAGCTCATCGAGCTCCTCGCGCGACTGGCGTATGAACTCGATCAGCGAAGCCTCGTCGTCGTAAATCTCGTATCCCTGGGCGAGGGTTCCCGTGTCGTGCTGCTCGAAGGTACTCGCCTTGCGGCTCGCAGCGGCCGGCGTGTTGCCGAGCAGCACCAGCGCCTCTCGGCCGAGCCTCAGCGCCGAATGGAAGGTCTCGCGCACGATGACGTCGGCGCCGGCGGACATGAGCTCGAACGCATGCAATCGGCCGCGGGCGCGTGCGAGAATCTTGAGGTGCGGGAAGCGCTCCCGCGTCAGTCTCACGGTACGGACGTTGGCCGAGGGATCGTCGATGGCGAGTATCAACAACCGTGCGCGCTCGGCGCCCGCCGCGTGCAGCAGGTCGACGCGCGAGCCGTCGCCGTAAAAGGCCTTGTGGCCGTAGCGGCGCAGCACGTCGATGTGGTCCGGGTCGTTGTCGAGCACCGTGAGCCCGATTCCGCTGGCCCTCAATAGGCGGCCGACGATCTGGCCGAAGCGCCCGTAGCCGAGAATGATCACGCTGTTGTCCTCGGGCTCGATGACGTCCGGCGCGCGCCGCGACGGAGCGCGCGTGAGGCGCGGCTGAATCAGCCGGTCGTTGACGATCATGAGCAGCAGCGTCGCGACCATGGACAGCGCCACCACCAACGTCAAGCGTTGTGCGAGATCGGCGGCGATCGCGCCTTGGCCGACGGCGAACTGAAACAGCACGAATGCAAACTCGCCGCCCTGCGCCAGCAGGAATGCAAACACGATGATCTCGCGCAACGCGAGCCCGAAGGCGCGGCCGAGCAGCACCAGAATCGCGAGCTTTAGCAGAATCAGCCCGGCGACGAGGCCGAGCAGGCCCGCCGGATCCGCGGCGAGCAGCTCGAAGTTGATCGACATGCCGACCGAGATGAAAAACAAGCCCAGAAGCAATCCCTTGAAGGGCTCGATATTGGATTCGAGCTCATGCCGATAGGAGGAATCCGCGAGCACCACGCCGGCGAGGAAGGTGCCGAGCGCCGCCGACAGCCCGATGCCCTGCATGAGCAACGCGATGCCGATGACGAGAAACAGCGAGAACGCCGTGAAGATCTCACGCAGGCCGGTCGCCGCGATCCAACGAAACAGCGGTTGCAGCAAGTAGCGCCCGGCGACGACGATCGCGACCACCACGCCGACGACGACCACCGGGTGCAGCCAGGCCGGCATACCGTCGAGCAGCGCCGTGCTCATGTCCGGGCCGCCCGTGCCGAATAACGGCAGTAACGCGAGCATCGGTATTACGGCCATGTCCTGGAACAGCAGCACGGCGAAAGTCGATTCGCCGCTGACCGACTCGAGCAGCCGCTTCTCCTTGAGAATCTGCAATGCGATCGCCGTCGACGACAGCGCCAGCGCCATGCCGACGGTCAAACCCGCGCGCCAGCCTTGCCCGAGCGACACCGCGACCGCGGCGATCGCCGCTGCGGTGACGATGACCTGCGCGCCGCCGAGACCGATGACCGGCTTGCGCATGCGCCACAACACGGCCGGCTGCAGCTCCAGCCCGATCAGGAACAGCATCAGGACGACGCCGACCTCGGAGAAGTGCAGTACGTCCTCGGGATCGCTGACGAACGCGGTGCCGAAGGGCCCGATCGCGACGCCGGCCAGGAGATAGCCGAGGACGCTGCCGAGCCCGCCACGCTTGGCGAGCGGCACGACCACCACCGCCGCGGCGAGAAAGACGAATGCGTCGAGGAGGAATCCGTGCTCACCCATAGCCGTTGCCATAGCTATCGCGCCTCAGCTGGTCGCTCCGCCGGCGCGAACACGCTCCGCGGCAAGGATTCCAGGCAGGCTCTAGGGCGCGACAGTGAAGTCGTCGAGCAGCGTGACGTCCAAAGCTCCGCCGCCCGCCGCGTTCGTCAGCAGAACCGAATAGTAGCCGCCGTCGGCCAGGGAGATGTCCACCGGCCCGCCGACGACGCTGTCGGTGTCCGTTTCCCGCAAGATCAGCTCGTAGTTTCCCGGCACGAAGCGGCGGCCCAACACACGCGTTCCGAGAGCCCCGGTGACCATGGTCGGATCGACGCCGTCGATATCGGTGCCCGGCTCGACGATGAAGACGTCGACGTTGTCGAACTCGGTGCTGCCGTCGTAGAGATTGAGCTTGGCTTCGTTCGGCAGGACGCGTCGGTCGTCGACGTCGAAGCCGGCAAACACCGTGCCGGGCTCGCCGCTTACGAGCCAGGTGCCCAGGCGTCCAAGGGGCGCCGTGAACGCTGCCTCGGTCTCCAGCACACCGGGGTTGCCCGCGGGCGTGACGTTGAGCTCGTGATCGCCCGCCGGGATCGTCGCGTAGTCCGACATCGTCAGGGAAGCCACGTTGGCGATCACCGGCGGGTCGAGCTCCGTGTCGATGCCGGCGTCGATCGCGCCGCCGCCGTCCACGGCATTGATGACTCGGATGCCCGGATCGAGATTGCCGTCGACGAGCTCGGCATCGCCTGCGCCGACGACCGTGATCGCGATCGGTGCCAGGCCCTGGCCCGCGCCATCCATGATGACGAGGACGAGATTCTGCGAGCCGCCGAGCGCAAATTGCTCGCTTCTGAGCAACACGTTGGCCGGGTTGCCGGCCTCCGTCAGCACGATCTCGTAGTTCGCTGCGGCGAAGGCCTCAGGCAGGATGTCTTCGTCGTAGTCGATACTGCCCCACGGCGTCGCGGCGCTAGGATCGAAACCGGGGGCGTCGACGAAGAAATCGATCGGGCCGAAAGACGGCGCGGCGTGAATCGCCGCGAGCCGGCTGTTGCCGGCGCCGACGGAGGAGCCGGGCGCGTCCGTCTCGGTGACGCGCACCTGCGGAACGCCGCCGACCTCCCGGAGGAGGAAGGTGTATTCGGAGCCCTCGACGAGCTCCCGCGTAAACGTCAAGGTATCGTCGACCGAGCCGTCGATCGCGAGCAGCGAAAGACTAAAGGTGTATTCGTCGACGTCGAAGCTGAACCCGGCGCTGACTCTGTAGTTCAACGTCGTCGCGTTGGCCTGCACGCGCCTGAAGACGACCGGTCCGAGATTCGGCGCGGCGTGCACCACTCGCACACCGGCATCCGGCGGATTCACGCGGCCTTCGTCGCAGGCGGCTAAGCAAGCAGAGGCGGCGAGAATCGCCGGAACCACAAACAGCTTCAGTCTCATGATGCAAGCCTGGTGAATCGAAGGCGCAATGGTACCGCCTCTGTTCTACAATGCCAGCGGCCCGTGAATCGGGGCCTGCCGGCCGAACCGTCCACCCAGCGTCGTCACAGGAGGCGTCGCGCGCATGCAGGGGTTTGTCGTCCGAACGCTGATCAACGCGCTGGGGTTGGCGCTGGCGGCCGTGCTGCTGCCGGGCATCGTGATCGCAGGCCCGGGCTCGCTGCTGCTGGCCGCGCTGCTCATGGGCGTCGTCAACGGCCTCTTGCGGCCGCTGGTGGTGCTGATCACCCTGCCGATCACGATCGTGACCTTCGGGCTGTTCCTGCTCGTCGTCAACGCGGCGATGTTCGGTCTGGTCGCGGCGCTGCTCGACGGTTTCGAGGTCAGCGGCTTTTTCGCGGCACTCTTCGGCTGGGCCATCGTCTCGCTCACGGGCGCGGTCAGCTCGTGGACGATCGGCCCGGACGGGCGCTATGAAGTTCTGATCGTCGAGAAACGACGCCGGTGATCGCTCCGCTCGTGCATCGCGCGGCGCTGTGCCTGGCCGCCCTCGCGGCGGCGTCCGCCGCCGCGGAGCCGCTGACCGAACCGATGCGCTCGAGGAACTTGAGCCCGATGATCGCGATTTTCGGCGTGCCGGCCTGGGAATCGGCGCCCGACGGAGTAGCGGAGCTGACGCTCAGCGGCGACGTCGCCAACAACTTCCGTATCTCGCAGGCCGGAGAGGAACGAGTGATCCTGGACGGCGAGACCTGGCGGGCCGGGCTCGTCTACCGCCGGCGCCTCGCGGGGGGCTGGATCATAGCGGGCGAGCTGCCGCTGGTGCGCCAGTCGGGCGGGTTGTTCGACGATCTCATCGACGCCTGGCATTCGGCGCTCGACCTGCCGGACGGCAATCGCAACCAGCGACCCGAGGACGAGCTGCAGCTGTTCTACGACGACGGCGCGACGATCAGCTATTTCCGCAGCCAGTCGGGCCAGGGAATCGGCGATCTGCAGCTCAGCGCCGCCCGCGGCTTCGGCGGCAACGACGACTGGCTGCTCAAGCTCACGCTGAAGCTGCCCACCGGCGACGAGGATATCCTCGCAGGCAGCGGCGGGACAGACGCGGCTGTCACCGCGGTGCGCACCAGCACAACGCGCTGGCGCGGGCATCCGGTTGGCTGGTTCTGGGGTGCCGGGCTCCTCAAGCTCGGCGAGCCGGAGCATTTTGCGAGCCGCAGCCGCGACTGGGTCGCGCTCGGCATGGCGGGTCTGAGCTGGCAGCCGTTCGCCAACGTCGGCCTCAAGGGGCAGCTCGATTTTCACTCGGCCTTTTACCACAGCGGCCTCGAGGAGCTCGGCGACGTTGCCGTGCAGGCGAGCGTCGGCGGCTGGTGGGCGGTCGATGCGCGCCGGCGTCTGACGCTCAGCCTCAACGAAGATCTGATCACGCGTGCCGCCCCCGACGTTTCAGCGCAGCTGGCCTTCACCTGGTCGCTCTGAGGCTTCGTCTATAATCGCCGGCCAGATGGTATGGAAGCTCACAGCCGCGGCCGCCGCGGCCGCCGCGCTCGGCTGCTCGCCCGCGGCGCCGGGCGGCGATGCCGGGATGCCCGCCCCGTCGGCGGCGCCGACCGCGGCGGCGTTCGATGTCGGACCCGTCAAGACCGCCGAGGAGTATCTCGCGGAGCCCGCGTTTGCCGCCGCGGATCTCGAGCGCGGCGAGGTCTTGAGCCTCGCCTGCGTGGCTTGCCACACGTTTCGCGCGGGCGAGCCGGCCCTGCTCGGGCCGAACCTGAGCGGCGTTTTCGGCCGCCGCGCGGCGACCGACGAAGATTTCGAATACTCTCAGGCCCTGCGCGACGCGCGGTTGACTTGGACGCCGCGCGCCCTCGACGCCTGGCTCGCAAACCCCTCGAGCTTCGTGCCGGGCACGAGCATGGTGTTCGCAGGCTTATCCTCGGCCGAGGATCGGCGCGACCTCATTGCCTATCTGCTGCGCGAGACGCAAACGCCCGCCGAGTGACGGCGGCGCAGCGTCGAAACTTTTTACAACCCGACTGGAAATCGGACCGGCAATCCTGCTTTAATCGGCCTGCCGCCGCAGCAACGCGGAAGCCCTGATTTCGCATTGTCGAGGATGCCGGTACGCTCCGGCCTCAGTGGGATTGGCTGGAGAGAACCGGTGCAAAGCGCACAGGCTGTACGTCTAGGTCGAGAATTCGAACGCCGCATCGGCTACGACCGCCGCCGGCTCAGCACGTGGACCTTCTTGCAGGGCGGTCTGACGCCGCGCCGTCGCGGCGGGCGTCGGCAGGGCGAGGGCGCCGCTCTGGTCGATTGGCACGAGCCGCACCTGCTGTTCATGTCCCTGATGATTCTGCTGCTGAGCGTGACCGACGCCTTCCTGACCCTGACGCTGCTGATGCATGGCGCGAACGAGGCCAATCCGCTGCTGGCCTTTCTGCTCGCGGACCATCCGGCGCTGTTCGCGAGCGTGAAAATGGGCCTCACCGGCTTCGGCGTGCTGGTGCTGGTGGCGCTCTCGAGGGCGAGGGTTTTCAGAATCATCCGCGTCAGCGCGCTCATGCACTGGTTCCTCGCCGCCTACCTCGCCCTGATCGGCTACGAGTGGTGGCTGCTGGGCGCGCTGATCTGAGGGCGCTGCGAACCGAGCCTCAAGTTCGGCCGCGCAGCGTGTAAAGTTCGCGACCGTTCGGCTAACATGAACGGTCGCCCAGCTTGAAGCGACCGGCCGAGCCACCCATATACTTTTGATGCAGCCCATTCCGAACCGGGCCAATCAGTATGAGCACAGAGCTTCAGCGCCAATACGCTTCATCGCCGCTGCACGGCGCTAACGCACCCTACGTCGAGGCCTTGTATGAGGCCTACCTCGAGGACCCCGCGAGCGTCGCGCCGGCCTGGCGGGGCCTGTTCGCGAGCTTCGGCGACGGCGCATCCCGAGACGTCGCGCACGGGCCGTTGCTGGAGGCGTTGGGCAGGCGGCTGCAGTCGCCGCGCGGCAGGCGGCGCAACGGCAGCCCCGCCGCCGCCGTCGCGCAACCGGCCAGCGAGAAACAGGCGGCGGTCTCACGCCTGATTCAGGTCTACGGCATGCGCGGCCATCAGATCGCCGATCTGGATCCGCTCGGGCTTTGGCAGCGGCACGTGCCGGCTGTGCTCAAGCTCGACTATCTCGGCCTCGACGAGTCGGATCTCGACACGGAGTTCTTCGCCGGCGGGCTCGCCGGCACCGGCAAGAACCGCATGCGGCTGCGAGACATCCTCTCGCTGCTGAAGCGCATCTACTGCGGCAAGGTCGGCGCCGAGTTCGCGCACGTGTCGCGGGCGCGCGAGCGCCTCTGGATACGCGAGCGCTTCGAGACCCTCATGGCCAGCTTGAGCTTCAGCGGCAACGAGCAGCGGACCGTGCTCGAGAGCCTCAATCGGGCCGAGGGCATAGAGCGCTACCTGAACACCAAGTATGTCGGACAAAAGCGCTTCTCGCTCGAAGGCGGCGAGGGCATGATCCCGATGCTCGACGATCTGATCCAACGCGCGGGCGAGCAGGGCGTGCACGAAATCGTCATCGGCATGGCCCACCGCGGCCGGCTCAACGTCCTCATCAACGTGCTCGGCAAGTCACCGCAGGAGCTGTTTTCGGAGTTCGAAGGCACCTATGAGCTCGCGGGCCTTGCGGGTTCCGGGGACGTGAAATACCACATGGGATTCTCGGCCGATATCCGCACGGCCGGCGGCAACGTGCACGTCGTCCTGGCGTTCAATCCGTCGCACCTGGAGATCGTCAATCCCGTCGTCGAAGGTTCGGTACGGGCGCGCCAGGATCGCCGCGGCGATCGCACCGGCGACATGATTCTGCCGGTGCTCGTGCACGGCGACGCGGCCATCGCCGGCCAGGGCGTAGTCGCCGAGACGCTGCAGCTGTCGCAGGCGCGGCATTTTTCCACCGGCGGCACCGTGCACCTCGTCATCAACAATCAGATCGGCTTCACCACCAGCGACACGCAGGATATGCGCTCGACGCCGTATTGCTCGGACGTCGCCAAAATGATCGAGGCGCCGGTTTTTCACGTCAACGGCGATGATCCCGAGGCGGCCGTGGCGATCATGCGTCTGGCTCTGGACTACCGGCGCGCGTTCCACAAGGACGTCGTCATCGACCTCGTCTGCTATCGTCGCTTGGGTCATAACGAGGCCGACGAGCCGGCCGCGACCCAGCCGGTCCTGTATCACACAATCCGGCGCCATCCGACGACGCGCTCGCTCTACGGCAAGCTGCTCGTCGAGAGAGGCACGGTATCTGAAGACGACCTCGAGGCCATGGCGCAGGCGTATCGAGATTGCCTGGACGAGGCCCTCTGCCCGAATGAGGCTTGCCTCGGCATGATCGGCAATCAGTACACGACCGACTGGAGCAAATATCTCGGCGATCTCGGTGATCCCGTGGACACCACGGTCTCGGCCGATGAGCTCGAGCGTTTGAGCAAGATCGTCACCTCCGTACCGGACGACTTCAAGCTGCACCCGCGCGTGCAGCGCGTTGTCGACGACCGGCTGCGGATGGCCGCGGGCGCGCTCGAGCTCGATTGGGGATTCGCCGAGACGCTCGCCTACGCGAGCCTGCTGGCGGAGGGCTTTCGCGTGCGCCTCGTCGGCCAGGATACCCGGCGCGGCACTTTCTTCCACCGTCACGCGGCGTTTTACAATCAGACCGACGGGCGCGTCTACGTGCCGCTGGAGCACGTAGGCGACGATGCCGGCGCTGCGACGATCGGCGATTCGCTGCTTTCCGAGGAGGCGGTGCTCGGTTTCGAGTATGGCTACAGCACGGCCTCGCCCGATTGCCTGGTCGTCTGGGAGGCGCAATTCGGCGATTTCGTCAACGGCGCGCAGGTCGTCATCGATCAGTTCATCAGCTCCGGGGAAGCGAAGTGGGGCCGGTATTCGGGCTTGACCTTGTTTCTGCCGCACGGCTACGAGGGTCAGGGGCCCGAGCATTCCTCCGCCCGGCTCGAGCGTTTCCTGCAGCTTTGCGCCGAGCACAACATGCAGGTGTGCGTGCCCTCGACGCCGGCGCAGATGTTTCATTTGCTGCGTCGGCAGATGCGGCGCTCGGCACGCAAGCCACTGATCGTCATGACGCCGAAAAGCCTGCTGCGGCATCGCGCCTCGGTGTCCACGCTCGACGACTTGACCGGAGGCACTTTCCATCCCGTCATCGACGAGACGCAATCGATCGAGCCCAAGCAGGTCCGGCGGCTGGTATTTTGCAGCGGCAAGGTTTACTACGATCTCGCGCGGGCGCGTAACGAGAAGCAGCTCGAGGACGTCGCGGTCGTCCGGATCGAGGAGCTCTATCCTTTCCCGGTCGAGCGCTACGCCGAAGTGATCGGCCGCTATCGCCAGGCCGTCGAGATCGTCTGGTGCCAGGAGGAGCCGCAGAATCAGGGCGCGTGGTATCAGATTCGGCATCGCCTGCAGGAACCTTTGAGCGCCAAGCAGGAGCTTTTCTACTCGGGCCGGCCCGGCGCCGCTGCGCCGGCATCCGGCATCCACAAGCTGCACGTCATACAGCAGCAGGGGCTCGTCGATGCGGCGCTGACCACGGATCCGGACGCATCCAAAGGCGTCAAGCCAAGGGCGCCGGGTCGAGCGCAGGCATGACCATCGAGGTCAAGGTACCCCAGCTGCCGGAATCCGTGACCGACGCGACTCTGGTCGGGTGGCACAAGCGCTCCGGCGATGCCGTTCGCCGCGACGAGAATCTGGTCGATCTCGAGACCGATAAGGTCGTGCTCGAGGTGCCGGCACCCAGCGACGGGGTCCTGACCGCGATCAAGGTCGAGGACGGCGCCACGGTCACGAGCGGCCAGGTGCTCGCCTTGCTCGAGCCCGGAGAGGCACCGGCCGAGTCCGCAGCGCCGCGGCCGGCTGCCGAGCCGCCGCGCGCGGCGAGTCCGGGCGACCAGAGCGACCGGCTCGGGCCCGCCGCCCGCCGCCTGGTCGAAGAGCACGACCTGGATGCCTCGGCGATCGCCGGGACGGGCCGTGAAGGACGCGTCACCAAAGGCGACGTCCTGAGCTACATCAAGTCGGCCGGCGCGGACACCGGCGGTGCCGAGGAAAGCCACTCGGCGCCCGCGCCGGCGCAGGTTTTCGACGCCGGCGCGCGCGTCGAGCAGCGCGTGCCGATGACGCGGCTGCGGGCGCGCATCGCCGAGCGCCTCGTCGAGGCGCAGCAGACGGCGGCGATGCTGACGACCTTCAACGAGATCGACATGTCGGCCGTCGTCGAGCTCAGGCACCGCTATGGCGAGGACTTCCAGGCGCGTCACGGCATCAAGCTCGGCTTCATGTCGTTTTTTGTCAAAGCCTCGATCGAGGCTTTGCGGCAACATCCGGTGCTCAACGCCAGTCTCGACGGCGACGACATCGTTTATCACGAATTTTTCGATATCGGCGTCGCCGTATCGACCGACCGCGGCTTGATCGTGCCGATCATTCGCGACGCGGAAGCGAAGAGCCCGGCGGAGATCGAGCGCGCGATCGCCGATTTCGGCGAGCGCGCGCGCAAGGGCGCCATCAACATGGACGAGCTGACCGGCGGGACCTTCACGATCACCAACGGCGGCATCTTCGGCTCGCTGATGTCGACGCCGATTCTGAACCCTCCGCAGAGCGGCATTCTGGGCATGCACAAGATCCAGGAGCGGCCGGTCGCGATCGAAGGCCAAGTCGAGGTGCGACCGATGATGTATGTCGCACTGACGTATGATCACCGTCTCGTGGACGGCCGCGACGCAGTGCGGTTTCTCGTCGCGCTGAAAGAGGTCCTGGAGGATCCGGCGCGCCTGGTGCTGCAGGTGTAGATGCATGAGTGAGCAGGATTTCGACGTCGTCGTCATCGGCGGCGGGCCGGCGGGTTATCCGGCGGCCATTCGAGCCGCGCAGAACGGCCTCAGGGTCGCATGCGTCGACGCCTGGCGGAATCATGACGGCAGCCGCAGCCTCGGCGGCGCCTGCCTGAACGCCGGGTGCATTCCGTCGAAGGCGTTGCTCGAATCCTCGGAGCTCTATCATCGCGCGAGCTCCGAGTTCGCCAAGCACGGCATCGGCGTCGGCGCGGTTACGATCGATGTCACCCAGATGCAGGCACGCAAGTCCGGCATCGTCAAGCAACTGACCGGCGGCATCTCAAGCCTGTTCAAATCCAACGGCGTCGTCGGGTTTCAAGGTCACGGGCGATTGCTCGCCGGGAATGCGGTCGAGGTCGAGGGCGGCAACGGCGGCGCCAAGACGCTGCGCGCCAAGCACGTGGTGATTGCAACCGGTTCGACGCCTATCGAGCTCAAGGTCGCGCCGTTCGACGGCGAGCGCATCGTCGATTCCCAGGATGCGCTCGAGTTCTCGGAGGTCCCCGCGCGGCTCGGCGTCATCGGCGCCGGCGTCATCGGGCTGGAGCTCGGCAGCGTCTGGCACCGGCTCGGTGCCGAGGTCGTGATCCTGGAAGCGCTCGACGCCTTGCTGCCCATGGTCGATTCTCAGATCTCCAAAGACGCCACGCGGCACTTCAAGCGTCAGGGGCTCGACATCCGCCTCGGCGCCAAGGTCACGGGCGCGCAAGCCGGCAACGGCGGCGTTCGCGTCCGATATACGGACGGCTCCCAAGAGCAAACGCGCGACGTCGACAAGCTCATCGTCTGTGTCGGCCGCCGCCCGTACACCGACAAGCTGCTCGGCGACGGCGTCGATCTCAAGCTCGATGCGCGCGGTTTCGTCGAGGTCGACGAGCGATGCCGCACGAGTCTCCCGGACGTCTGGGCCATCGGTGACGTCGTGCGCGGGCCGATGCTCGCGCACAAGGGGACGGAAGAGGGCATCATGGTCGCGGACTTGATCGCGGGCAAGTTCGGTGAGGTCAATTACGACGTGATCCCGTCGGTGATCTATACGGCGCCCGAGATCGCCTGGGTCGGCAAGACCGAGGACGCGCTCAAGGCCGATGGCACGCGCTACAAGGTCGGCACGTTTTCTTTCGGCGCCAACGGCCGCGCCAAGGGCATGGAGCAGACCGAAGGCTTCGTCAAGCTGTTGTCCGCCGAGGAAGACGACAAGCTGCTCGGCGTGCACATCATCGGCCCCTTGGCCGGCGAGCTGATCGCCGAGGCCGTGCTGGCGATGGAGTTTTCTGCCTCCGGCGAGGACCTGCAGCGGACCGTGCACGCGCATCCGACGTTGACCGAGGCGCTGCACGAGGCGGCGCTCGCCGCCGACAAGCGCGCCATCCACGCGATCAACCGCTAGGCACGAGCACGGCCGGCTCCCGCGCCTCGCGGATGTTCGGCTTCAGAAATCCCGTTATGATAGGCGCGGGCAGGCGCGCGGCGCTTGTCGGCATTGGAGTTACGGCACAACGGCACGGGCTGGGGAGCCCGGGCCGGGCACGCGCGAGGCGGTTACGGCGCCCGCGGCGGCTATTCGAGAGTGGTGACTAGATGGCCGGCCACAGCAAATGGGCCAATATCCGTTTTCGCAAGGGCGCGCAGGATGCCAGGCGCGGCAAGTTGTTCACCAAGTTGATCCGCGAGATCAGCGTCGCTGCGCGCGCATCCGGCGGCGACCCAGGCTCTAATCCGCGGCTGCGTGCGGCGATCGCCAAAGCCAAGGCGCAGAGCATGACGAAAGACAGCATCGAGCGTGCGATCCGGCGCGGCACCGGCGACGATGAGGGTGCCGCCTACGAGGAAGTGCGTTACGAGGGCTACGGCCCGGGCGGTGTCGCGATCATGGTCGATTGCCTGACGGACAATCGCAACCGCACGGTTGCGGAGGTGCGGCATGCGTTCTCCCGGCACGGCGGCAATCTCGGGGCGGACGGCTCGGTCGCGTATCTGTTCACGCATACGGGATTGCTGAGCTATCCGAGCGGCAGCAACGAGGAGAAACTCATGGAAGCGGCGATCGAGGCCGGCGCGACCGACGTCGTCGGCAACGCTGACGGCTCCATCGACGTGCTGGGCGAGCCCGGGAGCTTCGAGTCGCTGCGCGAGGCGATGCAAAAAGCGGGGCTCACACCCGAGCACGCCGAGGTGACGATGCGCGCCGCGACGTCCGTGCCGGTCGGGCTCAGGGAAGCGGAGATGCTGCTGCGGCTGCTCGACGTTCTCGACGAGCTCGACGACGTTCAGCAGGTGCATTCGAACGCCGACATCCCCGAGAATCTGTTGGCGGAGTCGGCATGAGCATCCAGCGACGGGCGCGGCGAGGTTCGCGGTGACGCAGCTCACGCGCATCCTCGGAATCGACCCGGGCTCGCAGCTCACGGGTTACGGTATCGTCGATGCGCTCGGGCCGCGGACGACCCTTGTGCGCTGCGGCTCCATTCGCACCAGCGGCGAGCACGGCAACCGCTTGCGGCAGATCTTCCTGACTCTCTCCACGCTCGTCGACGAATATCGACCCCACGTGGTCGCGATCGAGCGCGTCTTCGTGCACCGCAACGCCGACAGCGCGCTCAAGCTCGGCCAAGCGCGCGCCGCAGCGCTGTGCGCGACCTTCATCGCCGATCTGCCGGTATACG
>Ga0214472_10001201_pt1 | contig 29674 bp, 27 predicted proteins | sample RVTome_6_FD_207662 | JGI IMG/M metagenome (GOLD analysis project Ga0214472, IMG submission 207662) | Soil microbial communities from uranium-contaminated site in the Upper Colorado River Basin, Wyoming, United States - RVT140D175 | ecosystem: Environmental > Terrestrial > Soil > Contaminated >...
ATCCTCTGTGCTTTTCCATAAATTCAGAACGTCTTGTTTATGATATTTACCGGACTCTATTAAAGTAAGCGATTCCTGTTTTACACTATCAACCCATTCCTTTTTCGGCGGCGGACTGGTTTTGTCGCGTCTTAGTACATATAAAGTACGTTGGTACAGGTTAGTCAGTAACATTCCTCTCCAGTTGTTCCAAAGTTGCGGATTAGTACCGCAGATATCCGCGACAGTTAGTACATGAAGATAATTTAAACGATTTTGATTTTGAACGATGTTCGCAAATTCCATAATAATATCAGGGTCATCAATATCTTTACGTTGCGCGGTTTTACTCATTAATAAATGGTTTTCAACTAACCATGCAACAAGGTCGGTATCGTAATTACTCAATTCATGTAATTTACAGAAATCCCTGGCCTCTTTTATTCCAAGTATTGAATGTTCTCCACCGCGACCTTTGGCAATATCATGAAATAAGCCGGCAAGATAAAGTAATTCAAGTTTAGGTAATTTTTTTGTTATGTCATTGCAGATAGGAAATTCATCTTTGTATTCATCCGTTGCAAACAAACGCATGTTTTGAATGACAGCAAGTATGTGTTCATCAACTGTGAAAATATGAAACAGGTCAAATTGCATTAAACCTTCAATTTTTGCGAATGCAGGCAAGTAGGCTCCCAGGATCCCATAGAGATGCATCATTCTTAATTTATGGCCTACCAGGTTCGGTTGTCGAATTATTTCCAGGAATAAACTTCGGTTTCTTATGTCTTTTCGAAATGTGTTATCGATTAGATACAAGTTTTCTCTAATAAGGCGTATGGTGCTTGCTCTGACACCTTTTATTTTTGGATCCTGTTGAATTAATAAAAATATTTCAAATAATGCGAACGGATATTTCTTGAAAACGTTTTTATTAATAACTTCTATAAAGTCATTTCTTTTCTGGAAACGAGTGTTGATAGCAACAATCTTTTCTTTTCGTCGGCTATATATTATTTCTTCTTCAAAATGTTGTAGCAATATCTCATTTAAACGACTTATTTCACGAATCGTTTTGAAATACATTTTCATAAAGGCTTCAATACCTTTATTTTCTTTACCTTTAAAACCAAACAGTTCGGCAATAGTTCTTTGATATTCAAACAGCAAACGATCTTCCCGGCGATTGGTTGTCATATGTAAAGCAAAACGAATGCGCCACAAGAGATCTCGTCCTGTTTTTAGAGTTTCATATTCATCACGAGCGAGAAATTTTTGTTTAACGAGATTACTGATTTCAATGTTATCGAACTGACGTTCTGCCACCCAACTGATCATTTGTATATCACGTAGGCCGCCAGGTGATTCTTTTATGTTGGGTTCAAGTTTGTTGGTCGAATCACTGTATTTTTCGTGGCGATTTTTTTGTTCTAGTAACTTGGCTTCAAAAAACTTTTTAATAGGCCATATTTTATTTGGCCCGGTTACTTTACGCATTTCTTCATGAAGTTTTTCATTACCACAAATTAATCGTGACTCCATGATGTTAGTGATTACAGTAATGTCATTTTTTGCTTCAAGTTTGCATTCTTTTACTGTTCTGACACTGTGACCGACTTCCAGGCCAAAGTCCCATAAGAAAGTAAGAAATGATTGTAATTGTTGTTCAGTGCCTTTTTTTAATCGTGGTTTTTGTAGCACCATTAAATCAATGTCTGATGCAAGCAAGAGTTCGTTGCGGCCATAACCGCCAACAGCGACTAAGCTTAACTCCTCAGAATCAATAAATTGTTGCCATGCCAGGATGAGTAATTGATCAATCAGCCAGCTTTGCTTTTTGACGATTAATTCGATGTCTTCGCCTGAATTAAAACGTTCAGTTAAATATTCGTAACCATTTTTCAGTGCTTTTTTGAATAAGGGCAGGGGGGCGGGGGCTGCGTTTTCCTGTTTGAGTTTTTTAGTGAAGCTGGTTTTATCAAACAAATATTTATCCGCTATTGTATTTTCCATATGTAATTTAAAATTCTTCGTCTGAACGTTTGGTTAAAACTTCGTAACCACTATCAGTAACGAGAATAGTATGTTCCCATTGCGCGGATAAACTTCTATCGCGTGTAACAACCGTCCATTCATCAGCTAGTAATTTAACCTGACGTTTGCCTAGATTAATCATGGGTTCGATAGTAAAAGTCATACCTGCTTCTAACTTCAATCCAGTATTGAGTTTGCCATAGTGGAGTATTTGTGGATCTTCATGAAATTCCTTGCCAATACCATGGCCGCAATATTCCCTTACCACTGAACAGTTATTGTTTTCTGCCAGACTTTGTATTTCATAGCCAATGTCACCTAAGCAAACACCGGGACGAACCAGTTCGATTCCTTTTTTCATGCATTCATAAGTGAGTTCAACCAGACGTTTTGCGCGTATGGAAGGTTCACCAACAAAAAACATTTTACTGGTATCGCCATGATACCCGTCTTTGATGACAGTGATATCGATATTAATGATATCTCCGTTTTTCAATTTCTTGTCGCCTGGGATGCCGTGACAAACAACGTGATTGATTGATGTGCAGATTGATTTTGGAAAACCCTTATAATTTAGTGGCGCAGGAATCGCTTTTTGCTCATTGACAATGTAATCGTGGCAAATCTGATCCAGTTCTTCCGTCGTCACGCCACTTACGACTTTGGAACCGATCATTTCCAGTACATCGGCTGCCAGACGTCCGGCAACGCGCATTTTTTCGATTTCATCGGCTGTTTTAATGGATACTGGCATATTTTTATACTTTAAAGGTGGGTTGGTATTTGTTGTAGTAATTGTTCTATGGTATAAAGCGCTCGCGATTTTCGCAAACTTTAAAATTAACTGTCACACGCATGCTTCAACCATATATGGGGTGCCTGGATCATTAGTCTAGATTTCAGGTTGTTATATGGGGAGTGCGGAGGCTTAACCCTAACCAGGAGAAATTAAAATGTCTAACGTCACCATGCGTGAAATGCTGGAGGCTGGTGTCCATTTTGGCCACCAAACCCGTTACTGGAATCCCAGTATGGCACCATATTTATTTGGTCAGCGCAATAAAATCCATATCATTAATTTAGAAAAAACCCTTCCTTTATATGAAGATGCCATGAATTTTGTCAGTAAGATGGCTTCAAAGAGGGGCACCATATTATTTGTCGGTACCAAGCGTGCGGCGCAATCTATCGTTGCAGAAGAAGCAACACGTTGTGGTATGCCTTACATTAATCGTCGTTGGTTAGGTGGTTTATTGACCAACTTCAAGACGGTTCGTGGCTCGATTAATCGTTTGAAAGAAATCGAAGCGATGCAGACAGATGGTGGTTTTGAACGCGTTAATAAGAAAGAACAACTCATGCTAAGACGCGAACTGGATAAGTTGAAAGCCAATTTATCCGGTATTAAAGATATGAAGGGCATTCCTGATGCCATTTTCATCGTTGATGTAGGTTATGAGAATATTGCAGTAAATGAAGCAGTTAAGCTTGGAATTCCCGTTATAGGTATCGTTGATAGCAATAATAGTCCAAAGGGCGTCGATTATGTTATTCCCGGTAATGATGATGCTATTCGTTCAATCACGCTTTATGCCAAAGGCGTAGCGGATGCCATTCTTGATAGTCGCCAATCAATCGCTCATTTAGGTGGAGCAGAAGATAGCGATGATTTAATCGAAATAGATGATACTGGTGCCCCGGTAGAAACGGCTGGCGAAGCCGTCGCCAAACCTAAAGTCACTAAGAAAACAGCTAAGAAAAAGGTAGTAAAGAAAGCTAAAAGCGCAGAAGCAGAAGCAGAAGCAGAAGCAGAAGAGAAACCTGCTGAAACAGTTAAAAATAATGCGACTGCCAAGAAAAAAGTGGCTAAGAAAAAAACAGCAAAAAAAGTCAGCAAAAAGACAGCTACAAAAGCTGACGATGAATAAGAATAACAAGACATTCGTTATTCAGATTAGAAAATAGTTAGAGGGTTATTCGATGCAAATTACTGCTTCACTAGTTAAAGAGCTGCGCGAACGTACTGGCGCGGGCATGATGGATTGTAAAAAGGCTTTGCAAGAAGCCAGTGGCGATATAGAAGTCGCAATTGAAGAAATGCGTAAATCCGGTGCTGCTAAAGCAGCCAAGAAAGCTGGTCGTATTGCTGCTGAAGGTGTTATTAGCATTAAGCAAGACGGACAAGACGTTACGATTCTGGAAACTAATTGCGAAACAGACTTTGTTGCTAAAGATGATAACTTCTTGTCGTTTACTAACAGTGTTATTGATGCCATTAGCGCACAAAATCCAGGTGATGTTGAAGCATTAATGCAGCTTAGTCTGGGCGACCAGACAGTTGAAGAAGCGATTCAGCAACTGGTCTCGAAAATAGGTGAAAAGATTACCGTTCGTCGTTTCGAAAAGCGTACTGCGACAGGTCAAATAGGCTCTTATTCACATGGTACACGCATTGGTGTCATTGTTGAGCTTGAAGGTGGGGATGAAGCATTGGCTAAAGATTTAGCTATGCACATTGCTGCCAGTAAGCCAGTTTGTGTCAGCGAAGATCAGGTTTCTCAAGATGTTCTGGACAAAGAAAAAGAAATTTTTTCAGCTCAGGCAGCAGAAAGCGGCAAGCCAGCTGACATTATCGAAAAAATGGTCTTGGGTCGTATAAAGAAATATCTAAAAGAAATCACTCTACTCGGACAGCCTTTTGTTAAAGATCCGGATCAAACCGTTGAGATGTTACTTAAATCTGCAAATGCTTCAGTTACTTCCTTCATTCGATATGAAGTCGGAGAAGGGATTGAAAAGAAAGTAGATAACTTTGCCGAAGAAGTTATGTCTCAGGCCAAAGGGGACTAATCTGTGTCTGACCCGTCCAATTCGATAAAATATAGACGGGTTTTATTAAAACTCAGTGGTGAAGCATTGATGGGAGAAATGGCCTATGGCATCGATCCCAAAGTTATTGATCGCCTTGCCGGTGAGATTGCTGAGCTTTGTAAACAGGGAACCGAGATTGCTATTGTTATCGGTGGTGGCAATATTTTCCGTGGTACTGGCCTGGCAGCGTCAGGCATCGATCGCGTTACGGCGGATCATATGGGCATGTTAGCGACTATTATGAATTCGCTTGCCATGCAAGATGCCCTCGAAAGAGTTAATTTACACGCACGAGTTATGTCTGCACTGAAAATTAATCAGGTTTGTGAAGACTACATTCGCCGTCGTGCTGTTCGCCATCTTGAAAAAGGTCGTGTTGTTATTCTTGCTGCTGGAACAGGCAATCCCTTTTTTACTACCGATTCAGCGGCTAGTTTACGCGCAATAGAAATCGGTGCTGAATTATTAATCAAAGCAACCAAAGTCGATGGCGTTTATTCCTCTGATCCTTTAAAAAATAAAGATGCTATTCGATATGATTCGCTAAATTACGATGAAGTTATTGAACGTAAGCTTGGCGTTATGGATACAACAGCCGTTGTGCTTTGTCGAGATAACCATATGCCTTTGCGAGTATTAGATATGACTAAACCTGGGGCACTGTTGAAGGCAGCACAAGGTGAAAATGAAGGAACCTTGGTAAGTAACGCTTAGCTCGCAGGAGAGAGAAAATGATTGAAGATATTATTAGTGATGCAAAAAGCCGGATGCAGAAAAGTTTTGAGTCTTTAAAGACCGAAATGTCTAAAGTAAGAACAGGTCGTGCTCATCCAAGTTTATTAGAGCAGGTTAAAGTGAATTATTATGGCAATGAAACGCCACTTAATCAGGTTGCCAGTATTAATGTTGTCGATGCCAGAATGCTTGGTGTTAGTGCCTTCGATAAAAGTAGTGTGCCTGATATAGAAAAAGCAATCATGAATGCTAATCTGGGTTTAAATCCGGTAACTACGGGTGACATGATTCGTGTTCCTTTGCCGCCATTAACTGAAGAAAGACGAAAAGATTTAATCAAAGTAGTTCGCGCCGAGGCAGAAAAAGCGCGTATTGCTGTTCGGAATATTCGACGTGATGCTAATTCATCATGTAAAGAGTTGGTTAAAGAAAAATTAATATCCGAAGATGATGAACATAAAGCGGAAGATCAAATTCAAAACCTGACGAATGAAATTATTACAACGATAGACAAAAGTCTTGAGCAAAAAGAAGCAGAAATGCTTGAAATCTAACGTTTCTGAATATATTGCAGTAATCTTTATCGTTTTTAACGTCACAGCAACTGGCTAGATAACCTTATAGTTATAGATGGATATTGACCCAAAAGCTTCAAAGCCAAATCATATTGCTATTATCATGGATGGTAATGGTCGATGGGCAAAGAACAGGAACTTGCCTCGCGTTGCAGGACACCGTGCCGGTGTTAAAACCCTTAGAAAATTAATCGAACACGCTGTCAGAATTGGTCTCGAGACAATGACAGTCTATGCCTTTAGTCGTGAAAACTGGCAACGTCCGGAAACAGAAGTTGATTTGTTGATGGATCTTTTTATGACAGCACTTCAGTCTGAAGTAAAAGATTTGCATAAAAACAATGTTCACTTGAAATTTATCGGTGATAGAACAGCATTCAGTAATAAGTTGCAAAAAACGATTGCTGATTCTGAGTTACTAACAGCCCCAAACTCAGGTTTATGTTTAAATGTGGCAGTAAACTACAGTGGTCGTTGGGACATGACGCAAGCGTTTCAATCGATTAGTAAAGAGTTAGCTTCAGATAGTTTAATGATTGAAGATATTAATGAGTCACTTATTAGTGGAAGATTATCTTTATCAGGAAACAAGGATCCTGATCTTTTTATTCGTACTGGTGGAGAGCAGAGAATAAGTAATTATTTTTTGTGGCAACTAGCCTATACCGAATTATATTTTACCGATGTTTTATGGCCTGACTTTACACCTGAAGAATTGGATAAAGCGATAGCCTGGTTTACTAATCGTCAAAGACGTTTTGGTAAGACACCAGAACAAATTGAGCAGTCAGATACATAAAGTTTTCAGACACATAAAAAAATTATGTTGAAAAATAGAATTATTACCGCCGCAATTTTAATTCCGATTGTTATCGTTTTTATTTTTTGGGCAGAGACTATCTGGTTCTCTGCTGTATTTGCTGTATTTGTTGCTATTGGTGCGTGGGAATGGGCCGGGCTTTGTAAAGCAAATGACACAATAAAAATCCTGTATGTTATTTCCATTATATTAACTTTATCTGGAATCTATTGGCTTAATAACAGTCTGTTATATAACGCTATTGTATTATGCGGTGCGATTTATTGGTTGTTCGCTGTGCTGCTTGTTGTTGCTTATCAGAAACAGTGTAATCTATTACCTCGTTCTACTCCGCAACTCATGCTCATTGGCTTGTTGTTGTTAATTCCAATGTGGTCCGGTTTGACAATATTAAAGTCGTTTTCTGAAAACGGGGCTGCTTTAATCATGTTGTTGATGTTGCTTATCTGGGGCGCAGATACAGCCGCTTATTTTGCGGGTAAAAAATGGGGCAAACGAAAACTTGCTTATCGTGTTAGCCCGGGTAAAACGTGGGAAGGAACTATCGCCGGAGTCGCAGCAAGTGTTATTATTACAGCGTGTTATGTTATTGTTTCAAATAAAAATCTAGATGACAGTTTGCTATTCGTTGGTTTGTCAATTTTAACAGTTATTGGTTCGGTATTTGGTGATTTAATGGAAAGTTTAGTGAAACGTGAAGCAGGTCAAAAAGACAGTGGTAACATCCTGCCTGGTCATGGCGGCGTTATGGATAGAATAGATAGCTTAACAGCAGCCAGTCCGATTTTTGTGTTTGGTCTTGTTTCTTTAGGTTTAGTCAGATGAAAGGCATTACCGTTTTAGGTTCCACGGGCAGTATAGGCGTGAACACGCTAGACGTGGTTTTGCGCCATCCCGATAAATATCATGTGAAAGCCTTAACAGCGAATACTAATATCCAGATATTACTGGAACAGTGTATTAAACATAAGCCTGAATTTGCAGTAATGGTAGATGCAGATGCAGCAACCAGATTAGAACAGGAACTAAAGAACAAGGCTTCTGAAGTCACTGTTTTAAGTGGGATTGATGGTTTATTGAAAGTGGTTGAGCTTGCTGATGTTGATTACGTTATGGCTGCCATTGTTGGTGCTGCGGGGCTATTACCAACATTAGCCGCAGCAAAAGCGAGTAAGCGTGTCTTGCTTGCCAATAAAGAAGCATTAGTTATGTCTGGTAAATTATTCATGGACACTATCGAACAGAATCATGCTGAATTATTACCGATAGATAGTGAACACAATGCTATTTTTCAATGTATGCCTTCCGGTTTTAATAAAGACGTTGAAAAATCGGGTGTTAAACAAGTATTGTTGACGGCTTCGGGTGGACCTTTTCGCACAACACCGTTGGATCAATTGTCTGCAATGACACCTGAACAAGCTTGTGCTCACCCGAACTGGGTGATGGGTAGAAAGATCTCTGTTGATTCTGCAACAATGATGAATAAAGGACTTGAAGTGATAGAAGCATGCTGGTTGTTTCATGTTAAACCTGATTTTATTCAAGTCGTCATTCATCCTCAAAGCGTAATTCATTCTTTGGTTGAATATAACGATGGCTCGGTATTGGCACAATTAGGTAATCCGGATATGCGTACTCCAATTGCATATGGTTTGGCCTGGCCGGAAAGAATAGATGCCGGAGTTGAAAGACTTGATTTATTTGATATTGCGCGACTTGATTTTGTTGCGCCGGATGAAAAAAGATTCCCTTGTTTAAGGCTTGCGCGTGAAGCCATGCAACAGGGAGGGACAAGCAGTGCTATTTTAAATGCCGCGAATGAAGTTGCTGTAAATGAATTTTTACAAAAACGTATTCGCTATACAGATATAGTTCGTATTATTGAAAGTGTGTTAGAAAACGTCACGCAACACGAAGCAACGTCACTGGAAATAATCCTTGAAGACGACAAGTTAGCCCGGGAATCTGCCATGCATATAGTTGAGGATATGGCAGCATGATCGATGTGCTGCAAAACATTCTTGCTTTTATTGTGGCGCTTGGCGCCTTAATCACATTTCATGAGTTTGGTCATTATTGGGTAGCCCGTAGATGTGATGTCAAAATTTTACGTTTTTCTATCGGTTTTGGTCGAGCCATTTATAAAAAACAGTTTGGCCAAGACAATACAGAATTTGTCATCGCCGCCTTACCTTTAGGTGGTTATGTAAAAATGCTGGATGAGCGCGAAGGCGAAGTTAAAGAAGAAGAGTTACCCCGCTCATTCAATTACAAACCGCTTTGGCAGCGATTTGCAATAGTCTCGGCTGGTCCTGTTTTTAATTTTATCTTCGCAATTATCGCTTACTGGATAATTTTTGTTGTCGGTGTGAATAGCCTCAAGCCTTTTATTGGTGAAGTGGAACCATCATCAATTAGCTCACAATCGGGTTTGGCATCAGGACAGGAAATATTATCAATCAATGGAACGAAAACACCGACCTGGTCGACAGTAATTGAACAGTTGGTCAGTCACACTGTTAACGGAGAGGTTATTTACCTGGACGTTATTGATAATGATGGAGTCGAGCAAAAAGTAGAAATTGACCTTTCTAGAATATCAATCGATGAAATGGCGGAAGGAAAATTACTAAAAGCATTAGGTTTAAGTATTATAGAATTAAAGTTAGCAGCCATCATTGGAGAAGTTTTGCCTGAAGGAGCAGCTGAAAAAAGCGGGTTACGCCAGTATGATGAGATTATCAGTAGCAATAATGAACCGGTCACATCATGGGGCGAATGGGTAGAATTAATAAGAAAAAATCCTGATAAAACGCTAAATGTCGAAGTTTTACGTGGAGAGACAATAGTTAATATCGAAGTTATTCCGGAACGTGTTCAATCTGAGAATGAGACCATTGGGCGAATTGGTGCAGCAGTATTTAGACCTGATGACTTATTCGATTCTTATTTTACGATAGAAAATTATAGCTTGCCGACGGCTTTTACTAAAGCATTGAAAAAAACATGGGAAATGTCAGTGCTAACTCTTCGAGTACTTGGTAAAATGTTAATCGGCGAAGCGTCAGTGAAGAACCTTAGCGGTCCAATCAGTATTGCTCAATATGCAGGTCAATCGGCTGGTATTGGCTTGATTGCCTTCTTGAGTTTCATGGCTATAGTGAGTATCAGCCTGGGTGTACTGAATCTTTTGCCGGTGCCTTTACTGGATGGCGGGCACTTAATGTATTACCTTATAGAGCTGGTTATTGGGAAGCCGGTTTCTGAGGCAATGCAAATAGTCGGACAACAAGTAGGATTAGTCTTGTTATTGGGACTAATGAGTATTGCTATCTTTAACGATATTACCCGCCTGTTAGGGTAATTTAATTATAAAAATAAATAAGTAACAAATACATGCAACTCATACTTAAGAAATTACTTTATATTCTATTATTGGCAATGTCAATAACTGCCTCATTACAGGCAGCTCAAGAGTTCGTAATCGAGGATATTCGTGTCGAAGGGTTAGAACGAATTACTCCGGGAACCGTCTTCAATTACCTGCCAATGAAAGTAGGTGATAAATTCGATGATTCCCGCTCATCCGAAGCCGTCCGTGCATTGTTTAAAACAGGTTTTTTTGATGATGTCAGGCTTGAAAGAGATGGAAGTATTCTGGTCTTTATTATTAAAGAACGTCCGGCAATTGGTTCTATAACCATGACCGGTAATGAAGATATCAAGACGGATGATTTATTAGAGAATCTAAAACAATTTGGTTTTGCTGAAGGACGGGTTTTTATTCAATCTCAACTGGATCAGACAGAGCAGGAATTAGAGCGACAGTATTATTCCTTAGGTAAATATGCTGTTAAGATTAATTCAACGGTGACCGAGCTTGATAACAATCGTGTCGGTATATTGATAGAGGTTTCAGAAGGTCTGGCCGCTAAAATCAAGAAAATTAATATTGTTGGTAATACAGTTTTTGAAGAAAAAAAATTACTCAAGCAATTTAAATTAAGCACGCCGACATGGATTTCTTTTTATACAAAGAATGATCAGTATTCAAAACAAAAACTGTCGGGTGATTTGGAAGCGTTACGTTCTTATTATCTGGATAGTGGTTATCTGAATTTTAATATTGATTCTACTCAAGTTTCGATAACGCCAGATAAGAAAGATATCTATATCACAATTAATATTAGTGAAGGTGAGCAATATACTGTTACTGACGTTAAACTGGCCGGTGACTTGATATTACCCGAAGAAGATTTATTCGAATTAGTGTCTATTCATAGTGGAGAATTATTTTCACGAAAAAAAGTAACGGATAGTAGTAAACAATTGACGGAACGATTGGGTGAAGAGGGATATTCATTTGCAAATGTGAATTCAATTCCCGATATTAATAAAGAGGATAAGACCGTTTCAATTACATTCTTTGTCGATCCAAGTAAACGTGTTTATGTCAGACGTATAAATTTTTCCGGTAACTCAAAGACCAGAGATGAAGTTTTACGACAGGAAATGCGACAGCAGGAAGGTGCCTGGATATCAACAACCCAGGTTGAAAGAGGAAAATTGCGCTTACAAAGGACCGGTTATTTTAAAGATGTTAATGTCGATACACCGGCAGTAGCTGGTACTACCGATCAGGTTGACGTGAATTATACTGTTGAAGAAGCGCCCGGTGGTCAGATAGGGTTGGGTCTTGGATTTTCACAAGGACAGGGGCTAATACTGAATGCCAGTATTAGTCAGGCCAATTTCCTGGGTACCGGTAAAAGCATTGATTTCGCATTTAATAATAGTGATGTGAATACTAGATACCAGATAGGATACCTTAATCCTTATTATACTGATGATGGTATAAGTCGTGGTTTCAATGCATTTTATCGCATAACAGATGCACAGGATGCGAATCTGGCACTTTATGAAACTAAGGAATACGGAGGCTCAGTCAATTTTAGAATTCCAGTGACAGAAAACAACAATGTCGCAACAGAGCTTTCATATGCAAATACTGAATTAACTCTTTTTGGTAATTCGTCAACGCAACTACAGAACTTTGTTACTCAAAATGGGAATACATATGATTTGTTGAAAGTTGCAGCGGGCTTTTCACACGATACACGAAACAAAAAGATATTACCTGATCAGGGAGCATTACATAGCATTAGCACAGTAGTGTCTTTGCCGAGTTTTGGTGATTCTCTACAGTTTTATAAAGTCGATTTTAAGACACAATGGTTTAAAGACATTTATGAAGATTTTATTCTTACATTAGGCGCAGATGTTGGTTATGGTGACAGTTATGGCGACACATCTGAATTACCATTTTTCGAGAACTTTTTTGCTGGTGGTCCCCGTACTGTTCGAGGTTTTGAGGAAAATACTTTGGGTCCCAGAGATAGTGCAAATAGAGCACTGGGCGGGGATACAAAAATACTGGGTAATGCTGAAATAATTTTGCCTGTGCCATTTTTAAGTGATTTTAAGAAATCTGTTAGAGTGACTGGCTTTGTTGATGCGGGTAACGTGTATGGTCCTAATGAAGATCTTGATTTGTCAGAATTACGCTATTCAACCGGTGTCAGTGCTATCTGGATATCTCCTTTTGGTGCAGTGAGTATGAGTGTGGCATTACCTGTTAATGAAAAAACGACTGACGAAGTACAAAACTTCCAGTTTACCTTTGGAACATCATTTTAGTTATTTGGAGTAATAAATTAATGAAAACAATGTTTAAGTTTTTTGTCTCAACTCTTTTTGTCCTGGCATTTTCTACTCAATTGTACGCCGAAGAGGCAGTTAAAATTGGAGCGGTTCAGGTATTGAAAGTGTTGGAGCAGTCTCCACAATACCAGGCTGCCGGAAAAGCACTGGATAAAGAATTTGAGCCAAGAAGTAAAATTCTTATTGCTGAGCAGAAAAAAATAAAAGATCTTGAAGATAAATTAGCTAAAGATAGAGCCATCTTGTCTGAGGCAGAAAGCAGTAAAATGGAAAGAGATATTCTTGCGAAGCGACGTGATTACAAGCGCAGTCAGGATGAATTTCGTGAAGATATTAATTTTCGTCGCAATGAAGAATTAGCAAAAATTCAAAAAGTAATTTTTGAAGCCATACAAAAAGTAGCTAAAGATAATAATTATGATGTTGTTTTAAGCGAAGGTGTTATTTACGCCAGCTCAAGGACGGATATGACTGATTTGGTTATTGAGACATTAAAAAAATAGTTTAATTATTAGTAACCTGATTAATGAATAAAGAGTAATGTTTCCATGCCAGCAACACTTGGAGAATTATCACAAGTAAGCGGTGCAAGACTGGAAGGTAATGCAGATTGCGAAATTAATGTTGTTAATACATTGAGACTAGCTCAGAAAGGGGAGATATCATTTTTATCTAACCGGCATTACGCTCATCAATTACCTCAGACAAAGGCTTCGGCCGTTATTTTAGCTGAAGAAGATTTAAAAAACTGTCCTACTAACTCATTGGTTAGTGAAACGCCTTATTTAGCTTATGCTAAAATTGCTAACTATCTTTATCCCAGCGTTAAGCCATCTGGGTATATCGATGAAAATGCGATAATTGGTTCAGACTGTAAAGTTGATGACTCATCATTTATTTCAGCAAATGTAGTTATTGGTAACAATGTCGTTATTAATTCAGGAGTCTACATTGGTCCAGGTTGTGTTATCGGAGATAATGTTAAAATTGGAGAAGATACTTCTTTACTGGCAAATGTAACCATTCGTTATGGTGTTATTTTGGGGAAAAATGTAACGCTTCATCCCGGTGTTGTTATCGGTGCTGATGGATTTGGCATGGCGCAGGAGAACGGACAATGGCTCAATATTCCACAGATAGGTTCTGTTATTATTGGCGATAATGTTGATGTCGGTGCAAATTCAACCATCGATAGAGGAGCAATAGAAGATACGGTTATTGCAAACGGTGTAAAAATTGATAACCAGGTTCAGATTGGACATAACGTTGTAGTTGGCGAGCATACTGCGATAGCAGGGTGCACAGGTATTGCAGGAAGCACGGTAATAGGAAAACGATGTATGATTGCAGGTGCAGTTGCAATAAGCGGTCATATTCAAATTGCTGATGATGTCATCATTACTGGCATGTCAGGTGTTGCAAATTCAATAAAATCTCCCGGTGTATATTCGTCCGGTCTTCCGGTGACAGATAATAAAACCTGGAGACGAAATATTATTCGCTTTAAAAAATTAGATGAAATTTTTAAAAAACTCATGACTGAGCTGAAATAAAGGTAGAAATATTCATGCAAGATGCTGCATCCATAATTGATGTTGAAAAAATAAAAACTATTCTGCCACACCGCTATCCATTTTTACTAGTTGATCGTGTACTCGAAGTAGAAGAAGGCAAAAGTATAAAGACCTTAAAAAATGTAACGGTTAATGAACCTTTTTTTCAGGGACATTTCCCGAATAAATCAGTGATGCCTGGTGTTTTAATAATAGAAGCATTCGCGCAATCTGCTGCACTACTCGGCGCTTTGGGTTTTAATGAAAATAGAACATCTGAAGATGATTTGTATTATTTGGTAGGTGTTGATAAAACCCGTTTCAGAAAGCCGGTTGGTCCTGGCGACCAACTGATTTTGGATGTTGAGTTTATAACAGTAAAAAGAAACATATGGAAATTTCATGCTTCTGCCTATGTTAATTCAAAATTAGTCGCATCCGCCGAGTTGTTAACCACGCTCATGGAATAATTCCATGATTGATGCGACAGCTATTATCCATCCTGATGCCCATTTACACCCAGATGTAAGTGTTGGTTCTTACTCTGTTATTGGAGCAAACGTATCAATCAAATCGGGCACTAGTATAGATTCGCATGTCGTTATAAATGGCCCAACTAAAATCGGTCCGAATAACAAGATATTCAGTTTTTGTTCTTTAGGAGCCGACCCACAAGATAAAAAATATGAGGGAGAAGCTGATTCAATACTGGAAATCGGTTCAGGAAATACGATTCGTGAATATGTTTCTATTAATAGAGGCACAGGTGATGGTGGAGGTAAAACCATTATAGGTGACAACAATTGGATCATGGCTTATGTACATATTGCTCATGATTGCATTGTTGGAAATAATATAACATTTGCTAATAACGCAACGCTTGCAGGTCATGTCACTATTGATGACTTTGCTATTCTTGGTGGGTTTACCGGCGTTCACCAGTTTTGTCGTATTGGTAGTTATAGTTTTTCGGCAATTTCTTCCGTCATTGTCAAAGATGTGCCCCCCTATGTTTTAGTCTCCGGAAATACAGCGAAGCCATCAGGTCTTAATCGTGAAGGTCTAAAAAGACATGGCTTTGACTCCGAGACAATTAATATTTTGCGTAAAGCGTATAAAGCAATTTACCGTGAAGGATTAATTCTTAAAGATGCACTAGATGTATTAACTGAATTATCAGCCGAATCCGATAAAGTTGAATTGATGCGTTCATTTATTATTGCCTCACAACGTGGAATTGTCAGGTAACGCCTGAAAAATAACCCAATGATACGAATAGGTCTTGTCGCAGGTGAAGCATCAGGCGATATGTTGGGCGCGGGTTTAATAAACGAATTAGCAAAAAATATTGAAAATTTTTCAATAGAAGGCATCGGTGGAGACAAACTTGCGGCAACAGGTATGAAAATATTGTTTCCGCTGGAACGACTATCGGTTATGGGGTTTACTGAAGTCCTGGGTCGATATAGAGAATTAAAAGGAATTAGAGATAATCTGATACAACACTTTATTAATAACCCGCCGGATATATTTATAGGTATCGATGCACCTGATTTCAATTTAGGATTAGAGCAAGCATTGCGAGAGGCTGGAATTAAAACAGTTCATTATGTTAGTCCTTCAGTTTATGCATGGCGCGAATACAGAGTAAAAAAAATAAGTAAAGCCGTAGACTTAATGCTCAGCCTTTTTCCATTCGAGTCTGAAATATACAATAAATATAATGTTAAAAATTATTTTGTAGGACATCCTTTGGCAGATAAAATTAGTGGCGAAATTGATGTTGTTCAAGCAAGAAAAGAGTTAAGTTTGCCATTAGAGAAGACAGTTGTTGCCTTGTTACCCGGTAGTCGTATAAGCGAAATAAAAAAAATTGCTGCACCTTTATTAAAGGCCGCTGAACTTTCAGGAAAATCAAATAACAATCTTCACTTTGTCAGTGGCATGGTAAATGAGCTGTCTTTAAATTATTTTGAAGAAATAAAAAGAGAAGTAACCCCTGATTTATCTATTGATGTGCATCTAGACAAAACTCATCGCATTATGGAAGCAGCTGATATCATCATGCTTGCCTCTGGCACAGCTACACTTGAAGCAATGTTATTTAATAAGCCAATGATTGTGGCGTATCGACTTTCCTGGCTAACGCATTTAATTGTTAAGCTGTTGGCAAAAATTCCCTATGCATCATTACCTAATATTTTGGCAGGCAAAAGAATTGTTCCTGAATATTTACAGTATAACTGTACGGCAGAGAATCTGTCTGCTGAATTAAATAATTTATTAAATTCAGATGAACAAGTTGAAAAAATGAAGATTGAATTTTCTGGCTTATCAAAACAACTTAGAAAAGGCGCAGATAAAGAAGCTGCAAAAGCAGTATTAGAATTGATTCAGGGTGAAACGAATGCTTGATCTTTCTTTTTTAAATAGTGTCGCGCTATTGGCAGGCGTTGATGAAGTTGGAAGAGGGCCTTTGGCTGGACCAGTGGTTGCTGCTGCGGTTATTTTAGATCCGGAAAAACCTATAGCAGGTTTGAATGATTCAAAAAAAATAACTCAAAAAAAACGGGAACTAATATCAATCGAAATAAAAGCCAATGCTTTAGCCTGGTCATTGGGGCGCGCAGAGGTAGAAGAAATTGATGAATTAAATATTCTTCAGGCAAGTCTGTTGGCCATGAAACGGGCTATAGAATCGTTAAAACTTGAACCAAAAATCGTTGCCGTTGATGGTCAATACACGCCAAATGTTGATTATGAAAAAATAGCTATTATTAAGGGAGATAGTTTAGTTTCGGCAATTAGTGCTGCATCAATCGTAGCTAAAGTAGCGCGAGATAATGAAATGATTGAGTTCGATAACACTTATCCCGGTTATGGTTTTTCATCACATAAAGGTTACCCGACCCGACAACATATCGAATCATTAGAACGACTGGGAATAACGGAAATTCATCGTCGAAGTTTTGCTCCTGTCGCCAAATTTATTTTGTAGTTGATCTTACATGAGTTTTGTTCACTTACATCTGCATACTGAATTTTCCTTAATTGATGGGATGATAAAAGTAAATCAATTAGCGGAAAGAGCAGCAGATCTATCCATGCCTGCAATGGCTGTTACAGAGCAATATCAAACTTTTTCAGCGGTTAAATTCTATCGTGCAATGTTAAATCAGGGCGTTAAACCCATAATGGGCTCTGAAATAAAAGTAGTAAATGAAAATTTGAATGGAGCCTCTAATATCGTATTGCTTTGCCAACATTTTGAGGGTTATCAAAATCTATCAAGGTTAATAACGAGAAGTTATACAGAAGGACAACGACGAGGCATTCCTTTTGTTCATTATGATTGGCTTAAAGATAATAATGAAGGTCTTATTGCAATTGATTGTGCTGACAATGGTAGTTTTGCAAACTCAATTTTAAATCAGGACGAATTTAAAATTGAAAAAAATTGTGAAAACTGGAGTTCACTTTTTTCGGAACGCTATTATCTTGAATTACTTAGAGTAGGCGCTAATGGGCAGAATAATCATATAAGCCAGGCGATAAAATATTCCGGGAAATTTAATATTCCTGTCGTCGCCAGTAATAATGTTCGTTTTCTAGATAAAGATGACTTTGATGCTCATGAAGCGCGTGTCTGCATTAACCAGGGATATACATTGAATGATGCCAGACGGCCTAAGCAATACACCTCTGAACAGTATGTTAGAACAGCTAAAGAAATGCAGGAGTTGTTTTCCGATATTCCTGAAGCGATAGAAAATACAATGAAAATTGCACAGCGTTGCAACATTGAATTTTGTCTAGGCGAAAACTTTTTGCCACATTTCCCCGTAAAAGAAAATGAAACTCAGGATGAAAGATTAATTGCTGATGCAAAATCAGGCCTGCAAAAAATCATTAACGAAGATGAACGAATTACTAAAGCAAAAAGTGCTGAATATTTTTCCAGATTAGATATAGAAATTGACGTTATAACTAAAATGGGGTTTTCAGGTTATTTTCTTATCGTTGCCGACTTTATTTGTTGGGCAAAAGAAAATGGTATTCCTGTTGGTCCTGGTCGTGGTTCTGGCGCGGGATCACTTGTTGCCTATGCACTCGATATTACCGAGTTAGATCCACTTGAGTATGATCTTTTATTCGAGCGTTTTCTTAATCCAGAACGTGTTTCCTTGCCTGATTTTGATATTGATTTTTGTATGGATCGGCGAGACGAAGTGATTGATTATGTTGCGATGAAATATGGCCGTGATCATGTTTCGCAGATTATTACATACGGTACGATGGCAGCAAAGGCAGTCATTAGAGATGTCGGTAGGGTATTAGGATTCCCTTATGGTTTTGTCGATCAAATTGCAAAGCTGATTCCTTTTGATTTGAACATGACGCTAGAAAGAGCGATGGAAGAGGAAAAGGAGCTAAGACGACGTTATAAGACAGAGGAAGATGTTAAATCCTTATTTGATTTAGCAAGAAAACTTGAAGGCCTGTCACGCAATGCAGGACGTCATGCGGGTGGGCTTGTCATTGCACCTAAGCCGTTATCTGATTATATGCCACTGTATTGTGAAGAAGGTTCCCAGGCAACGGTGACGCAGTTTGATATGGGAGATGTTGAGTCCATAGGATTAGTTAAATTTGACTTTCTTGGATTGAGAACCTTAACCATTATTAACTGGGCTTTACGAGATATTAATCGAATAAAAAAACAGAACAACGAAGCAGAAATTAATATTCGCAAAATACCACTTGATGATCCTGCGACCTATGCATTGATTCAACGCATGGATACAACTGCTGTGTTTCAACTTGAATCAGACGGCATGAAAAAACTGGTTAGTCGTCTTAAGCCAGATGTGTTTGATGACCTAATTGCACTTGTTGCCTTGTTTAGACCCGGGCCATTGCAATCCGGCATGGTTGATGATTTCGTAGATAGAAAGCATGGTAGGGCAAGTGTGCAATATATGCACGATGATTTGAAAACTGCATTAAAACCTACATACGGCGTCATTCTTTATCAAGAACAAGTCATGCAAATTGCTCAGGTATTATCCGGGTATTCTTTAGGTGCGGCTGATTTATTACGCCGGGCTATGGGTAAGAAAAAACCGGAGGAGATGGCAAAGCAAAGACAAATATTTACCGAAGGTGCCGTGAATAGAGGCGTTGACGAAAGACAAGCGACAATGATTTTTGATTTAATGGAAAAATTTGCCGGCTATGGTTTCAATAAATCACACTCTGCTGCCTATGCTTTAGTTGCTTATCAAACAGCATGGTTAAAAGCGCATTACCCTGCTGCATTTATGGCTGCTGTTTTGTCTTCAGATATGGATAATACAGATAAGGTTGTGATGCTGTTTGAAGAAACACGCAGAATGAAAATAGAAGTTGTACCTCCATCAGTGAATGCCAGCTTTTATAGCTTTACGGTAATTAATGATAAAACCATTCAATATGGTTTAGGCGCAATAAAAGGAGTTGGTGCAGCGGCAATTGATAACCTTATTAATGAAAGAGAAGAAAATGGTCCATATGAAAATTTATTTGATCTATGTAAGCGAATAGATTTAAGAAAAGCAAACAAGAGAGTGCTTGATGCACTAATAAAATCGGGCGCGATGGATTCATTGGGTGCGGGTAGAAGTACATTGAATGAAAACCTTGAGAAAGCAACCTCTTTAGCGGAACAACATAATAAAGATCTTGATAGCGGACAGAATGATATGTTTGGACTTGAAGCAGCAACAAACTCAAGTGACGAAGTTGATTTCTCCTCTGTCTATGATGTTGTAAAAGATTGGGATGACAAGCAGCGAGTGATGTACGAAAAAGAGACTTTGGGTTTCTATTTGTCAGGACATCCTATTAATAGATATAAGCAAGAGCTATCAAAAATAACACGCAAACTTTATGGAATAAAAACAGGTGAAGTAAGAGTTGCCGGATATATTATGAGTATTCGAAAATCCGGCATGAGAGAAGAATATGACGTTAAAATTGATGATAATACTTCTCGCAAAGTCGTTGTTGTCAAAGCAGATGATTATGAAAAATATCGTAATTATTTAATTAAAGATCATTTAATTATAGTAAAGGGACACGCTAGAAATGACGAGTACTATGAGGGTGGAATCAAAATATTGGCAGATGCCATCTTCACCATAGACGATGTTCGTAAACTGGATAATCCATTTAATCTTTCCAGTTCACTGAAACTCACCTTGTATGAATCACAAATGAGCAATGGCATCATTAGCAATATTAAAAATGTTTTACTTAAATATAATCATGATGTATCAAACGTAATTGTGAAATATGTTAAGCCAGACGCTGTCGGGCTGGTGCCTTTTGGCAAGGAATGGAACGTCAGGATTAGTGATGATTTGATAGATGAATTAATGCAGATACTTGATATAAATCAAGTTGAAATCGAGTATAATCCAAAAGTTAAAAACAATAACGATTTGATTTAAATATGAATTTTCTGGATTTTGAACAACCGATTGCCGAACTCGAAGCCAAAATTGAAGAGCTGCGTTATGTCGGTAATGATAAAGAAATAAATATTAATGAAGAAATTACTCGGCTAAATAAACGTAGTTCCGAACTAACCGAGTTAATTTTCTCGTCTTTGAGTTCCTGGCAAGTGTCTCAGCTTTCCAGACATCCGCAGCGCCCATACACACAGGATTATATCGACCGGATATTTACTGATTTTGAGGAGTTGCATGGAGAACGATATTTTGCTGATGATGCTGCCATTATTGCGGGTATCGCTCGACTTGATGATATGCCGGTTGCGGTTATTGGTCACCAGAAAGGTCGTGATACGAAAGACAGAATTAAACGTAATTATGGTATGCCTAAGCCTGAAGGTTATCGTAAGGCATTGAGAATTATGAAATTAGCAGAACGATTTGGCCTGCCGGTATTAACTTTTATTGATACACCCGGCGCTTATCCTGGTATTGATGCTGAAGAACGTGGTCAAAGTGAAGCAATTGCCAGAAATTTATTGGAAATGTCTGAATTAAAAACACCTGTCATTGCTACCGTTATCGGCGAAGGTGGTTCCGGTGGTGCATTGGCCATAGGTGTTGCTGATCGTTTATTAATGCTCCAATACAGTACTTTTTCAGTTATTTCGCCTGAAGGTTGTGCTTCCATTCTTTGGAAGAGTGCAGATAAAGCAAAAGAAGCGGCTGAAATCATGGGAATTACGGCGCCAAGATTAAAAGAACTTGGTCTCATTGATCGTATTGTAAGTGAACCTCTAGGTGGTGCTCATAGAGATTTTGATAAAGCCGCCAAAAAAATGAAACAGGTTTTGATTGAAGAATTAACACCATTAAAAGAATTAGCAACTACAGAAATTGTAATTCAAAGACAAAATAAGCTAAGACAAATCGGTGAGTTTAAAGAAAATTAATCTCTAATGTGTCTGGGCATTCTAAAAAATATTTAGAGATGCCTGTTAAATTTCACTGCTGTTCCGTTAATATTTGTACTATTCCGTAAAACATAGGTACCAAGGGCAATTGAAAGAACATGCTAGTGAGGAAACATGAACTTGCGTCGTTTTTCATGACACGCTGTGAATACCTCCCTGTACGCTCGGTTGCCGCGTCCTTGCGGCAAACGGTCATGAAAACGACATCCCGTTCACTTGACACTTTATGAAAAGAGTTACCGGGCAGCAGTGGTTAAATATATGAAAAGATCTGCATCGACAAAACTCCTGTGTAACGATAGTTTCCTGTCTGGCTTAAATCAATTTTCGAACTCAAAAAAATTCTGGATTGCCTGTAGTGGCGGTATGGATTCCATAGTTTTATTGCATCTTTTTTATTCAAACAAAAATAAAATCAGTCAGGGTATTGAAGTCCTGTATGTTAATCATGGTTTGCAAAAAGAAGCTGATGATTGGGGCGAGTTTTGTAAACTACAATGCCAACAATATGGAATTCCTTTTACTCAGCTTAAAATAACTGAAAGTTGCCCAAAAGGAGAGAGTATTGAAGCCTGGGCCAGAGAAAAGCGTTATGCACTTATTGATGAAGTGATGAATAAGAATGATGTGCTTTTCACTGCACATCATCAAGATGATCAAATTGAAACTTTTTTTCTGCAAGCATTGAGAGGTGCGGGACCTCGTGGTTTGGCATCAATGCCGTTAATTAAAAAGCGGGGGGATACGCTTCATGCCAGACTATTATTAAATTATTCACGCGATGATTTAAAACATTATGCAGAAAATAATAAGTTAACCTGGCAGGATGATAAAAGTAATTCTGATAGCCGTTATGATCGAAATTACTTTAGGCACAAGTTAGCTCCTGTTATCGAAGAAAGATGGCCTGCCTATAGAGAAACGATCAGTCGATTAATTAATAATCAAAAAGAATATAGAGCCTTGTTAGATGAAGTAGCTTCCGCTGATATAAAACTTGCTCAATATAAAAACATAAAGAGTCTGGATCTTGAAGTCGTAAAAAAACTGAGTTTAGAAAGACAAAAAAATCTTGTTTTTGTCTGGCTGAAAGAATTGAAATTAAAAACTCCGGGTTCAAAAAATATTGAAAAAATTATTTCCGATGTTATTTGTTCAACTACAGAACAGTCGCCCTGTGTAAATTGGACCAACGTAGAAGTAAGGCGGTATAAAAATATCCTCTATGCTTCAAAAATAATGACGGAACATGATATTAATACTGAGCACGTATGGAAGCCTGAAAGTGTTTTAAATATTTTAGATGAAACACTTGTCGCTAAATCAGAACTTGGCAAAGGTATTTCTAAACTAAAGACGAAGGGGGCTGATTTTGTTGTTCGTTTTAGACAAGGTGGCGAAAAAATTCGCCCTAATGATTCTTCTCATTCAAAAACAGTGAAACAATTATTTCAGGAAAAGGCAGTGTTGCCGTGGTTAAGAGATCGGATCCCGCTTATTTACATTAATGGAGAATTGGCTGTTATCCCCGGATTTTGTGTTGATGAACGTTATTCAGCAGAAAAGAATGAGTCATCGTGGGATATTTATTGGTCTGGTTATGAAAATGTTGTTCAGTAAAAATGGATAATTTATTTTATCTGGCGCATCAGTGTCTTACAGAATCAAATCTTGATAAAAAATTATTACTTTCAGTAGATGCGGTAAAAAACATATTTGATGATGATATCAGCCTTGATTCTTATGCTGTGGATGCTAAACAAGTGATACCGGGACGACCAGAAAAACCTGTGTTAATTACACCAAAAGGTGTTCCAGGACGGAATATACAAACGCTTGAAGGCAGGGCGGCGATGGTGCATTCGTTTGCTCATATAGAATTTACTGCCATAAATCTTGTATGGGATTTAATTTTTCGTTTTCAAAACATGCCTAAGGAATTTTATGTTGATTGGGCAAGAGTGGCCGCTGAAGAAACAAAGCATTTTAAATTATTGCGTGATAATTTAATAAGTATGGATTATGACTATGGTGATTTTCCGGCACACGACGGTCTTTGGACAATAGCAGAGCAAACGCAGCATGATATATTATTGCGTTTGGCAGTTGTTCCACGCATTATGGAGGCAAGAGGTCTTGATGTGACGCCGAACTTGATTGAACGTTTCCGACAGATAAAAGATGACAAAACAGTTTCTATACTTGAGTTAATTCTCGAGGAAGAAATTGGTCATGTGTCTATTGGAACTAAATGGTATCGTTACCTTTGCGAAAAAACAGGTCATAATCCGGATGAAAAGTTCAGAGAAATTGTCGATGAATTTCTTCCTGTCGCCAAAACCAAAAAAATAAATCATCAAGCAAGATTGCTGGCGGGCTTTAGTCAAGCTGAACTTGATTATCTTTCTGCTATTTAGAACATAAATATTTACCTATGAATATTCTCGATAAAATAAAATTATTATTTTCTTTCAATAAAAAAACAGAAGCAGTTGCTTCTGTCGCTGTGCCGCAATTATCAATGCGTGAACGTGAAGAAAAAATATATGACAAGAAAAAATTATCATCACAAAAACTGTATGAACAATGGTCATGCAAAGAGTCATGGTTGCTTTATCAAGAGGGAATTCCTTTGTTGTTTGGCGTTGAGCCCGGAAGCAACGTAGCATTAGAAGATGGTCTGTCGGACAAAATAGAAAATTTATGGGAGCATGCACAAGAATGTGTGAAGAAAAAATTGTTGCCAGTCATTAATGCAGAAAAACCTGAAGCAGAGTGGCAGGTAAGACCGATCGACTTGTATTCATGGGGAACAATTAGTCGAATAACCATGCCTTCTGAATTTAGTAGTTTAATGACGTTTGTTGCTCAGACAATAAAACCTGTAGAAACTCATTCAAGCATTATTAATAGTGAAGATGTCCGCGATATGATGTATCAAAAACACAGGGAAATCGTTCTTGGTGCAGCAACATCATTATTGGTTAACGCCACAGAACTATGTAAAAATAAAAAAGGTCGAATAGTCAGTAATATAATCGCCAGAAATATTATTGAAAATGAAGATCAATGGTTTGGAAATGATGAACCATTATTAGCAGAAACCGCGATGGCAGATCTGATCGATGAATACCTGAAGCTAACCAGGCCGCTAGTTTATTGAATTATAATCAGTGCGTATCTGGCGTTCTTGTCTTTTGCATAACTGTTGATTCTTCAAGTGAGTAATCAGCTGCAAGCTGTGTAAAGTTTAGAAAAAAATCGCCAATTTCAAGCACATCGCCTTCGTGTAGTTCTGCCTTTCCAACCTTTTCATTATTGACGTAAACTCCATTCATTGAATTCATATCAATAATATCGAAAGTTCCATCGCTATTCCGGTGTATTTCTGCATGACGTCTGGATACAGATGTGTCATCCAGGTTTAATTCATTATCTTTACTGCGACCAATTCGACAAATTGTACGAGTTATTGGGTAGCGTGTTCCATTGGCATCATTTGCAATTAGATAAGCATATGGTCGGTATTCATTTTTTAAACTGATGACTTGTTGCCCCGGTTTTCTCCACAAAAGAAACAAGGTGATTAATATAAAAACGATAATAATGATGAAGGCCGCAGGCAGACCGTACCAAAGCCATAAATTTATTGGTTGTGATGGTGCTTGAGTAGTAATTATTTGTATTGGTGCTTTACCCGATGTTTTATTCGTAGTCTGCGCTTGCTCAACAATTGCTTTTTGTACTGATGGGTTGGCAGGGATCTTGATAATATCCTTTTCAATTTTTATCGTTACTGGAATCTGAATACGTTTTATACCTGTCGAAGTTGCAAAAGATAAGGTGACAGCGTTTGTTGAATTATCACTTTGATACAATTTATTTAAAGCGACGGAGAAGCTTCCTCCATTATCAACGTTATCAAAAATATCTTTAAGATCCTGGTTCGGTAGATTGTAATTAGTTTCTGTTTCTATAAATCGTCCTCCTGTCTCTTCACTTAATCTTCTTAAGGTTTGTAATGCAACGGATAAGGAAACCGAGCGAGGATAGCCGATGGAATTTATGATAATACCGGTTTTCCGAGCCATTTTTATAACGTCTGAATGAAAGTAAGCTTTATCTTCAGCTTGACCATCAGAGAGTAAAACAATAACTTTTCGTTTTGCCTCAAATGAATTGAGTTGCTCAATCGCTTTCAGCAAATTCCGATATAATTCAGTTGTTTTCCCGGCTGCTTTAAATGTGTCCAGCGATTTTGATAATAAAAATGTGGATGAGCCTATGGGAGATTGAATTTGTAGAGACTTATCGAACGATGCAAGTCCAGCTTTATGGTGTGGTTTTAAAGTGGTTAATATTTCTTTTATTTGTGTTTTATTTTTTTCAATCACATTTTGTCTTGCCGGATCACTTGTATCTACTAAAAACAATATTGCTGTCGTATCACCGCTTTCGGGGTATTGATTGTTTTCAGTAACTTCCAGTTGTAGTGCTTCACCTGAATTTGCGGTAATTGAAGACGGAGTGTCACCGGCTAGTAGTCTATATTCGCAATCAAGTTTCTCTGCAATTTGTTGGCACCGGATATCAAGGTCATTTGTGAGCGTATCCCAGGCAAATACCGAATTTGAAAATACGAGTAGAGAAAAAAGTAGTGAAGTTAATTTTCTATTCAAAAATATTTCCTTAATGTTTTCTTCTATTTAACCTTTGTCTGGAAATAGAGGGTCAGGTAAATCATAAAACTCGATCTTAACTGATTTTACACCACGTCGTTGTTCTTCAACCTGGTTGAACGTGTCATCTGGCTCCTTAAATTCGCCCATTTGCGCAATGTCTTTATCCAGCTTCGCCTTCACGTTAACAATTTTTTCATGTAACTCATTAGAGTATTGTAGTTCATAAGCTCTCGGTTCTGGCGAATCAGTCATATTTTCTATTTCGGTTAACCAAAGGTAAACCGAACCTTCTTTGCCCAATTCTTTATTAGGCTGAGTAACATGAGCCGCAATTAAACGAAATTGTGCTGGCGGGTTTTGAGTTGTTGGCCAGCCGAGTAGCGGAGGAAATGAATAATAACTAACGATATAGAAAGCAGATGTAAGAATAATCGCAGCTGCCTTAACCGGCCAGGACCATTTTGAATAAAGATTAATACTAAGTAATAGTAGCGCCAGTAAAATATAAGCCGCAATAATGCCAGTTATGCCCAATGTCACAGTAGTTTCTCCATAGTTCTAATATTATTTTTAACCAACATCAACAAGAGATTTTGGTAGAAAATTTATCCCGAAAATTTCACCGTTACGACCGATAGAAAATCGAACGGCTGTTTTTTCATCGCCTCTTTTTTCCAGGTTAACTGTACCGTAGTAAACAATTTCCAATTTAGGATTTACTTTAGCCAGTTTCACATTCACGTCAACGGGTTTGCCTGTTTCAGACGCGTAATAGTGCAGATTAACAACGTATTCGCCTTTAACGACACCTCTCAATGTAACCACTTCCTGATTTAACGGGTTTTGAACTTCCTCACCATTTATCGTAATAGTGTCATTCACTAATCCTCGATCATCACGATCCAGATGTAATAAACCAGCTTCAGGGGTTCTAAACCAGATGATTTGTCCTTCCGGATCTTCTACCCATACATCGACATCATCGGGACTGTTATCTTCCCAGGTGACTGTCAGAATATATTCTGCTTTTGGATCGATAATCCCCGATTTTGCTTCCGGATTCATGAACATGATGGCGACCAAAAACAAAAAGGTAAAACCCAGTAAAGCGTTAAATAGTAAATCAGTAAACGGATCAGAGCGAAGTCGGTCTTTAACTCGCATTTTTAAACACCATTCAGTTTTGGTATGACATGTACCTGTGTCAAATGCCGGGTTAACTCAATTAATTCTTCCACATGCCTGTCTATCATGTGATATTGCATGGCAGCTAAAATACTGCAAATGAGTCCGGCAAGTGTCGTGTAAAGGGCGGTGCCCATACCATTACTCATATGTTGTAAAATTTTCTGCATATTACTGACATCAAAGTCTGCAATATTGGCAACCGAACCTAGCATGAAAATAAAACCGATGATTGTGCCAAGCAATCCCAGCTTTAACATCATGTCTGAAACAAACCAGCCAATTTCCTGTGGACCTTTTAAACGTGACTCATAAACGTTAATTAGATCAGTAGGCGGTGTTGCTTCTTCAGAACTCGATGCATTTTTATTCCTGTAATATAGGTCAGCTATGTAGTCGGTCATGAAACATTGAGGTAATTTTTTCGTTTTATTGATAAAAACATCTTCGTCCTCAATATTTAATTCCAGCTTTTCTTCATTTTTAATCATATTATCCACTTCTCTGGATAGATTGGTTTGTGAAGAAATGATGTAGATTAATCTGGCACAATGCAGGGTAACCAGCAGATAGATTAATCCGATGATGGAGGAAATACGGCTCTTATCAATAGTGATTAATAAGGAGAAAACTCCTTCATTCCATGCAATGATGAATGAAAATACGATAAGGCCGGTTAAAATTAGCCACCTGAGTAAAAGGCTATGTTCGGGTTGTTCTTTCATTGTTATGTTTGTTCCTTACAGTTCTAGTTTAGCTTCCATGCTGTAATTAACGTTGTTCAAGAATAAATGGATCTTCTGACGCTGCATATTCTACCATTGAGCGTAAAATTTTATTAATATTTTTAGCAATTTCATTCATTTGTTTATTATTGGTATTTTCGGGTAACAATCGAGTTCCTATCAATATCTCATCGTCTAATTCCGTTGCCGTTATTTTATATGGACAATAATTAATATAGCGAGGTTCAATTTTTAGCATCTCTTCGGCAATAGTGAGATTACAAAACAGAACCACCTCATTTTGAGGGAAATTCGCATTACCGCGCTTTTGAATAGCCTCACCGATATGCAGGCGGTTGGTGATGCGAAAATTATTCTCAGTAATGACAAACTCAATATCCTGAATTACATCCAAAAATGATTTTTTCGTGCTTTTTTCGTAAATTTGGTTTGCTTCATTCGAACATGCTGCAAGCAATATCAGGCAACATAAGGCAGAAAACAGGAAGAAAATCTTCATTCTTTAATGATGACAGGTGTTCCTACATCGACAAATTTTCTCAGATCATTAATTTCTTCATTAGTTAAGGCAATACAACCTTCAGTCCAGTTTATTTCCTGATGGATAGTCAGCTTTTCTTCATTTTGTTCGCCTAAGCCGTGAATCCCGATAAAACCACCCAGTTTGGTATCTTGTGGAGGTGCTTCGCGATTTTTGTAGGCCGTGGCAATGCGTTTAAAATCTTCCGCGTCGATAGTTTTATTCTTGTAACCATACCAGGCATCAATCAAGTTTGGATAATCCAGTTGTATAAAGTAGTGAAAACGACTGCTTTCTTTAAATTTTGATATTCGGTAGACGCCTTGTGGTGTTTTGCTATCGCCTTGTTCACGTTTTGTTCCTTTACCGCCTTTGCCGCTGGCAATGTGGTATTTTTTTACGACTTCACCAGCCTTTTCAATAATTAGCTCATGATTTCTTTTTGAAATGAGTATCTGATACTCGCTCGCTTGCGCCAACGGCAGGACGCACAGGCTTAAAAGAAATAAAGCTATTTGAGTAAGCAGTTTACGCATTAGTAATATTTTTATTTTAATCTTATTTCACATTTATAATGCTCGCATGATAGGCAATTCACTGCCAAATATCACTATGAGATAGTATTATACCCAAGATACCTGAAGATACAGGTTTATAGCACATCTGTTTTCATCCAGAGCTTCGTTGCGCCTCCTTACAGGGAGCGGCCATGCGCGTCGTTGCGCCTCGCTCTGAATAAAAACAAACGCACTCTAAATCCCGCATCTTCAGGTATCTTGGGT
>Ga0214472_10001203_pt1 | contig 29673 bp, 32 predicted proteins | sample RVTome_6_FD_207662 | JGI IMG/M metagenome (GOLD analysis project Ga0214472, IMG submission 207662) | Soil microbial communities from uranium-contaminated site in the Upper Colorado River Basin, Wyoming, United States - RVT140D175 | ecosystem: Environmental > Terrestrial > Soil > Contaminated >...
AAGCGGAGGGCGGGACCCATCGTTCCCGCGCGGAGTTGTGACCCCGGAGGGTCATAACTCCGCGCCAGAACCAGACCTAGAACCAGAGGCCGGGACCTTCAGTCGAGGAGTGTTGGGCGGAAGAGCCGGTCGTGGGTGTGGAGGGCGAAGCGGTCGGTCATTCCGGCCACATAATCGATGGCTCGAGTGAGCGGCTCGGCAGTGGGGGTGGTGAAGGAGTCGGGGACTTCGTGGGGATGGTCGGTGAAGTAGCTGACGAGGTCCTGGATCACCATGATCGCCTTCTGCTTTTGGTTCTCGCTTTCGGGCCTCAGATACACCCGCTCGAACATGAAGGCCCTCAGCTCACCCATCACCTCTAGATGATCGGGGCCCATGCCAACCTGACCCGTCTGGTGGCTGGTCTCGATCACCGAGGTGGCGAGGGACCCGATCCACTCACGGGAAGTGGCACCAAGCGTGGTCAGGACCCGGGTCGGAATCTCCTGATACTCCAACACGTTTGCCCTGAGTGCATCTGCGACGTCGTGGGTCAGGTACGCGATTCGATCGGCGAAACGGCACAGGAGGCCCTCGGGGGTTCGGGGCGGGGGATCGATCCTCCACGAATGGGCGCGAATCCCGTCCAGCACCTCCGCGCTGAGGTTTTGGGGCTCGAGAACCGAGAGCGTGCGGACACCGTGGGCAGAGTGCAGCCACTCACCACTCTCGACAAAGGGTGACAAGGCCTCCTCTCCGGTGTGACCAAAAGGAGAGTGCCCGACGTCATGACCCAGACAGATCGCCTCGGTCAGGTCCTCGTTGAGACCGAGTGCTCGGGCCATGGCCCGACCGACCTGATTCACCTGGATGGTATGAGTCATCCGGGTCACGAAGTGGTCTCCATCGGGGTTGAGGAACACCTGGGTCTTGTGCTTCAGCCGGCGAAAAGCCTTGGTATGAACGATGCGATCCCGGTCGCGTTCGAATGCGGTGCGGAATTCGTCCGGCTCCTCATTCTCGGCGCGCCCCTCCGACTCATCCGATTTGGTGGCGATCGGAGCCAACATCTCGTGCTCAAGTCGCTCCCGCTCGGAGCGCATTCGTCTCAGCAAGCCGTCCATCTAGGTCAGGCTAGATGGGATCAGACAAACCGCTCCCGGAGGCGGCTGGAGATGTAGTCCATAGCGGCAACCACGATGGCGATGGCCAGGATCTGTGCCGCCGCCCCGCGGTAATTGAGCAGATTGATGTTCTGCTGAAGGACGAGACCGATGCCTCCTCCGCCGACGAAACCGATGATGGTCGACATGCGTACGTTGATATCCCAGCGGTACATGGTGAAGGCGATGAAAGGTGGCACTATCTGTGGCACCACCGCATAGACCACGGTCTGCAGGCGGGTGGCACCGGTGGCACGGACCGCCTCTAGAGGACCGGAGCTGATGCTCTCCACCTGCTCGGAGTAGAGCTTGGCATTGGCGGCGATGGTGTGCAGCGCCAGCGCCAATGTGCCGGCGAAAGCACCCAACCCAACCCAGATCACGAAGATCAGGGCCAGGATCAACGCTTCGATCGATCGCAGCGTGTTGAACAGGGTCCTGAATACGTAGTAGATGCCGAGCCCGGATCCGAGCTGGCCTCGAATCGCTCCCCACCCACCAATCGCGAGGCCGACAACGGCTCCAACCACTGCCGGAATCACCACGGTGGTCGTCGGGTCTACTGCTTGGTAGAGCCAGGCACCTGCCTGTCCGATGCCAAGGGCGACTACCGCGCCGGCCGCCGCGCATGCGACCATGGACAATACGAGGTTTGTGCGGGTGCCGACTCTCTTGGCGACGGCGTAAGAGAGCTTGCTGGCAAGGACGGCGAGGGTGACAGCACCAGCGATTCCGGCCAAGACTCCAAAGGTAAGTGCCAGGATCTCGCCGAGACGCTCCACGAACGTGCCGAGGAAGGCCATCGACCCCAGCCTGGCGGCGGCTTGGTTGCCGCCTACCTCCATGAAGCGGACCATCGCCTGGGCGGCGAAGAGGAAGGCGGCCGTGGCGCCGAGCCCGGCGGCCACCTTCGCCACTCTCGATCGTTGTGTGCCGGGAAGTGGAACCGCCAGACGCAACGAACGGATACCCAGCCATACCAGGACGATCGTCACCAAGCCGACTAGCAGCGCCGAGTCCGGCAACATCTCGATCACAGACCCAGCCGCCAGAGCGGAGGCATAGCCCAACGCCCCCCCGACGGGGAAGGACGCGATCGCAAATCCCACGTTGAGCGCCGGGATACGCACGTCACTCATGAGGTTCTTCGCCGCCAAGAACGAGAGGGGCACTGCTACCAGCGTGCCCACTGTCGTGGCGAGGAGAGCCAGGAAAATGGTCTCGATGATCCCCGTCCAGGTAGCGCTCGCGTTTTGCGACCAGCGCGGGGAACGAACCGCGACTTCCTCACCCGTCTCCGCGTCGATCTCCCCGGTTGGCACGTAGACCGGATTGAAGATGCTGCCCACTCGCTCGCGGCTCTTGGCCCGGATGGTTTGCGCCTCGTCGTCGGGACGGTTGGGGAGGTGGGCCTCGACCGTGAAGGTCCCATCACTCGAGGTGCGTGGTTGTGCCACGCGGAGCTCGACGCCGTTAGGAGGCACGAAGAAGACATTGATCTCTTCGTTCGATGCGAAACCCTCTCCCGTCACTGTGACTACTGCACGGGGGTCGGCGCAGGATGGGCTAACCGATATGGTCGCCCCTCCGTCCGTCGCCGTCGGGGTGAATCCTTCGGCTCGACAGGGCATGGCGAATTCAACGTCGATGTCAGTGGCGACCGTCTCGTATGTGAGGAGGTCGGGTGAGCCCAGGGCCCGAATCACCCTGGTGAACCGCTGTTGGGGTATGGGTTCACCGATGCGGTCGAGGCTGACGTCCACCACATCGAAGCCGTAGGCGTACACGACGAATCCGGCGACAAGACCGATGAGGAGCCACAAGCTACGCCGGAGGGGCCGCCGCCTCTTCGGCTTCTCGGCGCTCTCGTCCGGCGTCTCCACGGGGGCAGTTCTCAGGTCAGCCAACCCGTTCAGCCTCCTGACCGTAGATCTCCTTGAACATGTCGTCGTCGATCGCCGATGGCAACCCTTCGAAGACCTTTCGGCCCTCGTTGAGGGCAATGACCCACTGCCCATAGCGGTGAACCAGGTCGAGGAAGTGGAGGCTGCAGAGGACCGTGACCCCATCGTCCCGGTTTATCGCTTCGAGATACTGCATGATCGAGTGCGCCAGAACCGGGTCCAGACTGGCCACCGGCTCGTCGGCGAGGATCATCTCGGGGTTCTGCATCAGGGCTCGGGCGATGCCCACACGTTGTTGCTGCCCACCGCTCAACTCCTCGGAGCGGTTGTTGGCCTTTTCGGCGAGGCCGACGCGTTCCAACGCTGCCAGCGCATTCTGACGGTCCAGCCTTGAGAAACGGTTGACCACTGACAGAGCCGGGCTGGTGTAGCCAAGTCGTCCCGCCAGGACATTGGTGATCACCTTGGAGCGATGCACCAGGTTGAAGTTCTGGAACACCATGCCGATGCGTCGCCGGACGTTGCGCAGGTCCTCATGATTGGCGGCGGTGATCTCCTCACCCTTCCACAGAATGCGTCCTTCCGTGGGATCGATCAAGCGATTGATACATCTGAGGAGGGTCGACTTGCCCGAACCGGACAGACCGATCACGGCGAGGAACTGCCCTTCGGGTACTTCGAAAGAGACGTCCCGGAGGGCGACGGTACCGTCGTCGTAGACCTTGGTCAGGTTTTCAACCTGGAGCATGGGTTGGTCGTGAAGGGAGCCCACGAGGGCTCCCTTCACAGTAGTTGTCTCGTTCTAGAGGTCTTCGAGGGTTATACCCTGGCTCTCGACCACCGTGCGCACGATGTCGTACTCGGCGTCGGTAGCAGGCTCGATTCCGGACCAGGCATAGAAGTCCTGGTGACCGATCGACTCCTCCCACTCCGGGGTCTCGGCGAACGCTGCCAAGGCCTCTTCGATTTGTGCCCGCAGATCGGCGGGGAAGTCGGGCCCAAACGACAGGGTGTCGTTGGGTATTTCGGCGGTGATATCCAGGATTCGCACCTGCTGCACGATGTCGGGTGCGTCTTCGATCGCGCTGGCTCGGGCGTCGAGCACCCGGTAGTCGCCGCACCACAACTGACCTTCATCGTTGGGTGCGCAGCTGGCGACGAGGTCGTCCGGGATCTCGGGATCGTCGCCGACCTGCCATTGGCCTCCTTCGATCAACGGTGGGCTGAAGAAGGTGGTGGCGAAGTCGACCTCCCCGTTGTAGAGGGCGAGGGCCGACTGGGGGTGGCCTCCGGCCTCGACCGTCTCGCCTGGCTCCACGCCGGCCTCATCGAGCGCCACCGAGGGGAACAGGAAGCCCGAGGTCGAACCTGGATCCGGGTAGGCCCAGCTGAGTCCCGCCAGATCCTCCAACGACTCGATGTCGCTGTCTCGTGCGACCAGGAACTGTGCCCAGTAGACGCCCCAACCGAACCGAACAGCCTTGAACCCGACGTCCACCTGACACAGTTGCGATGCGAGCACGTACCCAAAAGCCGGGATGAACCCAATCGTGTCGCTGGGGTTGGCGCACATCTCTTCGATGGTGGCGGCGTAGGACGTCGGCACACTCACTTCGAATTCGAGTCCGGTCGCGTCGGTCAGCGCCTGATCCATGATCTCGCCACCCGCGACTATCACCTGCGCATCCACCGATGGGACGAACAGAACCTGGATCGGTCGCTCAGGGGAACCGAGCTCGGCCTCTCCAGCCGTCGTGGTCGTCTCTTCCGGAGGTGCTGCCGTGGTGGTCGGTTCCTCCACTGCCGCCGTTGTCGTGGTGGTCTCGCCACCCTCGCCACCACCGCAAGCGGCCGCGACCAGAGCGATCACCACTAGACAAGCCCAGAGAGCTCTTCTATTCATCATTTCTCCTAGTTCTATGGCAACGGGTGCGACTGCCCCGGGTCGCGCAGGCGACCCTAGCCAATCTTGGCGACGTCAGCTCAGGCTCCGAACCAGAGCGCGAAACTCGTCGAAATCCTCGATGTCGACAGCGCCCTCGACCGGATCGTTCCAGGGTCGGACGTAGCGACAAATCACCCGGTCCGGGCGGTGGGCAACCAGACCGGGAAGGACGTGAGGCCCGTCGTCGAGATAGACGTCGCAGTCGACGAGCCACTTCTTCTCCAGAATGTGGACCTCACTGGCCGGGATGCCTTTGGCGGTGATCCACTCGTGGGTGTCGTCGACAGCGAATGCGGGCTTCATGGTCACGACGATGATCTGGTGACCCTCACGATCTAGCTCCTGAAGCGCCTCGACCGCCCCGGGAAACGTCTCCAGGTGCCAGAACAGCGATCGACCTTCGAGGTCGGAGCTCCAATCCCAGAAGGCTTGCATGTCCTCGAAGTGGGTGATGGGGGGGATGCCGTCCCAGGTATCGGCCTGACCGACCTCGAGGTCGGTCCCGAACTCCTGGTTGTACCGGTCGATCCAACCTTTGGTGAAGTTGGCTACGACTCCGTCGAGGTCGATTCCGAGTCTCATCTCCGGCACGGCACGCTAATTCGGTGCCCGTCTGTTCGGGGCCGACTCGTGTTCACAGGACCCTGCCGTCCCATGAATGTTCAAGAAACCCGCCTTAGTTCAAATCGCTTGAATATTCAGGTGGTTTGAATTAAAACCGAGGGATGCGACCGCAGAGAGAGACATTTGAGATCGAGGACGTGCGGGTGCTCGAAGTGCTCAACAACCCGGTGCGGCTTCGCCTCATGCACCAGATGATGGAGCCAACCACGGCTCGGGAACTGGCGCACACCCTCAATGTGCCGGTGACCCGTCTCTACTACCACCTCAACTTGCTCGAGGAGGTGGGCGTGATCGAAGTGGTGGAGACCCGCAAGGCCGGGGCGATGCTGCAGCGCGTCTACCGCACGGTCGCCGCCGACTTCGCTCCGGTGCGTGGTCTGTTGGAGAAGAGCGCGGATAAAGAGAGGGTGGTCAGGGCAGCAATCGGGATGGTGCTCGACGGCGCTCGCCTCGATGCCACCGCCGGCCTCATGGAGCATTCTCAACAGGCTTCTGATCCCGACAGCGAGATCGAAGGGACGCTGGGACGCACGGTGGTGCCAATGACGAAAGAAGCTGCACGGAAGTTCGAGCAACGGATCAGGGAACTCGTCGATGAGATGACAGACCTCGAGGATCGAAATGGCGAGGGGTACGCCTTCTCCTTCGTCTTCTTCCCCATGGTCGGCCCGGTGAAAGGAGAGAAGCTGTGAACGACTGGGTGTTCAGGGCGGAGGGCGTCACCAAGAGCTATGACGGTGGCAAGACCTTCGCCAATCGGGACGTCTCGATTGAGGTCCGGCCCGGAGAGGTCTACGGCCTTCTGGGACCCAACGGGGCGGGCAAGTCGACCTTCGTCAAGCAGATAATTGGGTTGCTCAAGCCGGACACCGGTTCGTTGCATCTCGGCCAGCACGATCTGGTTGCCGATCCCGATGCCGCACGCCAACTCTGCTCCTATCTGCCTCAAGCGACGATGCCGATCGAGTCGTTCAAGGTGCATGAGGCGGTGCGGCTCACCGGGCGGATTCGGGGCGGGTCCAAATCCGCCACAGACGAACGATGTGAGGAGCTGATCGACGCGCTCCAGATCAGAGAGTGGCGCGACACCCTCGGGACCAAGCTCTCGGGCGGGGTGCGGCGCCTGGTCGGGTTCATCATGGTTACCGTGGTGCCGGGAAGGGTGGTGATCCTGGATGAGCCCACCAACGACGTCGACCCGTTGCGGCGTCGTCTCCTCTGGGAACAAATCCGACTGTTGGGGCAGATGGGTGCCGCCGTCTTTCTGGTCACCCACAACGTCCTGGAGGCGGAGAAGTCGGTAGACCGTCTTGCCGTCATCTCCGAGGGCGAGGTGGTGGCGGAAGGCACCCCTTCGTCGCTCAAGGTGGCGGATCGGGGCCGGCTCCGCCTCCAGCTGATGATGGTCCCCGGAACGGCCACTCCTGAGCTTCCTTCGATGGTCAGGGACCATTCCCGGGTCGGCAACAACCTGATGGCGATGATCGACGAGGAACGAGCCGGTGACGGCATCGCCTGGGCGAGGCAGGCCATGGCCGACGGGCTGGCCGAGGAGTATGCACTGGCCGCTACGACACTGGAAGACGCCTACATCAGACTCACCGGTCACATCTCGGCCATCGGGGCGATGGAAGTGGCGACATGACCGGAGCCAGAGTCGCCGTTCTGGGCGCCGTCCGCTCCGGTCCCTCCTACTGGTTCGAGAGCCTCGGCGCCATGCTCCGCTGGTACCTCACCTCGATGCGTCTCCTGCTCCCCGTGTTCGTGGTGGTGCAGATGCTGATCGCGTCGGGGTTCTCGGTCGGTATCAGCTTCTTCTTCGAGGAGATCACGTCTGAGGCGGCCCTGTTCCTGGGGACCGGTGCCTCGATCATCGCCCTGATCTTGGCGGGGGTGGTGGTGGCCCCTCAGCTCATCGCGAGCGAGAAAGACGCCGGGACCTACGACTTCAGCTGGTCCCTTCCCGTGCCGAGGTCGGCCAACGTCACCGCCTGGGTGATGCTCAACGCGGTTATCGGCATCCCCTCGATGGTGGTGGCGCTGGTCATCGCCGACTGGCGCCTCGATCTCGATTTCAGTCCTTCGTGGACCATCGCCCCTGCCGTCGTCCTCGCCCTCACCTGCGGCACCCTCATCGGCTCGGCGGTGGCTCACGCCATCGATAGGACCAGCATCACCCAGCTCATCTCCCAGGTCTTCGCCTTCGGCATCCTCGGGTTCACCCCCATCACCTACCCCATCGAGAACCTGCCCACCTGGCTCGAGTCGGTCCACCGGGTCTTGCCCTTCTACCACATGGGGGTGATCGTCCGGGGCGGGCTCACCGACGGCCCTGGCGAGGGGATATGGGCGTCGTATGGGATCGTCTTCGGTTGGACACTCGCCGCGGCCGTCGCGACCGCTCTCGTCGTCGGGCGCCGGAGATGACGGGCACGACCATGGAGACATCGTTGCGCAGGGGGTGGGGATATTGGTGGGCCAGCTATGTCTCCATGATCCGCTGGGTCCTCATCCAGCAGAAAGTCCTGTTCGCCGGCATCATCTTCACACAGATCCTGCTCGGCATCGGCGCAGCCATCATGTACAAGTTCTATCTGGGATCACTCGATCCGCTGGCGGCCACGTTCCTGGTGTCGGGCATACCGGCGCTTTCGCTGATCCCTGTCGGGTTCGTGATGGTGCCGATCCTGGTCATTCAGGAGAAGGCCAGGGGCACCTACGACTTCACCTGGTCGTTGCCGGTGCCCCGACTGGCCCCGGTGGCAGCCACCTTCACCGTGTTCACCTTCATCGCCATGCCCATCGCCGCCCTCTCGACCTTCCTGGCTGCGTGGCAGTTCGACGTCACTCTCGAGATCTCCTGGGCGGTGGTCCCCTTCGCCTTCCTTGCCTCATTGATGGCCAGCTCGGTCGGCTACGGGATGGCTGTGGCCATCCCTGAGCCGAGGATGACCAACCTGATCACCAACGTGGTGATCTTCCTGGTCCTTCTCTTCTCGCCCATAGTCATCCCGATCGAGCGGTTCCCGGACTGGGCGGAGACGGCGCATCGGGTCCTTCCCTTCTTCCACATGTCCAACCTGATCCGGAGCAGCCTCACCGAAGGGCTCGCCGCCAATGTCGCCGCTTCCCTCATCATCCTGATCGCCTGGACCGTCGTCGGCTGGGCCGTGGTGGCCCGCGTGGTGGGAAAACGGGGGTAGTGGTGTTGCCCGAACCTGAGATTCCACGTTGCATATACGCAACCAGCCGCCTCGAGTTCGGCCTCGCGTAGAGTCGACGGCCTTGGAACACCATCTGGCCCAACTCAACGTCGCCCGGCTGCGCGCTCCCCTCGACTCGCCGATCCTGGCGAATTTCGTCGATGCGCTCGAGCCGGTGAACGCCTTGGCCGATAGCGCGCCCGGGTTCGTGTGGAGGCTGCAAACCGAGGATGGCGACGCCACAGCGATCAGAGCGTTCGACGACGACATGCTGCTGGTCAACATGAGCGTCTGGGAGTCCGTCGACGCCCTGGCCGACTTCGTCTACCGATCGGACCATCGCCAGGTGATGATCCGGCGTCGTGAGTGGTTCGAGCGCATGGAGGATTCCTACATGGTTCTCTGGTGGGTAGAAGCAGGCCACCGGCCCAGCACGGAGGAGGCCAAGCAACGTCTCGCCACCCTCCGCCACGACGGTCCCACCCCGGCCGCGTTCACCTTCCGCTCGCCTTATCCGCCTCCGGGCGCCGGTGGTGAGGTCGAGATCGACGACCGCTGGGCTTGTCCCACCGGTTGACCACCGGTGGCAAGAGCACTAGCGGTGCTCGGGATTGGGGAAGTCGAATCGGCGGCCGGCATCCCACGCGGACCGCTGATTCCCGTGGGCCGGCACCCCACCGGCGTCGTTCACGATCCGGGCCAGATGCATCAGGTTCCAGGTCATGAATGTCGTATTGCGGTTGGTGAAGTCGTTTTCGGGGCCGCCGGAGCCTTCGTCGAGATAGGAGGGGCCGGGACCTGCCTCGCCGATCCAGCCGGCGTCCGCCTGCGGTGGCACCACATATCCCAGGTGCTGCATGGCGTACAAGATGCTCATCGAGCAGTGTTTGATCCCGTCCTCGTTGCCCGTGATCAGGCAGCCACCCACCCGTCCGTAGTAGGCGTACTGCCCGGCTTCGTTCAACTGGCTGGAATTGCCGTAGAGCCGTTCGATGACTCGGGTGCAAATCGAGGACTTCTCTCCCAGCCAGATCGGGGTACCGATTACCAGGATGTTGGCCGCCATGACCTTTTCAAAGATCGATGGCCAGTCGTCGTTGTCCCATCCGTGGTCGGTCATGTCCGGCCAAACCCCGGGGGCGATGTCGTGGTCGGTAGCCCGGATGGTCTCGACTTCCACGCCTTGACGTCGCATTATCTCGGCTGAGATGTCCATCAGACCCTGGGTGTGAGACTTCTCCGGGCTCTTCTTCAGAGTGGTGTTGATGTAGAGGGCGGAGAGATTCGAGAAGTCCCATAGGGTCTGTGTCGACATTTCTTCTTGCATCGGGGAGAGCGTCACCATTGAAAGCCTGCCTTTCGCGCCGGATTATCGGAAGCTACTTCGATCCGGAACATCGTGAGACGATGCTGACTGTGCGACGTTTCTCCCGGGGCGATCGAGACCGTCCTGTGCGTAGGGCCTCGCCCTCAGACCACCTGAACCCAGGCCAGGACCTCGGGCATCCGGCGGCGGAGTAGACGGCCCGCTATGAACAGCGAGACACCATAGAAGGCCAGCCCCCAACCGATGGCGGCGAGAGCCGCGATCCAGGGGGACATGACCTGGCCGAAGTCGACCGTCAGCACCACCACGGACGCCGGTGGCACCAGCAGCAAACCGATGGCAAAGAAGGACGCGGTCTGGCTGACGATGGCGAGACACCCCTGCTCGGTGGACTGGGCGAACACGTCCGTCCCCTCCCTGGGCAACCGAAGCGGGGTGAGCACAGAGACCAGGTTGCCGACTGCCAACTGGCAACCGATGGCGGCGATGGTCAGAGGAATCACCATCCAGACCCAGGTCCACTGCCCTGTGAATACGGCGAGGCCCAGAGTGAGGACCGTGGTTTCCACCACCAGTGCCGTGGCGACCGCAAGGTTCTTTCCGAGCAGGATCTGGTGTGGTTTTGGTGGAAGGACAAAGAGGTAGCTGGCGGCGTTGCGCTCCCAGCCGAACAGGTTGAGGGCGATGGGGAGCCCGACGAAGAGAACCAGCACGGGAGCCACCAACGGGGCCCATTCCCTCTCCCGGATGTCGAAGAACCCGGTGGCGTTCATCACCGCTCCGCCAACCGCCAAACCGACGAATATCACAGTCCCCGTCCACACCAGACGTTGACGCGGGTCTCGCACGTAGAACCGGAACTCCTTGCGGGCCATGGTCGGGATCACACCCCAAGGCCCGGTGGCCATACCTCCCCGCCGAGACCGCGATGCAGGCTTGCTCTGTTGGGAGGGAGTTGTCAGCAGCCACCCGAGCAACCCACGCCAAAGCGACGCCAGCACGAGAAGACCCAATGCCGCTGCAGCCAGAGCGAGCAAGGCCGGAGCCACATTCCCGGCTGCTGCATCGATCATCGACTTCTGCACTGCCACCGGCGGGATCAGCGGCCACCAGTCGAGGATCGGGAAGGCGAGGGCGGAGTCGGCGATCCCTATCTCGTCGATCGAGCTGCTCACCGAGCGGTAGACGAAGAATGAGCCCGCGGCCAGGCCGAGCACGATGAAGGTCGCAATGTCGCGACCCCGCCGGGTGCGGAGAATGCCTGAGATCGCAGCCGAGAACAGCTGGCTGCCCACTGCGAGCAACCCGAGGTACACGGCCGCGGCCGGCAGCACCATCCACCATCCCCCGCCCAGGGTTGATGTGTTGGAGCCAAGGAGCAGCAGGGGGATCACGGTGGAGGGGGCGATAAAGCTTGCCGCGGTGAGACCGGTCACCATCTGGTTGGGGGTGAGAGGAAGGTTGGCTAGTTGTTGAGGGTCGAGGTTCTCGTCGAGAGGGAAGATCACGACCGGAAGCGTCACCCAGAGGAGGAACAGGAACAATGCCGACCAGGCCAGGTAGCCTGCCAAGGCTTCCGGGTTGGTATCCCGGAGCACGGTGGCCGTCTCGTAGTGGGATCGAGCAAGCCAGACACCGAGCCAGGAGAGGAGCGCCAGCGCTACCGGAAGGCCGATTCTTCGCTGGAGGTCGCTGCGAAAGCCGTTCCAGGTGAGTCTGGCCTTGAGACCGACTAGGAGACGTACCATGACGAGTCCGGGGTGCGGCCCCCCACCGCGGCGATAAAGGCGTCCTCGACGTTGTCCGCACCCATCATCTGGCACAGCCCCTCGGGCGTCGCCTCGATGGTGAGCCTGCCGGCTTCCATGATTCCGATCCTGGTGCACAGCTTCTCGACGAGGTGCATCTCATGCGATGAGAACACGATGGTGGTCCCGCCTTGTGCTGCCTGTTGCAACAAACGCCGGATCAGCCGGGCGGAAACGGCGTCGACTCCCTCGAAGGGCTCGTCGAGGAACAGAACCGGGGGTCGGTGGATGATCGCCGCGCCAAGAGCCACCTTCTTCCTCATCCCTCGTGAGTAGTCACCGATGAGCTTCGAGCCGGCGTCGACCAGGTCCAGTAGGTCGAGCAGTTCATCGCGTCGCTGCGTCGCTTCCCCGCGATCGAGGCCGTGCATCGCTGCGGTGAAGTCGAGCAATTCGGCGCCGGTCAGCCGCTCGTAGAGATTGAACTCCTCCGGAAGGACGCCGATGCGCGCCTTGACCTCGGTCGGGTTCTTCCAGGTGTTGAACTCGCCGATGCCGACCGAGCCCTCGTTGGGACGGAGCAAGCCGACGATCGTCTTGATGGTGGTCGTCTTCCCGGCGCCGTTCTGACCCAAAAGCCCGTAGAACTCGCCGGTTCCAATCGAGAGGTCGACGTGATCGACGGCAATGGTCTTCCCGAACTTGCGGACCAGACCTTTGGCCCAGATGGCTGGCGGAGTCTCGACGGCGTCGGTCAGAGGCTCCTCGATGAGCGGTTGCGTCACTTGGGCAGTATCGACGGATTCATCCGATAAATGAATTGAAAGCTCCGGTGAACCCCCCTCGCCGGGTCGTTGTCCCCCTGCGGAGCGGGGGGACCGACGCCAGCGAACGTAGTGAGCGCGTCGAGGGGGGCGAACCCGCCTCGCCCTCGCTTCGCTCGGACGGTGCCCCCTTCGGAAAGGGGGGACAACAGGGCGGTGCCCCTTCGGAAAGGGGGGACAACTGGGCGGTTGGGTTGTTGTCCCCCTGCGGAGCGGGGGGACCGACGCCAGCGAACGAAGTGAGCGCGTCGAGGGGGGACCAGACAACAGGTATCAAGTACCTGACACCGCCGTTACCGTAGGCAGCGGTGGAATATCAGGCTCTGTATCGCAAGTATCGCCCCCAGACCTTTGACGACGTCATCGGTCAGGGACATGTGACCACGACCTTGTCCCGGGAGGTCGCTGACGACAGGGTGGCCCACGCCTATCTATTCACCGGGCCCCGCGGCACCGGCAAGACCACCACGGCGCGCATCCTCGCCAAGGCGCTCAACTGTGTGAATCGGGCAGCGAACGGCTCACCCTGCAACCAGTGTGCGAGTTGCGTTGCAATCACCGAGGGGACCTCACTCGACGTTCTCGAGCTCGATGCCGCGTCGCACAACTCGGTCGACGACATACGAGACATCAAGGTGAGTGTCAGCACCGTTGCCTCATCGGCGACCTCTAAGCGAGTGTTTGTTCTCGACGAGGCACACATGTTGTCAAAGGCAGCCGGGAATGCGCTGCTGAAGACATTGGAGGAGCCCCCCTCCCACGTCCACTTCGTCCTGGCCACCACCGAGCCCTACAAGCTCCTCGATACGATCAGATCGAGAAGCCAGCGGTTCGACTTTCATCCGGTCCCGATCGAGGACCTCGCGGGTCACCTCAGCGTCATCGCCGACCGGGAGGACTACCGGTCCGACGCGCCTGCTCTCATCGCGATTGCCCGACACGCCGGCGGCTCGGTTCGTGACTCGTTGTCGTTGTTGGAGCAGGTCGCCGCCCTGGGCGCGGGTTCGGTCGACGTAGCCGGGGTCAGGCGGGCACTGGGCCTGGCCGACTCAGAAGCATTCATTCGCCTGGTCGAAGCGGTCGCCTCCCATGATGCAAAGAGCGCGTTGGAACTGGTGGCCGAACTTGCGGCTGATGGGGTCGATCTGAGGAGGTTCGTCGCCGAGTCGGTCGCCTTCTTCAGAGGCGCCTTTCTTGCCCACTACGCGCCCAACCTCGCCGAGATCGCAGACGAGTCGCCCGATGTCTACGAAGGATGGCGCAAAGCAGCCGAGATCGTCCCCGCCCCCGACGTGTTGCGGGCAGTGGATCTCCTGGGCGAGGCATTGGTCAGGTTGCGCGAGGGTCGCGAGGAGCGTCTCATGACCGAGCTGGCAATGATCAAGCTCACCAGACCGGAGACCGCCAGCGACACCGAGGCTCTCCTCTCCCGCGTGGAGCGGATCGAGAGACGTTTGGGAAAGCCAGAGCCGGTTCCTCCCGTCACCGTTTCGTCGGTCAACGAGCCGGCTCCGACCGAGCTGGTGCAGCCTGCGAGCGCGCCTGCCCTGAACGAGACCCGGCCCGAGGAACCAGAGGAGGAGACTTCGCCTGCGCTGCAGGTCGACATCTCCTTCGATCAACTGCAGAAAGTCTGGCCGGGTCTGTTCGGATCACTGCGTGATGTCCTGGGCGCCCGACGCTGGGCCTTCTTCCGCGAGGCTGTGCCCGCTTCGGTCGATGACGGAGTGATCGTCCTCGAAGTGGCCCACGACTTCCATCTCCAGTCACTCCAAGAGGACGACGCCGTGGCCGCCATCGTCGCCACTCGTGCCAGCGACCTGCTCGGGGGACCGGTTCGGGTGAGGTTCGGGCTCAGGGCCGGCGGCGATGAGACGGATGACCAAACCATCGACATGAGCCAACTCGAGGAGCGGCCTCAAAGCGCTGAGGATCCGACATCTCTGCTGGCCGCCGAGTTGGGAGCCGAAGTCGTCGAAGAATGACGACTGGGAACCGGACCTCTTCGGCGGGGAGGAGCCGGTCCGTCGCTTTCCTGATCCAGTGTCTCCCGAAACGGGGGTGGACAACTACCGTGGAGCTTCGATGAATCGCCAACCCGACATGCGTCAGATAATGGCTCAGGCCCAGAAGATGCAGGAGCAGCTGGCCGCGGCCCAACAGGACCTGGCGGGGAAGACATTCGAGGGAACCGCCGGTGGCGGCATGGTCACCGCCGTGGTGAGCGGAGCCCAGGAGCTGGTCTCGATATCGATCTCGCCCGAGGTCATCGACCCCGATGAAGGCGAGATGCTCGAGGATCTGGTCGTCGCCGCCGTCCGGCAGGCGTTCGAAGCAGCCTCCCAAGCCGCTTCGGATCAGCTGGGAGGGCTCACCGGTGGTCTCGACCTCGGTGGTCTGCTCGGTTGATGTTCGAGGGACCGGTTCAGCGTCTCATCGACGAGGTGGCCCGTCTTCCCGGGATCGGACAGAAGACCGCGCAGCGTCTGGCCTTTCATCTTCTGAGCGTCGAGGAAGCCGATGCCCGGCGCCTCGCCACGGCGATCAACGACATGCGAGACCAGGTGAGTCTCTGTGCTCGTTGCTTCAATGTGGCCGCCGGCGAGGAGTGCGCCATCTGCCGGGACACACGTCGTGACCTCTCATTGATCTGTGTCGTCGAACGTCCCCAGGACATCGTCGTCGTGGAGCGCACCCAAGAGTTTCGGGGCCGGTATCACGTCTTGGGAGGCTCGCTTTCCCCGATCAACGGCGTCGGCCCGGGCCAGATCCGCATCGAGGAACTGCGAGGCCGTCTCGAGCCTGAGGGGATCAAGGAGCTGATTATCGCCACCAACCCGACAATCGAGGGAGACGCGACCGCGATGTACATCGCAAGGGAGTTCAAATCGCTCGGAGTCCGGGTGACTCGTCTCGCCTCGGGGCTGCCTGTGGGTGGCGATCTCGATTACGCGGACGAGCTGACACTGGGCAGGGCCCTCTCCGGCAGGATGGAGATCTAGTCGGTCTGAGCAGGCACGGCTAGCCCTCCGCAATCGGTCTGGCATCACTTCTGGCGGAAATGTCGTGGAGCGGTCCGTAACCTTGTGACCGTGCGCCCCCTTCATATCGTCTGGGATTGGAACGGGACCCTGCTCGACGACCTCGACGTCGTCGTGGAATCCGTCAACGTGGGGATAGCGGAATTCGGCCTCACCCCCATCGACAAGGATGACTACCGGGACCACTTCACCAGACCGGTCCGCGCTTTCTACGACTCGCTCTTCGGGCGCTCGATCGACGACATGGAGTGGGGGCAACTGGACAAGACATTTCATGATGAGTACTACGCCCGGGCCCATCGGGCGCCTCTGACGATGGGATCGGTGGAGGCTGTCGGCAGGGTCACGGATCTCGGTTGGTCACAGTCTTTGCTGTCGATGTCGATCCACCAGAGGCTTCTCGATGCAGTGAGTGCGCACGGTATCGCCCACCACTTCGCTCTGGTCGACGGATTGACAGTGCCTACCGGAGGCCTGAAGGCCCAGCACCTGGAGAGTCATCTCCTGTCGCTCCGGCAGGAGCCCGACGCAGTCGTGCTCATCGGAGACACTCCCGACGACGCAGTGGCGGCGAGAGATGTCGGCGCCGGAATCATCCTCTACGACGGCGGATCGCATCACCTCCCGAGGTTGAAGTCAATGAGAGCGCCGGTAGCCCGCACGCTCGGTGAGGCTCTTGATCTGGCTGTCCGTCTCGCCCACGGGGAGCCACTCGAGGCGATGGTTTGACCCGTTTGCGTCGCCTTCTCTCCATGGCCACTGCCGCGACTGCGGTCCTCGTCCTCGGGTTCGTGGTTGCTGTGGCCGCCGGCTCACTGCCCGGTAACAGCGAGAGCACGCCGCTTCTCGACCTCGAGGTGAGGACCGAGCTCGACCTCACCCCGGTCTTCGCCTGGGTCCTTCTCGCGATGGCGGTCATCGGAGCGGTCTTGATGGCATTAGGGGTTCGGCAGACCCGACCCCGACAGGAGCGAAACAGACGGAGGATCCTCGGCTCACTCATCGCCCTGGTCGTCTTCGTCGTCGTCTTCCGATGGGTCCGCCCGGCCGCGGAGATGCTCCTGGAGGAAGGGTCAGCCTTGACCGAGTCAGCCACCGATGCCCTGGGCGAGGGGCAAGCCCGCACCGCTAGTGGCTGGTTGTTCAGTCTCCTCCTCGCCGCGGTCGTGGCTGCCGCCCTTACCCGGATCGGGTTGTCGATCAACGCCGCCCCACCACCGCTCAATGCAGATGAGCCTGACGTCACTGAGGGCGTTCACGAGCCCGTGGCCGCGAAGCGGGTCATCCGCTCACCGGGCAACGATCCCCGCTCCCGGGTGCTCGAGGCCTACCAAGAGTTCGAGACAGGAGTGGAGGAGGCCGGTCAACCACGCGTCCCGACCGAGACCACCGGCCGGCATGCTCGTCGCGCCGGTGAGCTTCTCGAGCTGGATTCGGGCGTTGTTGACGCCTTGGTCACACAGCACGCGACGGCGCGTTACGGCAGCACCGAGCCGGCTCTGTCGGACGCAGAAACGGCGGAGCTGCTCTCGACGCAACTTCGGGAGAGGATCGAGGGATGATCCGCCTCCTGGCCCGAGCGGTGTTGGTTGCAGCGGTGGCGGGTGTCGCACTCACTCAACTGCAAGGCGAGCAACAGTTCCTTGCCTGGGAGCTGGTTCTGGTCGCGCTCGTCATCTGGCAGATCCGTGCCCTGCCGTCGGCCCGTTTCCTGCAGGATCGACCCCTGTTCGACTTTCCGGCTCGGGAACCCGCCCATCTTCCCCGTGTCGTCTCCACCGCGGAGCTCAGCGTTATCGATGCTCTGAGTGGCCACCTCGGCCCGGATCGCAGGCTTCAACCCGCCTTGCGTCGGATTGCTGCGCAGCGTCTACGCAGAGTCGGGGTCGACCTCGCTTCGCCGACGGCTGTCGATGCTCTCGGTGAGGAAACCTGGGCATGGCTGAACCAGGCAAGCGGTGAGGCTCCCGATGTGGAGACCCTAGAGGCCGTGGTGTCGAGACTGGAGAGGCTGTGACGATCCCCGTCCTCGAGGCAACCCAGGTCGGGGCACTTTCCACCGCGCTGCTCGACGAGGTGGAAAAGGCGGTCATGGGCAAGCGGGAAGCGCTCCAGCTGGTGTTGCTTGCCCTGCTCGCTGATGGTCATGTGCTCATCGAGGACCTGCCCGGGCTGGCCAAGACACTCCTCGCCCGGTCATTCGCGGCCGCGGCAGACCTCGATTTCAGCCGGGTTCAGTTCACCCCCGATCTGATGCCCATGGACATAACCGGTTCCTTGATGATGAGCCCGGAGACGGGTCATCCCGAGTTTCGGCCCGGGCCGGTCTTTGCCAACCTCCTGCTGGCCGACGAGATCAACCGGGCACCGGCCAAGACCCAGGCCGCATTACTGGAGGCGATGCAGGAGAGACAGGTCACCGCCGACGGGATCACCCGGCGGCTCGGACCGCCGTTCCTGGTGATCGCCACCCAGAACCCGATCGAATATGAGGGAACCTACCCCCTCCCTGAGGCTCAGATCGATCGCTTCCTGATCCGGGTACGTCTCGGATACCCGAGCCGTCAGGCGGAATGGGAGATCCTGTCGAGCCGTGCCACGCGGGGAGCCGACGAGGTAGAGCTGGATGTGGTGATCGACCGCAACACCTTGCTCGGCATGCAGAAGGTGGTCGAGCAGGTCCATGTGAGCGAATCGGTTGGGAAATACATCATCGATTTGGTGGCAGCGTCCAGGGCCTCGGGCCGGGTGAGGGTGGGTTCGTCGCCACGAGGGTCCTTGGCCCTGATGAAGCTGGCCAGAGCGAAGGCCGCTGTGGAAGGCAGGGCTTTCGTAGTTCCCGACGATGTCCAGGAGATAGCGGTCGCTGGACTCGCCCATCGCCTGATCCTTCGCCCCGAGTTCTGGGCGCAAGACCTCAGCGAAGAGCGGGTGATCGAGGAGATTCTGAGCCAAGTGCCGACGCCTCCGGCCAGCCCCACCGACTACATGCCGTGACCGGCCAACCCAGCCCCCGGCTGCGTGCCTATGTCACCGCAGGCGTGGTCGGGTTGATCGCGGCGCTGGCCGTCGGTGAGCCGTCTCCAGCCTTGATCGGCGCGGTCCTGTTGACCCTTGCCATCGTCGGTATCGTCGGTGGGGCTGCGCCGAGCTCGGAGCTATCGGTCCTCGACGTTCCCACGACCGCGGTCGAAGGGCGGCCATTCGACTTCCTTGTCTGGATCGCGGTTGAGGGGTCGATCGGCCGCGCATACGTCGATCTGGGTCTCGTTGGGTTGGACTTGGTCGACGTCGTGGGAGCGCGGAAGGTGGGACGCTCCGCCTTCTCCTTGATGTCGATAGGAGCCCTGGCCGAAGTGACGGTAAAGGTGGAGCCCGTTGGCTGGGGTCGCGCTTCGGTGGGGCCTTTGGAGCTCCACGCCGAATCGCCGCTTGGGATGTTGGATCTCCGGCTCCAAGGCTCGACCCGTCATGACATCGTGACCCTTCCCGAGGAGGCGACTCTCAGAAAGTTGATGTCGCCGATCGAGACCAACCTCCATGTTGGAGATCTCATCTCGACCCATCGTGGTCCCGGCTCCGAGTTCGCCGAGTTGAGGCCGTTTCGCCACGGTGACGACCCACGGTCCGTCAATTGGCGGGTCTCTTCGAGGCACGAGGCCTTGTGGGTCAACGAGCGGCACCCGGAGAAGAATGGTGATGTCATGCTCGTCGTCGACTCTCAGGTCGAGGCCGGCACCGAGCTTCAGTCGCTGGTCGATCGTTCGGTCCGGTTGGCGGCTTCATTGGCTCGGGCCTATTCGAAACGTCACAATCGAATCGGAATCGTCACGCTCGATGGTCTATGTCGATGGGTCTACCCGGGAATGGGCGAGCACCATCGTCGGCGCGTCCTGGAGCAGCTGATGAGCGTGATGCCGGGTGAGGTGATCTGGGAGGCGGCGGAAAGGGCCGTTGTCCGGGCCGCTCGTCGACCGTCGATGGTCCTGGTCATCACCCCCCTGATGGATCCGAGCATGGCCGGGCTGATTCATGCACTGAAGCGGGCCGGTGTCGACGTTTCGGTGATCGCCCTCGACGTCGAATCGGTTCTTCCGCTCGCCGCAGGGCAGGCCCGGCTTCTGGGTCGGCGGATCTGGGCGATGGAGCGTGAGCGGCTTTGTGATCGGCTGTCTGGTGAGGGCATCCCGATCGTGTCGTGGCGGTCGATCGATCCTCCCGACGTCCCGCTCGCCCAACTCGAGACATGGAGGGGTCGTTGGCGTCGGCTCGGCTGAGTGCGCTCGCCTCGGTGGCGATTGGAGTCTGGCTCGCGGTCGCGTTGCCGGTATCACAGGGAGCGGGGATCGTGACGCTGATCGGCTTGAGCGGTGTCGCCCTTCTCGCACTGGGTCTGACCTTCGGTCTCCACGGTGGGGTGACCGCGGCTGCTGTCGCGTTCGTCACCCGCAGTGCCGTCGCTACCACCATGTCCGTCGAAGTGCAGCCGCCGCTGTGGGCTCAGGTCCTGCTGATAGTGCTCATGGTCGAGCTGGCCAGCGCCTCGTTTGCCCTACGGAGCCGCCCCGGCGACCCGATGCTCATCGTGGCCCGGGGCCTGACCACGGCCTTGGTGGCGGCAGTCCTGGCCCAGGTTCTGGTTCTCCTGGTGGAGGGCGTCGAGGCCAGGGGTACCTTGGTCAGCCTGGCCGGGGTCACCGCGGGGGTGCTGGCGGCCGGTTGGGTGACCCGAGTCTGGCATCGGTCCGGACTGAGCGGGTAACAGCTCAGTCGAGGGTCTGGGCCGAGATGTCGCTGAGGCGGGCGAGATTGTGGGTGGCGGTCATGTAGCGAATCGACCCGGTCTTCGACCTCATGATCACCGAGTGGGTGACGACGTGCTCTTCACGCCGAAACTCCACCGCCCGCAGGTAATCACCACCGGTGACTCCTGTGGCCGCAAAGAAGACATTGTCGGATCTGACGAGATCCTTGGTGGTCATGACTTGATCGAGGTCGAGGCCGGTGTCGATCGCCTCCTGCCGCTCGCCATCGTCGCGGGGCCAGAGCTTGCATTGGATCTCCCCACCCATGCAGAGCAGAGCGCCTGCAGCGATCACAGCTTCGGGAGAGCCACCAATGCCGAGAAGGACATCTGCCGCGGTTTCGTCTTGAGCCGTGGCGATGGCTCCGGCCACGTCGCCGTCCCCGATCAGCGAGATGCGCGCTCCCGCCTGGCGGACTCCGTCGATGTATTCCTGATTTCGGGCTCGGTCGAGGATGAGGACCCGAAGATCGTTGACGTCCTTACGCTTGGCCTTGGCCACCTGCCGTAGGTTGTGCTCGATCGGAGCCTCGAGATCGATGACACCCGCAGCCTCCGGCCCTACCGCGATCTTGTCCATGTAGACGAGGGAGCCCGGTGCGTACATCGACCCGCGTCCTTCGCTCAGTGCGATGACTGCAATCGCACCGGGAATGCCCGAGGCGGTGAGGGTGGTCCCGTCGACCGGGTCGACGGCAACGTCGACGACGAGGCCTTTCCCGGTCCCGACCCGCTCACCGTTGAACAGCATCGGCGCCGAGTCTTTCTCGCCTTCACCGATGACGACCAGACCGTCGATGTCCAGGGTGGCGAGATGGAGCCGCATGCCGTCGACGGCAGCCTGGTCGGCTGCTTCCTTGTCTCCGCGTCCCAGCCACCGGGCCGCTCCCATCGCAGCGGTCTCGGTGACGCGAACCATCTCGAGACCGAGATTCCTCTCGACCGGCTCGGACATCAGCCCTCCACCCTCACGACGATCGCATCTCCCTGGCCACCTCCGCCGCAAAGTGTGGCTGCTCCGATGCCACCGCCGCGAGCCTGCAGCGCGTTGATGAGCGTGACTACGAGACGGGCCCCGCTTGCTCCCAGCGGATGCCCGAGAGCTACGGCCCCTCCGTTGACATTGACCTTCGACTCGGAGATGCCGAGCAGTCTCGCCGACCAGAGCGCAACCGCGGCGAATGCTTCGTTGATCTCGACCAGGTCGAGGTCGTCTGAGCTGAGACCTGCCCTCTTCAGGGCAACTCCCAATGCCTCGGCTGGTCGCTCGTGGAGTGTGGCGTCGGGACCACCGATCTGACCGTAGGCGAGTATCTCGGCGAGGATCGGTGCGTCGGAGGCCTCGGCAGCCTCACGGTCGGCAACCACGACTGCCGCCGCTCCGTCGGAGATCTGCGAGGCGTTGCCCGCGGTGATCGTTCCTCCGGAGACAAAAGCCGGCGCCAGCTTGCCCAGGGATTCGGGGGTCGAACCGATACGGATACCCTCGTCACGGTCGATCGTCGTTGCGTCCCCCATTCCGGGCGCGACGAGCACAGGTGTGATCTCACCGGCGAAAGTGCCGTTATCCGTAGCCTCGGCAGCACGGAGATGGCTTCTGGCCGCCCAATCGTCCTGCTCGCTCCGTCCGATACCGAGACGCTGATTCTTGTGATCGGACGACTCACCCATCGTGCAGTGGTCGAAGGCACAGAACAGGCCATCGTGCTGCATGACGTCGACCATCTCGGCGTTGCCGATCCGGACGCCCCATCGCAATTCTCGCACCACGTGGGGCGCATTCGACATGCTCTCCATCCCGCCGGCGATGGCGAACTTGGTGTCACCGGCGCGTATCCCTCTTTCGGCGAGGCCGATCGCAGACATTCCCGAGAGACACACCTTGTTGATCGTCACCGAGGGGATGGTCATCCTGAGACCGCCCCTGACCGCGGCCTGCCGGGCCGTGATCTGACCTTCCCCCGCCTGGAGGACGTGACCGAACAGCACCTCATCGATCGACGCCGGATCCACTCGGCTCCGCTCGACAGCGGCCGCTATCGCCGCGCCTCCCAGTTCGACCGCTCTCAGCGGGGCCAGACTGCCGTGGTACTTCCCGATCGGTGTTCGGGCGATTCCGGTGATGACGGGGTTGAGCATGGTGAGAAGAACACCTCCTGACGGCGAATCCTACCGGCCGAGGGTGACACCACCCCATGGACGCAATAGCCTCTGCGGGTGAAGCTGCTCAATCTGGATCACGTGGCAATAGCCGTGAATGATCTCGACGACGCCCTCGCCGGCTATCGAGAGCGTTATCGCGTCGAGCCTCTGTATCGGGAGACAGTCGAAAGCCAGGGGGTCGAGGAGGCGATGATCCCGGTCGGTGGGTCGTTCGTCCAGCTTCTGGAGCCTCTGGGGCCCGATACCCCGGTCGGCCGTTTCCTCGACAAAAACGGGGAAGGTCTCCATCACGTTGCCTTCGCCGTGGCATCGATAGACGATGCTCTCGACCACCTCAAAGAAGAGGGTGCCCGTCTCGTCGACGAGACCGCCCGCCACGGGGGCCGGGGCACCCGCATCGCCTTTGTCCATCCCGGGGATCTCGCCGGCACCTTGATCGAGCTGGTGGAGTTGCCCGATGTCTGAGGGGATGGAGATAAGGGGAGGTGCGAGCGAGTTCGAAGCCGCGGTGATCGCGGTGGTGCTCGACCGGATCGCCCAAGAAGAGCAGGCCGCCTTGAAGGCACCCACTCATGACGCGTCTCTGCCGGCGTGGATGCGGGCCGGCGAGCCCGAACAGCCCAACTTTCCGCTGGGAATCATCCGCCCGGTCTGAGCAGGCCCCCCATTTCGCATCCGACCTGAGTGCTCTAGCTCCTCCCACGGAGCTCGGTGAGCTCGGGCGCCCGCAGCAGGAGGGAGACCCCAAGGAAAGCCGCCACCGTCGTCAGGGCACCCACCAAAGCAGCTATCAGACCTCCGACGATCGATAGGTCCGTTGCCCCGAACATCGCCTGCACCAGGGGATAGGCGATCAAGGCGGCTATCGCGGCGGCGATCAGACCCCTGAGCAATGATGGGATCAGAAGGCGAACCGGGGCCCAACCCGAGTCGAAGCCCCAGGCCACCAGAAGGCCCAGGGCATAGGCAGTCATCACCAGGGTCGAAGCCAGTGCGAAGCCTTCCACTCCCAACGCCGTGTGGAGACCCAGCCAGACGGGGATGGCGGCGAAGGTGCCCGCGGTACCGATGAGGACCACGGTCCACATCTTTCGCTTGGCATAGAAATGACGGGAGAGGATCTGATGCAAGCCCCAAGCCGGTATCGAGAAGGCGTAGAGGATCAGGAGGCTGGCGACCAGCTCGGTGTCCTGTTCGGTGAACTTCCCGTACTGATAGATGAGCCGTACCAGGGGGCGGGCCAGGACTACCACCGCCGCGGTCGCGGCCGCCGCCACGAACAAAGTGTTGCGCGCCGCCCGTCCCGTGGTCCGAGCCAGCTCGTCGTCATCGCCACCAGCCGCGAGCCGGGCGAGGAAAGGAAAGGCGGCTACTCCCGCTGCCTGGGCGATGACCCCCACCGGGACCATGTTGAGCTGGCGGGCAAATGTGAGAGCGGAGACGGCACCCTCTTCCACCTGTCCAAACAACCTGACGAATTGCTCGTCGAGCACCGCCACCGACTGGCCCAGCATCAGTGGCAACGCCAGCAACAGGTAATCCTTGACCGCCGACTCTCCGCGTGTCACCTTGGTGAGCCAGGTTTCGGTTCTCCTCGCCCCAAACCACTGCAACCCGAAGTTGCCCAACGCGGAGCCCGCCACCGCCCCCCATAGGAAGCTCTCCGGCGACGCCTCACCCATGGCCGCTCCGATCAAACCACCGGCGATGATCCCTAGGTTGTAGATGAGGGGGGCGAGAGCCGGGAGCAGGAATCTTCGGTGGGTGTACTGCACCGCCATGAGCAGCGCGCCCATGACCAGGAATACCTGGGCGGGGAGCACCAGGCGGGTCAGGGCTACCAGCCTGTCGTGGTCGACCGCGTCGGGAAAGAGGAGCGAGACCAGGGGATCGGTAACCAACCACATGAGGGCGGTGAGGGCGAGGATCCCCCAGCCCACGAAGCGGAACACCGAGGTGAACGCCTGACTGGCCTTCTCTGTCTGACCTCGTTCCAGATGTCGGCTCAGGATCGGGATCAGGGTGATGCTGAGATAGGCGCCGGCGAGTAGGTAGTTGAGGAAGTCGGGGATGGCGAAGGCCTGCCGGTAGAGATCGCCCTCGGGCTCGACCCCGATCAGGGAGGCGAGCAACGCCTCTCTTCCCAACCCAAGGATCCGGGAGAGGAGGACGCTCGCCGAGACGACCGCCGCAGCAGCCCCCATGCGAAGCGGGCGGCTCACGGCCGCCCCGCATGTGCCCGAAGTAGATTTACCGCAGAGTCCGGCACTTCGAGGTCGCCATAGCCGGTGCCCAGCGCCAGTCCCGGCTTGTAGGACCCGTGATAGTCGCTGCCACCGCTGGCCACCAGGCCAAAGCGCCGAGCGAGGTCGGCATAGCCCTCGCGTTCATGTCGGCGGTATCCGGCGCAGAAGGCTTCCAGGCCGACCAGACCGGCCGAGCGGAGACGGGTCAGCAGTCGAGCCATCTCGTCGGCGCGGTTGATACCGAGCGTGTGAGGGTGGGCGAGGATCGGGACCCCACCGGAGGCGACCGCCAGTGAGATCGCCTCCTCGGGCGTCATCCGCGGCCTCCCCGAGTATGCCGGCTTGCCTGCGCTCAGCCAGAGGTCGAAGGCCTCGGCGACCGATGAGACATAGCCCTTTTGCATCATCACAGCGGCGATGTGTGGTCTCCCCACACTTCCTCCACCCCCCTCCTCGGCCAACTCCTCGAGGGTGAGGGGCAGCCCCAACCCGACAAGAAGGTCGACGATGGCGGCGTTGCGTTGGCTTCGACCCGCCTGAAGCGAGACCAATCGATCCTGAAGCGGGCCTTCTCCCGGCTCCAGCCACAGCACGACAAGGTGCATCCCACCTTGGTAGTCGAGCGATAGCTCAGTTCCCGGGATCAACTCGATGTCAGCAGGCTCTGCGGCCGCCCGCGCCTCCGGGATGCCTTCCTGCGTGTCGTGGTCGGTGAGCGCCAGACGGCGCAGGCCGATTGACACCGCCATGTCGACGAGTGCTGACGGTGTCTCCGATCCGTCGGAGGCGGTCGAATGGGTGTGGAGGTCGACAACCATGAGGTCTCTAGTGTCCTGTCCGGTGGATTCGCTTGCTATTTCGGCGAGCAATTGTCGTTCCTGGCAAGGACGCAGGACGCAGGCGCACTGGGCCGTTCGTCAAGGACGAGGACGCTGCCAGGGGGGACAAGGGCCGTTGAAATACAAGCACGATCTGCCGGACAGGGCACTAGCCCCCGATGATGCCGTGCCGGGCTGTCAAGAACCGGTTACTTCGACCGTGACAGTCTCGATGTAGACGGTTTCCAGGGGCAGACTGTTCTCCCGCGACCCGGGTCGGCGGGCCGTGTCCACTTCGGCTATCAGCTCGAGTGTTTCGTCACCGGAGACGATGTTGCCCAACAGGTTGAACTGTGGGTTGAGGGCTGAGGCCGACTCTCCGAGGACGATGAAGAACTGGCTTCCCGTTGTCCCCTTGCCCACATTGTCCATCACCACGGCCCCCGGGCCATAGACGAAGTCCGCGGGTGGGTACTCGTCGGCGACCCGGTACCCCGGACCGCCGATCCCGGTTGCTTCCGGGTCACCGGCAAAAACCCGGAATCCCTCGGCTATCCGGTAGAAGACCTGACCGTCGAAGAAACCCTGGCGGGCTAGGAAGACGAACGAGTTGACCGTTGCTGGATAACCCTCGGGGTCGAGCTCTATCACGATCTCACCACACGAGGTTTCGACGGTGGCTACGACCGACGCCCCGGGCGTGACATCGGGCTGCGGCTCCGGCCCGTCGAACCGAAGAACGGGCTCGGGATCCGGCTGATCTGCACCGCAGGCCGTTGGCTGATTTCGGAACCCCTCGTAGCTTCCGGGGAGTTGACCCTCGTCACCCCCGAAGATGGCGCCTGCGGCGAAGATCCCCACGACGACCAGTCCGAAGATCACAGCCGTGCCCAGCCGACGCCCCAGTTCCTTGCGGGCTTCCTGCTTCTTCTCGGCCTGTCTTCTGGCGGCGCGCTGCTCTTTCTGGCGCCTGCGTCGGTCGGTCATGGCGCAGCGACTTTAGGCGCCGACGGTCGCCAACCTCCGACCGGTGTTTCGGTTCTGCGCCAAAACGTTCCAAACTGTGCCGAGCATGTCAATCGTGGTCCAGAAGTTCGGTGGGACGTCTTTGGCAGATTCGGCGCGCATCAAGGCAGTTGCCGACCGGGTGGAGTCGACCCGTCGCGACGGGCACGATGTCGTGGTAGTGGTCTCCGCCATGGGTGAGACCACCGACCAGCTGGTGTCTCTGGCCGCCGAGCTGAGCGACGACCCCTCCCCCCGGGAGATGGACATGTTGCTCAGCGCCGGGGAGAGGATCTCGATGGCGCTGCTGGCTATCACGCTCAACTCGCGCGGGATACCTGCGGTCAGCTACACCGGCTCGCAGGCCGGCATCCTCACCGACGCCTCTCATGGGTCGGCCAAGATCCTCGACATAAGGGGCACCCGGGTCAGGGACAGCCTGGCCGACGGCCGGGTCGTCATTGTTGCCGGCTTCCAGGGTGTCGACCCGGAGTCGAAGGAAGTGACCACTCTCGGCCGGGGCGGCTCCGATGCCACCGCAGTGGCGCTGGCGGCAGCACTGGGAGCCGACACGGTCGAGATCTACACCGACGTCGACGGCGTGTTCACCGCCGACCCCAGGATCGTTCCCCAAGCCACCAAGCTGGACGAAGTCCCATTCGACGAGATGCTGGAATTGTCCGCCGGGGGCGCCCGCGTCCTCATGTCACGGGCGGTGGAGTTCGGGCGCCGCTTCGAGATACCGATCCATGTTCGATCGTCGTTTCATGACGGCGAGGGCACCTGGGTGCGTGAGTCCGCAATGGAACAGGCGATCGTCAGCGGCATCGCCCATGATCGGTCAGAGGCGAAACTGACGGTGAACCGGGTTCCCGACCGCCCGGGGGTAGCGGCATCGCTGTTCGGGTCATTGGCCGCGGCCAATGTCAACGTGGACATGATCGTCCAGAACGTCTCCCACGATGGGACCACCGACATCAGCTTCACGGTGCCTCGCATCCATGTTGTCGATGGTGAGCGAATCGCCAAGCAGGTGGCAGGCGAGATCGGCGCCGAGTCGGTTGACGTCGACCCGGACATCGCCAAGGTGTCACTGGTCGGGGCCGGGATGAAGAGCCACCCTGGCGTGGCCGCCAGGGTGTTCAAGGCGCTCTCCGAGGCCGGTATAAACATCGAGATGATCTCCACCTCGACCATCCGCATCTCCTGTGTGATCAGGGCAGGCCAGGTCGAGCAGGCAGTGCAGGCTCTCCACTCCGAGTTCCAGCCGCCCACAGTCTCCGAGGAGGTAGGGGCGTGAGTGACCGGGCCGTGGCCATCGTTGGTGCTACCGGCGCGGTCGGGCTCACCATGCGGGCCGTCCTCGAAGAGAGCGACTTTCCGCTTGGGTCACTGCGGCTGCTGGCGTCGGAGCGCTCGGCGGGCACTGTGGTCGATACCAGTTGGGGTGAAGTCGAGGTGGAGGACCTCGCCACCGCCGACCCGGCCGGGATCGACATTGCGCTTTTCTCTGCCGGTGGTGATCGCTCCCGCGCCCATGCTCCTCGGTTTGCGCAAGCCGGTGCCGTGGTGATCGACAACTCGTCGGCCTTTCGGATGGATCCCGATGTGCCGCTGGTCGTAGCCGGGGTCAACGACTCCAGGGCCAGGGCCCACCGGGGGATCATCGCCAACCCGAACTGCACCACGATGACGCTGATGATGGCCGCCGGGCCTCTCCACAAGGCCGCCGGTCTGCGCAACATGGTGGCGACGTCGTATCAATCGGTCTCGGGCTCGGGGCATCAGGGGGTGGTCGAACTGATCGAGCAGACCGACCGTTTGCGACCCGACCTCGATTCGTTGATGACCGGTGGCTGGGTCGATCCCGCTCCCAGGTTGTACGCCCGACCGATCGGGTTCAACGTCCTGCCCTACGCCGGCTCGGAGGCCGAGCAGGGATACACCGATGAGGAGTGGAAGCTGGTCAACGAGTCGAGAAAGATTCTCGAAATACCCGATCTGGCGGTCGAGCCGACATGTGTTCGGGTCCCGGTGTTGGTAGGCCACGGTGTCGCCGCCACACTTCGCTTTCAACGTCCGCTGGACGTCGAGGAGGCCCGCGAGATCCTGGCTTCGGCCCAGGGTGTCCAGGTATGGGAGGACCGGGTGCCCACTCCGCTCGACTCCGCAGGGATCGACGATGTGCTCGTGGGTCGGATCCGCCCCACTCTGGGTGAGCCGGGTGGGATCAACCTCTGGGTGGTGGGCGACAACCTGCGCAAGGGAGCTGCCCTGAATGCGGTGCAGATAGCCGAGCTGTTGGTCGACTGACCCGTCCTTCGGTTGCACTTGGTCTATGAGTGGGCGCGCCTAGTTGTCTGGGGAGCGCAGCAGTGCGGACATTTTGCGTCGGAGCTGCGGTGGAGCATTGCGAAGCCCGAGATCCAGGGCGAATTGGGCATCGTCGGTGACGTCGAGGATGATCTCCTCGCCCTCGGCCCTGATGTGGAATCCGTCCAGATGTGGTGACACCCGTATCTGGTCCCGTTGCCAGTCAGCGACCTCGACATCCCCGGACCTCATGGTGAATCGATCGTCCGTGAGATCGATCAACACATGGATCGGCTCGTCGTCGGTCCAGCTCAGCCGGAGCTGTGCGTCGTAGGCAGCCATTTTCCTCCCCTTTGCAGGCGCAATGCCGGCTACCCCAAAGGTTATAGCTAGTCACATGGTGCATAAGGGGGTTTGTCGGTTGACGCGAATGGGCTAGACCCGTGGCAACGCCTACCATCTCGCTCAATCGGGACGTGGCGCAGCTTGGTAGCGCGCAGCGTTCGGGACGCTGAGGTCGTGGGTTCAAGTCCCACCGTCCCGACCACAAAAACCTGAGGTGCTGT
>Ga0214472_10001204_pt1 | contig 29582 bp, 32 predicted proteins | sample RVTome_6_FD_207662 | JGI IMG/M metagenome (GOLD analysis project Ga0214472, IMG submission 207662) | Soil microbial communities from uranium-contaminated site in the Upper Colorado River Basin, Wyoming, United States - RVT140D175 | ecosystem: Environmental > Terrestrial > Soil > Contaminated >...
CTCGACGAGCGGAGTGTCGCCCCGGCCGCTCACCACCACCTGTCGCAGCTCGAGAAAGGTGAGGAGAGTGCTGACGGTGATCTTTTCGATCTGGACCCGCCGGTCGAGTTCGCGACCGAGAAGCGCTCCCAGGCGCGCCCGCACCCGCTTTTGAACCGCCTCAGTCGACATCGCGAGGTGGAGGATCGCGACGGCGAGGATCACGAACCCGAGCAGGCCGAGAAGAATACGGACTGCGATGCGGATTGCCCTGCTCACCACCCGTCCCCACTGAGCGGCATGCGCCCTGCGAGATGGTTCCCGGCCTCCGGCCGGATGCGGGGTCGTGTGACGATCCCTTCGGCGTCGCTCCCGGGACATGGGAAGGCCGCTGCGGATCGGGACACGCATCCCGTCTGCCCCCGCCGATCCGGAGAGCAGCGAACGCCGCGGTGAGGGACCTCAGGCGTGGATCGCATCAAGGGGTGAGGGCCGAGGTGCCGCCAAAAGCGGAAGCGACCGCCGGCTGCGGAAATGGCAGGTCGAAGGCAAGGGCTCGTCCCAACGGCAGAATCGAGTATCCCGGGTGCCGCACGGAGGGCTGCAGCGATCTCGGAGGCGTCACCGCTTCTCCTCCTGCATCGCATCCCGTCCACCGCGCACACTGGAGCGGATCAGGCCCCGGAGGATCCAGTTGCGCTCCGCCCCGCGGAGGAGGCTGGAAAGGTCCTCGTACACCGTCGGATCCTTGAGGAGCGCGCCCACCGTTCCCTCCCCATCCGCGAGGGCCGTGGTGATCCGCTTCAAGTCGCCCACGACGATCCGCAGATCCTCGAGAATCTCGGCGCCACGGGGACCCGACATGAGCGCCCCTGCGAGTCCCTCCCCCGCTTCGAGACGCCCCACCACCCGGTGGAGCCCCGCCACAGTCCCACGCATGTCCGCGACCACGTCTTTCCCCCCCTCCGAAAAAATCAGGGCGTGGAGCAACCCATCGCCGCGCTCGGCCTGCTCCGTGAGCCGGCGAAGGCTCTTCACGGTCGCGGTCAGCTCCTGCACCAAGCCACCGCCCGCCTCGTCCCCCTCCACTTTCTTCAGGATCGACTGCAGGGCCTCGCTCGCGCCCACCAGGCGCTCCAGGACCTCTCCACCCCGCGACACCAGCCGGGTGAAATCGATCGGCTCCATCACGGTGAGCATCCCCCCAGGCTCGAGGATCGTGGCGCCGGCACTGCCGACCGTAATATCGAAGACCTTGTCCCCGACCAGCCCGATGGTCCCGATGGTGGCGACCGAGTCGTCGCGGATGCGGGATTGAAAGTGCCGGTTGATGGCCGCCTCCACATGAATGCGCGGATCACCGAGATCCGACTCAAAGCTGATCCGCCGGATGCTGCCCACGGTGAGCCCGGCGAGGCGGACCGGGGCGCCCACGACCAGCCCTTGGATGTCCCGAAACGCGGCGCGCAGGGCATACTGCTCTTCAAAGATGCGCGTCTGAATACCGATGGTCAGGACGAAGACCACGAACAAGAGGAAGAGCACGAGGACGAACATCCCGACCCGCAGCTTGATTAGAAGCTCCCGTTCCCGCATGTGCGCTCCACTTCGCTCGCGGTTCACGGTTCACTGTTCACAGCTCACGAATAGTGCCAACATCATGATTAGCCTTGCTGTGAACCGTGAACGATGAACTGTGAACTGCTACAGGTGGCCCGCCAGGAATTCCCGGACCACCGGATCATCGCGCTGCGCGATCTCGCCCGGAGGGCCGGTGGCCGCGATCTGTCCTCCGGAGAGGAGGGCGACCCGGTCCGAGATCCGAAACGCGCTCTGCAGGTCGTGGGTCACCACGACCGACGTCACCTGCAGTTTCGCCCGCAGGGCGGTGATCAGTTCATTGATCTTGTCGACGTTGCGGGGGTCCAGCCCCGTCGTCGGCTCATCGTACAGGACGACCCGGGGCGTCAAGGCGACGGCGCGGGCCAACCCCACGCGCTTGCGCATGCCGCCCGACAGCTCCGCCGGGAACTTCTCCTCCATCCCGGTCATCCCCACCAGCGCCAAGACTTCCGCGACGCGACTGCCGATCTCGGCCTCGGCCATCAGGGTGTGCTCGCGGAGGGGGAAGGCCACATTCTCCTTGACGCTCAACGAGTCGAAGAGGGCGGCCCCCTGAAACAGCATGCCGACCTTCTGCCGCACCTTCAACAGCTCCTCCTCCCGGAGTGGGACGATGTCCTGGCCCTCGATGAGAATCCCGCCCGCATCCGGTTTGAGGAGCCCGATGATGAGCTTCAAGAGGACGCTTTTTCCCGTCCCGCTCCCCCCCAGGATGGTCAGGATCTCGCCCGCCTCGATGGTCAGATCCACCCCCTGGAGGACCTGATTGCCGTCGAAAGCCTTGTAGAGCTGACGGAGATGAACGGCACCGGACATCAGGCCAACAACTCCAGCCACCAGAAGAACTTGGTGAGGAAGAAGTCCGAGATCAGCACCAGGATGGCCGACGTGACGACCGTGGCCGTGGTCGCCCGGCCGATCCCCTCGGTCCCCCCCGAGACCTCCAACCCATTGTAGCAACCGACGATCCCGATGAGAAATCCGAAAAACACCGTCTTGCCCAACCCACTCAACACATCCGCCAACCGGAGATTGCGCCAGATGGTCGTGAGATACAGGTGGGCGTCGACGTGAAACTCGTACTGGGAGATGACCATGCCGCCGAGAATCCCCAGGACGTCGGCCAGGACCGTGAGCAGCGGCAGGACGAGCATGACGCTCAGGACGCGGGGGACCACCAGCTTCTTGATGTGATTGGCTCCCAGGGCCCGCATGGCGTCGATCTGCTCCGTGACCTTCATGGCGCCGAGCTCGGCGGTCATCCCGGATCCCACCCGGCCCCCCACCAGCAACGCTGTGAGGACCGGGCCGAGCTCCCGCACCATCGACAAGGAGACCACGATCCCCACATACGCCTTGGCCCCGAAGCGGGCGAGGCCGTAGGTGGTTTGGAGCGCGAGGACGAGCCCCGTGAAGACGGCCGCGATGGCGCAGATGGAGATCGATTTGACCCCGACGTGGTCCATCTGGTGGATGAGGGCGCGCAGCTCGTAGGGAGGCTTGAACGCGTGGTACAGGGTCCGTCCCGTGAGGAGCGCTACGTCCCCGAGCTGTTGCAGCAGCTCGGTGACCCGGCCTCCGAGGATCAGCAGGAGTCCGCGTGTAAGCGCCACGCCCTTCACGGCGAGTCGGAAAGGAACTGCCAGCCCTTGAGGAAGTGGTCGAAGTCCGTGTCCTGCGCCCCGAAGGTCTCCGGCGGCGCCACGAGGAGGAGGTCATAGAGGCATCCCTTCCGGCGGATCACCACGCTCCGGACCTGCATGGGCACCCCCTCGAATTGTCCCTTCACCACGGTCTCGAGCCCCGCCACGCCGTCCACCAGGATCTCACCCTGTCGCAGCCACTCCACCTGCCGCAGCCCGAAGAAGAGGTGGCGGGCCAGCACCGTCAGGGGACCCGCCTCCGGCTCAGGACAACGAGCCCAGACCGCCAAGCGGGCTTCGGAGGGGACATCGCGGAAGGCCAGGTCCGCCCCGCGCGCGTCTACGACCTGCCACCCGTTGCGCGGGACGCGGACCCGGAAACCCTTGGCCTCGTCGACGTACACCCCATCCCGGATGGGTTTGCCGGCACATCCGCTGAGCACCCCACCCATGAAGAGCATCCCGGTGACGAGCGCCCTCCACCCGGGGCGAGACGGCGTCATCCGCGGATCTCACCGAGGCCCATGGTAGCATCGCACACCGGGAGAACCCCTACTCCTGCCCGCGGGGCACGTCGCCCCCCTCCGACCCGCTCCCCAGCTCGGCAGGACGCACGAGCCGCGCCTCGCTCTCCCGGAGCCGGCGCTTGAGCTTGACCGCCTGGGGGAAGCTGATGAGGGCGGCGAGCAGGGCCCCCAGCCCCGCGGAGACCAGGATCAGGACAACCACAGAGCTCTCGAAGCTCCACACGAGGAAGTGCACCTCGATCCTCTCGGCGTTTTGGACGGCAAAGATGGCAACCAGGGTGGCCAGCAGGAGGGCGAAGATCAGGTAGAACTGCGTCATCGGCGGACTCTCCCGCTCTTCGCGCGTCGCCCGGACATGCGAGAAGGCGCCGTCATGCTATCGGAAAAGGCGGAGGGCGTCAAGGTCGCTACCGGCACGGGCGAGGGCCATCTCCCTGACGGGAATGCTCAGCCGGTGCGGAGCTTGGGGTCGAGCGCATCCCGGAGGGAGTCGCCGAAGAGATTAAACCCGAAGACGGCGGCGCTGATCGCGAGGCCGGGGAAGATCGCCATCCAGGGGGCCCGCTCGGCGAACTCCACGGCCCCTCCCCGGAGCATGAGGCCCCAGGCCGGGGTGGGCTCGGCCACGCCGAGGCCGAGGAAGCTCAGAGAGGCTTCCAAAAGGATCGCCTGCCCGAGGAACGCGGTGAGCAGGATCAGATACGGGGCCATGACGTTGGGCAGCATGTGGCGCAGGATGATCCGGGCGTGGCCAAAGCCCATGGCCCGGGCCGCCGTGACATACGGGGTCTCGCGGATCGCCAGGGCGCTGGCACGCGTGACCAGGGCACAGCGCGGGATCATGGGGACGGTGATGGCGAGGGTGACGTTGAGCGTCCCCGTTCCCAGGACCGCCACGACCACCAACGCAAGGACGATGAGGGGAAAGGAGAGGAGGACGTCCATGAACCGCTGGATCAGGAGATCCACGCGCCCGCCGAAGTAGGCACTGGAGACCCCGATGATGGCCCCCAGCGTCGCCCCGAAGAAGGAGGAGGCAAAGCCCACGAGGAGCGCGGTCCGGGACCCGTAGATGAGGCGCGAGAGGATGTCCCGGCCGAAGGCATCCGTTCCCAGCCAGAATTGCGCGCCGGGGGGTTGAAACATCAGCGCGTAGTTGCTCGCCTGGGGGTCGGCCCGCGCAAGGACATCGGCCAACACCGCGGCCAGCGCCATGAGGAGAATGATCACGGCCCCGACGGCCCCCAACGGATGTCGGGACGCGAAGTGGAGACAGACCCGGGCCCACCCGGGAAGCGTGGGTCGGTCCGGCTTCACGCCGACCGCCGCTCTGACGCCTTCGCCCACCGTCCTCCCCTCACTGATAACGGATGCGCGGGTCCAGCCAGGCGTACACCAGATCCATGACGAAGTTCACCACGATGAAGGTGAACGAGACCACGAGGACCAGGGCCTGCGTCATCGTGTAGTCGCGCTGTGTGATGGCATCCACGAAGAGCTTTCCGATCCCGTTCAGGTTGAACACCTGCTCGGTGACCACGAGCCCCCCGATCAGGAAGGCGAACTCTAACCCGATTACGGTGACGACCGGTAGCATGGCGTTCTTCATGGCGTGGCGCACGATGATGAGCCGCTCCCACAGCCCCTTGGCCCGGGCGGTGCGGACGTAATCCTCGCGCAGTACCTCCAGCATGGAGGAGCGTGTCATCCGCGTCGCGACGGCGGAATAGCGATAGCCGACGGCCAGGGCCGGCCAGATGAGCTGCGAGAGATTCGCCCACGGATCGACCCAGAAAGGCGTAAAGAACATCGGCGGCAGCCAGCGGAAGAAGATGAGGAGGCCCAGGATGATCAGGATCCCCAACCAGAACGAGGGCATCGCCAACCCGGCGATGCTGAAGACCCGGACAGCGTAATCGACCCAGGTGTCCTGCTTGAAGGCGGCGAGGATGCCGAGGGGAATGGAGATGAGGACAGCCACGATGGTGGCCATGATGGCGAGCTGGAGGCTCAAGTGGAGCCGGATGCCGATCTCGTACGTGATGGGGCGGCCGGTCCACATGGACGTGCCGAAGTCCAAACGGACGATCCCCCAGATCCAGTCGATGAACTGCTTCCAGAGGGGCTGGTCCAGGCCGAGCTGCGCCCGCTCCGCGTCCATGGATTCCTGGGAGACATAGGCCCCCACACCGGCGTACTTCAGCTCTACGATGTCTCCGGGGGCCACGCGCAGCAGGAGGAAGACCAGGACCGCCACCCCGAGGAGCGTGGGAACCATGAGGAGTATTCGACTGAGGATATATCGCTGCATAAGAATCGAAGGGCTAGGGCCTGTTCCGTTCAGACCCTAGCCCTTCGTCCCCTCCAGTTCAGCTACTCGGGGGCAAGCCAGACATCCCGGAGGTCCTGGTTCAGGTAGTGGCTCGGCGTGATTTTCCACCCCTTCACGCGGGCCCAGTGCGGAATGATTCGCTGCCACCAGAGGACGTGGAACTGGTACACCTGCTCATCCAGGACCCGCTTCTCGAACTGTCGGATGACCTTCAACCGCTCCTTCGGATCCGTCGCCCGGCTCTGCTTCTCGTACAGGTCATTGAGGGCCGAGTCGGCGTACCGCGAATAATTGATGGGGCTCTTCTCCCGGCTGACGAACTTGTAGAGCTGCAGATCCGGCTCGTCCATGAAGTCGCAGGCAAAGTCGATGCTGGTATCGTAGTTGCCCCCACGCAGGTCGGCGAAATACGGTCCCCCCTCCTGGGGCTGGTGCGTGACGTTGAGCCCGACCTTCCGCCACTGGTCGATGACGAAGACCCCCACCGCCTCGTAGGGCTCTTTGATGTTGCGGTTCTTGAGGGTGAACGAGAAGCCTTCCGGCACCCCGGCGGCCTTGAGGAGACGGCGGGCCTCCTTTCGGGCAGCCTCAGGGTCCTTTCCGAATCCGGCCAGTTTCGTCAGCTCCGCCTCAGACGCTGCGAACGCGGAGCCGGGTCGCATCACGCCCCCCACCGGCTTCATGATAGAGATCTGCGATAGGGCCCTGGAGCCCTCCCAGCGGTCGATCGCGAGCGTCAGGGCCTTGCGGACCCGCACATCGTCGAAGGGCTTCTTCTCGTTGTTGATGGCCACCGTCAGATTGCAGATCCACGGGCTCTCCTGGACCCTGATCTTGTTGCCGAGGGTCCGGACGAGGTCGTCCCGGGAGGCGGGGGAGAAGCCCCGGAACTCGATGAGCGCTTGGCCGGCGCGAACCGCGGCCGCTCGCGGGGCGGTGTCCTTGATGAAGATGGCCCGGTATCCGTCCAGGTAGGGACGGCCTTTCATGTAATAATCGGGATTCTTCTGGGCGACCCAGTGTGAGCCGGGGACGTACTCCACGAACTTGAACGGGCCGGTCCCCATGACATTCTTCTCGTACCATCGGGGGTCTTTGGCGAGGAGGTCGGCCTTGTAGATGAAGTTCCATGGGGAGGCCAGACCCGCCAGGAAGGAGGCGGAGGGCCACTTGAGCCTGAAGACGACCGTGTTGTCGTTCGGAGCCTCCACATTGTTCACCACGGCGTAGGAGGCCTTGCGGGCGCTGGCCACCCCCTCCGGCGGGAAGATGATCTTGTCGTAGCTGACCTTGACATCACGAGCGGTTAAGAGAGACCCGTCGTGGAACTTGATCCCCTTGCGGATCTTCAAGGTGTACGTCAGTCCGTCCTTCGAGATGGTCCACGACTCTGCCACATCTCCTACGATCTTCGGGTAGTTGTCCGGGTCGAACCGGAGCAGGGTCGAATAGTGGGGCGCCACGGGGTGGAGCATCGCGAACGTGGTCTCCCGATGCCCGTCGAATGAGGGCGGGGTCTCGGCCACGGCAAAGTTCATGGTGCCTCCGGCCTTCGGCGTCTCCGCCGCCATAGCCGCCGACGCCGTCATGAGGGCCAGCCCCAGGACGCCGATGCACAGCAGGATCACAGATCGGCCTTGACACGCGGTGCCTCGTCTCTTCATGCCTCACCTCCTGATCGTATTTCCAACGGATATCTGATGCGAAGCCCAGGATCCGGTCTCCCATGCGGTCCCACCTCTCCGGGCACACACCTCGAGGCGGGGAAGTAAGGCTATACCACGCCTTCTCTTTGTGTCAAGCAGAAGGGTCGGGATTTCGCCAGGCGGAATCCGGACAGCGGGAGCAAATGACAGGGTGACGTCGGGGATGCGCGTGCTGGGAGGGACCCGCGGGCGCCGACGCGAAGGCAAACACCGGGACCGCCTTAGACCGGGACCTCTTTGAGCCGTTTCATCTCGGCAAAGCCTTCGAGGATCGTCTCGCCCCGTTGGTTCACACAGAGGGTCCGAAACCGCACCAGTCCCCGATCGAAGATCTCCACCACCTGGGCCGTGACCGTGACCGTATCGCCCGGGTGGACCGGGGCCGTAAAGCGGAGATCCTGAGAGACGTAGACAAAGAGACCGCGCGTGAGCCGCGTGAGCGCGGTGGAGATCATACAGGCCGTGAGAATCCCCTGTCCAATGCGGCCCCGAAAGCGGGTCTGTTGGGCAAAGGCGTCATCCATGTGGAGCGGGTTATCATCGGCAGAGAGATCGGCGAAGGCCTGGATCTCGACGTCGGTGATCCGCTTCGAGACCTCGACGCGGTCACCCAGGGCAACGCCCAGCGCGACCGGCTGCGCGGATGTGGGCACCGACTCGCGAGCTGCGTCGAGCGGTCTCCCCGGATTCGACATCCCAGTGGCCTCCTTCCCCGTGCGGTGCGGTACGGCGGCGGACTTTACCGGTTTTTCCATGGGTTGTCAACCCCTTTGTCCCAAAGCACAGAAGGCCCCGTCGTCCCGACGGGGCCTTCTGTGGTATCCAATGGCCTCAGTTCTTGAGACCGTAGATCTTCAGAATCTTGTCCGCGTACTTCGCGAGACTGTCCTGGGTCTCCTTCCCGGCTCGATCCACCAGACCCTGGACATTACCGCTGAAGCGGCTGATCGCATCGCGCTGGGCGTCCCCCAAACGGACAGCCCGCTCTCCCCCCTCCCACGAGAGGGCGATCGCCTTCTGCGTCACGGCCATCGGGTCGCGCGGCAACTCTTGCACGAGCGTGTACTGCCGGTTCCAGATCTCCCGGGCCTCCTCGAGAGCCTGCCGGAATGCGGCCTGCACCTCGCCGAGAAACTGCACGCTCTCCCGCGCGATGGAGGCGCCTACATCCACCGTCCGGCCCGACAGGTCCCGATGGACCTCGCCCGCCAGCGCCAGGGCCTCAAGTCCGCGATCAACGTTCTGGTTCAGGACCTCGTTCGCCTTTGCCTGCGCCTCACTTGCCGTCCACTGTTGCATCGTACTCCTCCTTCTTACCGTTCCGGCCATTCGCTCCCCCGGCCCATCCGGGAGGTGTCTTGACCATTCGCTAGGTAATATAACGCGCAGCATTATTCCTGTCAAGCTTTATTACGCTGTGCATTAAAACAATTATGCAACAAGTCAAGTATTTGATACTAAAGGTCTTAATAAGTTAATATTGCCTGACTACTCCAGAAAAGGAGCTTTGACGACCAGGATGGAGATAGGGGCCAGGCGTGAGACCGCCTGGCTGACGCTTCCGAGGAAGAGGCGGTTCAGCCCCCGCTTTCCATGCGAGCCGAGGACCACCAGGCTGTATCGCTCCTTGCGGATCTCCTTCAGGATCTCCTCGGCCGGGTCTCCCCGTCGGATCTTTCGCCGGGTCCTGAGTCCCGCCTCGGCCAGCACCTTCTGGGCACGCGTGACCACCTGGAGCGTTCCTTCCTTTTCGCCGAAGAGCTTCTCAATCTGCTTCAGCTCCGTCTCATGGAGGCGCTCATAGTGCTCCAGGCGCTCGTCCACCTCGGGGAGGACATGCAGGACGACCCCGTCCACGCGCCGTCCTTTCAAGAGACGCGCCCCGGTCTCCAACGCCAGCCGGGACATCGGTGAACCGTCGGTGCAGAACAGGACCTTCATCCCTCGTCCTTTCTCAAAAGAACTTGAGGGCCAGCTTCACCGCGATCCCGAGATTGCTGATGACGAGGGCGACCAGGGTGGGAGGGATGGCCAGCCGCATCCACCGCCCCCACCCGATCCGGACCCCCTTCTTCTCCATGGACGTGTACGCCACCACGTTGGCGGATGCCCCGATCGGAGTCCCATTGCCCCCGATATCCGTGCCCAGCGAGACCGCCCAGACCATGATGGAGAGGGCCGGCACCCCTGTCTGTCCCGCCATGTCCCGGATGACGTACGCCATGCTCAGGGCGAACGGCACATTGTCCACGATCGCCGAGGAGACGGCAGAAAACCAGAGGAGCGTGGAAAGGAGCGCGAGGTGTTGGTCCCGAAAGAAGTTCGCGATGAGATCCGCCAACGCCTGGATCGCCCCGGTCTTCTCGAGCCCGCCGACCACCACAAAGAGGCCGATGAAGAAGAGGAGGACCTCATAGTCGATTTTGCGGAGGATCGCCTCGGTCCGATGCCCGCCCAGGACGAGGAGGGCGACGGCGGGGATGAGGGGGGCCAACGGCGCCGTGAGGGGGATGTGGAAGGTGTGCTCGACCCAATTGTGAATCACGAGGAAGAACACGGCCACCCCGAAGGCGATGAGCCCCATGGTGAAGAGGCGCCAATCCTTGACGGCACCGGTGGGTTCCATCTTGGAGAGCGCATCGCGGTCGAGGTCCGTCGACAGGACCAATCCCTTCCGGCTATCCCAGTAGGCGACCGCGACGGCGGCCAGGGACGCGATGACAGCGGTCGGTCCGTTGTGGATGACGAAATCGTTGAATGAGAAGCCCAGCATGAGCCCCAGGATCACATTGGGCGGGTCCCCCACCAGGGTCGAGGCGCCCCCGATGTTGGCGAGGCAGACTTCCGCCACCACCACCGGGATCGGATCGAACCGCAAGAGTCGGGCCAGCTCGTAGGTCAGCGTGGCGAAAAAGAGCATTACCGTAATGCTGTCCATGAAGGCGGAGAGGAACGCGGTGACAAACGGAAAGACCACGAAGATCCGGTAGGGGTCGTAGTGGAGCCGCTTCGCCACCATCAAGGCCATGTACGCGAAGAAGCCGGCTTCCGAGAGGACCACGATCAGGGTGAACATGCCGAAGAGGAGGCCGACCGTTTCCCAGTGGACATAGGTGGTGACCGCCTCCTGCAACGAGAGGATACCGAACATCATCAGCGCGACGGCCCCGGCCCCGGCCACAACGGTCCGGTTGATCTTCTCCATGCCGATCCCGACGTAGGTGATGAGGAAAATGGCAACGGCAACCGCGGTGGACGTGTTCACGCGACCTCCAACGTCTCTGATCAGCGCCGCCAGCTGTCCACGGCGACCGGTCCGCTGCCGGTGAGGAGCACGGCGAGCGAGGCCAGGAGAAGCACCAGGGCGTACTCGAATCCGCCCACGATCGCCTTTCCGGCCGCCGCGTCCACGATGATGCCGTGCAGGAAAAATCCCTGGGTGAGGTGGACGAAATAGACCGCGCCCCCCATGATCGCGACGTGGAGCAGGGCGCCGACGCGGGTGAGAAACCCCAGGAGGAGCATCGCCCCCCCCGCAAAATGTCCGGCGATGATAAACCAGGCCGTGATCGCGGGAAAAGGAATGCCCTTGGAGGCGTTGAAGGCCGTGAGTCCCGCAGGGGTAAAGACGAAGTAGGCAGCATAGCCGTGCAGGACAAAGACGGCCCCCAGGGTAACCCGCAACACCGTGATCCCGTACTCGCTCCCCCGTGTCATCCTCCGGTCCTCCCATGCGATCGCGTTACCCGTCCGCCGGTGTGCCGCAGCGGCGCTGCGCCCCCGATATGATACGACGAAGCGGGCGCCTTTGTGCAATCAATTTCCGATGCACGGGGACCACGCGGGACCCATCAAGCTTTTCCGCCGTCTTCTCCCCGTGGATTCCCTGCGCACGGGGCGAGAGACGGGACGGTCTCTGAACCGTTACTCGTAGAGGGGGACACCGCCGTCCGGCGACGGAAAGCTGTCATCCCCGGCGAAGGCCCACAGGTACGCCTTGCTGAGAATCCTGCGGTTTGTCTCGCCGGCAAAGCCGTGCCCGCAGGCGGGCACCCCGCGCGCGTGGACGGCGCTGGCACGCCGGGCCAGCGCCGGCAGGGTCATGGCAAGCATGGCCGCCGGGGCGTCGTCCTCCCCGTAGGCAACGTAGACTGTTCCCGTGTAGCGCTCGAGGCCGCTCAGGTAGTGCCATCCCATAGACCCCACACCCAGGCTGTCGTACGTGGAGACCAGCAGGATCTTTTTGACCGCCGCAAAGTAGGGCGCCACGGTCACGACCACCGATCCCCCGGACGAGAAGCCGGCCAGGTACACCTCGGGATCCTTCGAGCCGCAGAGCGCCTCCGCGTTGTCCAGGCAGTGCTGTACCAGAGAACCCAGACTCTCAGCGTAGATCCTGTTCCAACTCGCCCCCCGGTAGGAGTACGGTTCGTCCGGGTGGGCGAACTGGCCATCGGGCATGGGCGGGTTGAAGCTGACAAGCGTGGCGATGCTCTGGCCTTGCAGGTACTCGGCGAGGCGTACGTACCGGTTCCCCTCCCCCTCCTTTGCCTCACCAGTCCCGGGCGCCTGGACGATGAGCCTGCCGGACGTGGTCGGGAAGGCGATGAAGGACACCTCGTAGGGCACCCCCTGCCCCCCATATCCCGTCGTTGTCAGCCGCAGCGTCCCCGTCTCCATCGCCGCTGTGACCTCGCTGTCCCGTGCAGAGACGTCAATCTCGACTCGTCGCCCGGCGTGCAGGGTCAGTTCCAGCGGGCGCGCGCCCGAAGGCTGCCCTGTGTGATCCGCCCAACGAGCGCCTCAAGGACCGCGATCACTTCCGCAATCCGCTGCTGAACATCGTTGAGCTCGAGCAGACGCTGCCGCTCGCCCGGCTCTGGCACCACCAGGCTGCTCACCCGATCCACACACACGCCAGGCGAATCCCGCTGGGTCACGACCTCGAAGAATCCCGGCACCGGTTCGGGCAATGCACCCAACAGGTCGCCGCAGAGACGACGCAGATGATCCACCTGGGACGCGAGCGCATCCTCGCCTCCGAACGGATAGACCTCGTCAAGCCACGAGGCCCGCGCGATGCGATACGGCTTGGGTGAGGGCACCTCGCCCTCAATCAAGATTCGTCCAAGCCCCTTGAGCAGGATATTAGAGCGCCCGTCGGGGAGCCTCTCCGACGCTATGATCTCTCCGGCCCCTGCCACAGAATACACCGCTGGGCGGCCGGTGTACTCCGCCTCCCACCCCGGCCGCAAGAGGACCACCGCCAGCCGCCGATCGCCGGCGAGACAGTCGGCCAGCATCTCCCGGTATCGCGGCTCAAAGATGTGGAGCGGCAAGAGGGTGTGGGGAAGGAAGACGACGTTGGGCAACGGAAATAGGGGAATGTGCATTAGGGTTTCAGGGTTTCAGGGTTTCAGGGTTCTCGATTAATCCACCAATCACCAGCCACCGGACACCAACCACCAAAGAGTCAGTGGAGCTTGAGGCTCACCGCGATCCCATCCCGGACCGGCAGGATGGTCGTATAGAGATCGGGCGCCTCGTAGAGGCGTCGCGTGTACTCCTGAATACCCCGGGTGCTCGCCTCAGGAGGATCGGGGACCACGACCCGTCCTCGCCACCAGATGTTGTCGGTAATGAGCAGCCCGCCCGGCCGGAGGCGGGGCAGGGTCAGGAAGAGAGAGGCCGGGTATTGCTCTTTGTCCACATCCACAAAAATCAGATCGAAGGGACCGCCGAGCGTCGGAGCCACCTGCAAGGCGTCGCCGATGATGAACTCCACCTTGGCGAGGAGCCCGGCTCGGTCGAACCACTCCCTCGCCAACTCGACATTCTCGGCGGAGCGCTCGATCGCGACCAGACGGCCGTCGGCGGGAAGCGCCCGGGCCACCCAGTAGGCGGAGTAGCCGAAGCCCGCTCCCATCTCGAGGATGCGGCGCGCCCCGATGAGGCGGCCCAGCTGCGCCAGGATGCGGCCCACGATGGGCCCGACGATCGGGAAGTGACGCGCCTCGGCACGCCGCTCCATCTCCTCGAGAACGGCGTCGCGGTCCGGAATGAAGCGACGCAGGTAGCCCTCGATGTCCGATCCGAGCATACCGTCCCTCCGCCGCGCTCACCAGCCGGCACTCGCTAGGACGTCGGCCCCCGCTCGGCGTCGGCCGGCGGCCTTTGCGGGACGCCTACGGACCGATCACAGGCGGATACAGGGTCTCCGTGGTCGAGGCGATGTAATCGCTGAGCAACTGCTGCGTCTCTCCCGAAGGCTCGACGAATTCCAACCCGGTCTGGTAAATCAGGAGCCGCTCGCCGTCCGACCCCGCCTCGAGCCGATGCACCATCGACCGGATCACCCGGCACCGGAGACTCATCTCGCGCCCCTTCAACCTGAGGATCAGATACGACAGGGTCCCGGGGCGGACGATCTGGGCGTGTTCGATCAGCACCCCCCCCAGACTGATGTCCAGCAGCGACGCCTCGTACACCGACGTGACGCGGCCCTTGGCCCGCCCCCCGATGACGAATCGGGGATAGCGTCGCCGATCAGACCCGCTGCGGTGCGCCGCCACGGTTTGCTCTCCCCGAGCCCGGAACCGGCAATGCCGCCCCCGCGGACCCCACCGCGGAGGGACCCCCCGTCCGAGCACGCATGCATTCTCCCCCCACGCAGAGCGCGAGGCAGCGTCGAGGCTAGCGAAAGAGCAACCCCCTGTCAACGGGGAAGCCCGAGCCCTTTTCGCTTGGAGGAGGCTCCGAGGGCCTGCTATAATTTCGCTCGGCGGCATCGAAGAATCTGCCGCCGTCATCGCTTCGGGTGAGTCTCTCGAGTTGACCGTCGACACCAACACCGTCCTCTACGGCCACGCTGCGACCCCTCGCCTGATCGCCTTCGAGGTGGAGGGGCCGAACCAGGTCCGGGTCTTCGCGAAGGACAGAGACGGTCGGGTCACCTCCGCCCTCTCCCCCTTCACGCCGTTCCTGCTCGTCGCCGACACGGGTCTGTTACGCAACTTCCCCGGCACGGCGGAGATCGAAGCCCTTCGGGGCGACGGTTTTTTCCGCTACCTCGTCCGCGTTCCGGCGTTGCCGGACCTCACCACGCTCCGGGAATACCTCCAGCGGGTCTCGGGCAAGACGCCGACCGCGCCGGACGCTCCGTACTTCTATCTCAGCGACCCCATCCAGCAATTCCTCCTCCTCTCCGGGCAGACCCACTTTCACGGGATGCACTTTCAGGAGCTGAAGCGCCTGCAGATCGACATCGAAGTCTACTGCAGCGCCGGGTTCGAATTTCCGAATCCGGCCCGCGCGGAGGACCGGATCATCGCCATCGCCCTGAGCGACTCCACCGGGTGGGAGACAGTCCTCTCGGGCGCGGCAATGACCGAGGCGGATCTCCTCCGCGCAATGGTCCGCTGCATCCGCGAGCGGGATCCCGACGTCCTCGAGGGGCACAACCTCTTCCGGTTCGACTTGGAATACATCGAGGCCCGGGCCACCCGCCACGGCGTCGCGCTCGCGCTCGGGCGCGACGGCAGTTCCCTCAGCGGCCATCCCTCCCGGATGCAGATCGCCGAACGGACCATCACGTACCGGAAGTACGAACTCTGCGGCCGCCACATCGTTGATACCTGGATCCTGGCCCAGCACTACGACGTCGGCGCGCGCGACCTCGAGAGCTACGGCCTCAAGGACGTCGCCCGGCACTTCGACCTGGCGGCCGAGGACCGGACGGTCATCCCGCCTGAACGGATCAGCTGGCACTTCGATCACGACCCGGAGCGGCTGATGCAGTACGCCCTCGACGACGTCCGGGAGACCCGGGCCATCGCCGCGCTCCTGTCGCCGAGCTATTTCGTCCAAGCGCAGATCTTCCCCTTCAGCTACCAGAATGTCATCCTGAGAGGCAACGCGACGAAGATCGACGCCCTGCTCATCCGCGAGTACCTGCGCCAGCGGCAGGCGGTCCCGGCCTGCTCCGCCGGGACCGAGGTCCTCGGCGGATACACCGACATCCGCTACCGGGGCGTGGCCTCTCACATCCTCCACTGCGATGTGACCTCGCTCTACCCCTCCATCATGCTGCACTACCGGTGTTTCCCGGCGAAGGACACCCTGGGCATCTTTCCGCAACTGCTGCACGACCTCCGCGCGTTCCGCCTCGACGCCAAGCGGCGCGCCCGGGACGCGACGAAGGAGGAGGACCGGGTCACCTTCGAGGCCCTCCAGTCCACCTTCAAGATCCTCATCAACTCCTTTTACGGCTACCTGGGCTTCGATATGGGACATTTCAACGATTACGCCCAGGCCAATAATGTCACCCGCATCGGCCGGGAGCTCATTCGACAGATCGTGGATTGGTTGGAGGAGCGCGGGTGCCGGATCATCGAGGTGGACACCGATGGCCTCTACTTCACCCTGCCCGAGGGCATGGGGCCGGCCGCCGAGCACGACATGCTCGAGGCGCTCGCGGCCACGCTGCCGGCCGGGATCCGCCTTGAGCTCGCCGGCCGGTACCGGTCCATGTTCAGCTACAAGATGAAGAATTATGCGCTGCTCGACGCGCAGGGGAAGCTGATCATCAAAGGGTCCGGCCTCCGGTCGCGCGGCCTCGAGCTGTTCCAGCGACAGTGGATGGAGGAGATGCTGCTGCTTCTCCTCACGGGGCAGCGGGAGAAGATCCCGGAGCTCACCGACCGCTACCTGAAGACTTTCGACGGCCACCGCTTTCCCGTCCAGATGTTCATGAAGACCGAGACCCTCCAGGAGACGCTGGACACCTACCTGCAGAAGGTCAAGGCCAAGAAACGCAACCCCGCCGCCCCGTACGAGCTCGCGCTCAAGTCGGCGCGGCCGTATCAGCCGGGCGACCAGATCTCGTATTACGTCTCGGGGCAGGGGACAAAGGTCAAGGTGCACGAGGCCGCCAAGCTGGCGTCGCAGTGGGATCCCGACCGGCCCGACGAGAACGTCGAGTACTACAAGGCCAAGCTCCTCGACCTCTACAAGAAATTCAAGCCGTTCATCGAGCAGGACGGCCTCGTCCCGGTCCGCGCCGACGACAGCAGCGACTGAGCCAGGGCCGCCCGCGGCGCACGGCCTGCACCCTCCGTCTTTGACAACGTCAGCCCCCCACGCTATCGTAGGACCCCACGAGGCGGCGACCCTCACTGAGAGGAGCAATGATCCGGCGAATGACCAGACGCGTGGCAGGGCCGGGAGAGGAAAATCCGTGACCGGGGCGGCGACGATCGCCTCCCTTGACCCCGTCATCCCCGACATCGTGGGGGAGCTTCGCCGCGCCCGCCGGCACTTCCGCGGCCTGGTGTACGCCGACTGCCGGCTAGAGGTTCGCGAGGCGCAGCACGCAACGGCCGAGAACGGCCAGAGCAAGCAGGGGACCCGGGATGCCACGATGGGCCTCGGCATCCGCGTCCTGGCCGGCGGGAAGGTCGTCGCCCCCGGCTACTACGGGCGACTCCTCGGGCCATCGGAGCTGAGCACGCTCCCGGAAATAGTGCGCGCAGGGCTCAGCCACGCCGCCGAGCGGGCCGCCGCCAACGCCGCGGAGAAGCGCGCCCTGCGACGGCAGATCGCCGGCCTCGGGAAGACCCTGGCGAGCACCGTATTGGCCCCCATCGAGATCCGACAAGAGATCGTCGCGGCCCGATGGACGATCGACCCGCGATCGGTCCCCCTTGCTCAGATCATCCGCTTCGGGACCGAGGTCTCCCGAGCGGTCGCCGGCCTGACCCGTGCCATTCGGTATAACCACGTGGCCGTCCTCACGCAACTGAGACGACAGGTCTTCGCCAGCACCGAGGGGACCCTGATCGATCAGTCGAGCGCCCTCACCGAGGGGAGCGTGAGCGTGGTGGCCGAAGCGCACGGCGTCGTCCAGGAAAGCTGGGAGAGCACCGGCCATCAACGGGGATTCGAGGTCCTCCTGCACGGGATCGCCGAGGACCCGATCCATGCTCCCGATCTGGCGACTTTCGCCCTGGAATTGGCCCGGGAGACGGTCGCCCTCTGTGCCGCCCCTCCCTGCCCGACGACCACCGACCCGGTCGTGGTCGTCACCGACCCGCACTTCAACGCCCTCCTGTGCCACGAGATCGTCGGGCATCCCACGGAACTCGACCGGGCGCTGAAGATGGAAACCGCCTATGCGGGTCGCTCCTGGCTCCTCCGCGACCTCACGACCCATCAGATCGATCGCCGGATCGCCTCGCCCCTGGTCACCGCCTACTCCGATCCTGCCCTGCCGGGCTACGGGCACTACCGATATGACGACGAGGGAACGCCGGCCAGGCGCGTCGTGCACATCGAGCAGGGCGTCTTTCGGGGATTCACAAACAGCCGCCAGACGGCGGCGATTCTCGGCGCCCCGCCCAACGGCCACGCCAAGGCCTCGGAGCCGTTTCTCGTCCCGCTGATCCGCATGTCGAATACGGTCATCGCCCCCGGCGACCGCCGTCCCGAAGAGATCCTGCGCGAGGTCGAGCGTGGCTACTACGTGGTCGGCCACAAGATCCCCTCGATCGCCGAGTCCCGCGAGAACTTCCGCATCTCCGCCAGGAAGGTCTATGCGATCCGCCACGGGGAGCCGGCCGAGCTGTACCGGGACGGCGGGATCATGGCGGATTCCAAGGATTTCCTCATGTCCATCGATGCCGTGGGGACAGACTTCCGCCTCTTCCCCATCCCGAACTGTGGCAAGGGGCAGCCGATGCAGGCCAAGCGCGTGGGAAACGGCGGCCCGACGCTCCGAGGCTCGGCGCGCCTCACCGGAGGAAGTCGATGATCCCGCGGGGACGCCTCATGCGCGCGGTCGCCGAGGGCCTGCGGTACCTGCGGTCCGTGAGCGACGTGCGGGAGGCCGAAATCTTCGCCGCCTCCACTACCCACCTCCTCACCCGCCTCCACTACACTTCGCACTTCCCCTGCAACGGGGTAGAAGAGCCCAAGTCGACCGTTGCACACGGCCTCGGCATCCGGGCGGTCTTCCGAACGGCCGATGGGATTCGGATCGGCTTCGGGAGTGAGGCGAGCGATCTTACTCTGGACGGGGTGAAGCAGGCCCTCGCGAAGGCCCGCCAGGCGGCCGTCGCGGATCCGGAATTCGTTGCGCTCCCCAAACCCACGGGCGAGGCCCGCCGCCTCGGGCGCCACCACGATCCGGCGCTCATGGCGCTGAGCAACGCCGATCTCGTGCAGACGGGATGGCGGGCGGTCCGCGCGGCGCTCCGCACCTTTCAGAGGTCTCGGGTCCTGGCCGACATGGCCGGCCGCCGGTCCCCCCTCGCTGCGCTCGGCCTGATCCTGAGCGGTGACGTCTCGATCCTGCAAGAGCGGATCGCCGTCGCGTCGACCCACCTGCCCACCGTGCAGGTCGACGAATCGACGCTGGGCCTCACCTTTCTCACCGCCATGGTGGAACGTTTCGACGCCAAGGGAAGCGGGTGGGCGGCGGGGCGGCGGCGGGCAGACCTCACCGGGGAGCCGGGGGCGGAGGCGGCGCGGGCGGCGATTGCCGCCATCGCGGGCCGGCGCGTGCGCTCGGGAACGTACCGAGTGATCCTCGGACCGCAGGCCGTGACCGACCTCCTCACCCACCTGGTCCTCCCGGGGCTCACCACCAGTACCTTCTATGCCGGACATTCTCCCTTCCAGGGCCGGATGCACAAGCCGGTCGCGTCGGCCGCGGTCACCCTGTTCGATCACGGCGCCGCCCCCGGCCTGGCGGCCAGCAAGGGAATCAGCTGTGAAGGGCTGCCGACCGGCCGCACCGACCTGATTCTGGACGGGACTCTGGTCGGCCTCTTGAGCAACGCCTACGAGACCGACCGCCTGCTCCGAGACCCCCGCGGGAAAGATAAGCTGGGGATCGATCCCCGCCGCTATCGAAAGGCGCTCGCCCCCCGGAATGGTTTCCGCTGCGCGGGCGGGAGCGGCCGTCACTTCGATCGCCCGCCCAGCATCGTCGCCACCAACCTCGTGCTCGAGGGGCGCCGAACCCTGAGTGCCCCGCAGCTCGTCCGCCGGGTGCGCGACGGACTCTACATCGGCCGCATCTGGTACACGTATCCCATCAACGGGTTGGCCGCCGGCGACTTCACCTGCACGGTCATCGGCGATTCCTTCCTCATCCAGGACGGCCAACTTGCCGCGCCACTCAAGCCCAACACCGTCCGGATCAACGATAACATCCTCCGGATCCTGCACGGCATTGCGGCGGTGGGCGCGCGACCAAAGGCGACCTTCGGATGGGCCGCCGATGAGATCGTCTACGCCCCCGAGGTCCTCGTCGAGGAGGTCCGGATCACCGAGATCGCGGAATTCACCGAGCACCTGTGATCCGGCCGTTCGGCCGAGCCGTTTGGGTTCTGCGGGCCGACCGCAAAAAAAAGAGGAGGGGCCCCGAAACACTTTCGGGGCCCCTCATGACGACAGCCGGATCCGACCGGCTACAGCTTGACGACGTTCGCCGCCTGCTTGCCCTTCGGCCCATCCACGATATCGAATTCGACCTCTTGTCCTTCGCTCAGGCTCTTGAATCCGTTATCCTGCATCGCCGAGTAGTGGACGAAAACATCGGGACCATCCGTTCGCGCGATGAATCCGTACCCCTTGGCGTCGTTGAACCACTTCACGGTGCCCTTGTATCGCACGTTCCTTTCTCCCCCCTTTCGCATCACGATCCCCGGGAATCCCCGGGGCCAGTCCCATTTCGAGACGGGGCCTGGTCGCAAAAGAAAAACCGCACGAGCCTTCCATGAAGCCCGTGCGGTCCCCGCGTCCACCACAAGCCCATCACGAAACGCGCCCTGACGCTAGCGATCCGGTTCATCCTTGTCAAGAATTATTTATGTATGCTAGAGGTAACGGGAGGAACGAGCATGCAGCGCAATACCGCACAGGCCCACTTTGCCCGGGGGGAGGAGCAGCGCGCCTCCGGCAAGTTCACCGAAGCGCTCCACTCCTATCGGGAGGCCGCGGAACGCCTCCGGCGCCGGGGTGACGAGCCGGGGCTCCTGGCGTGTCGGCTCGCTCAAGGACACTGCTTGCGACTCCTCGGCCGATTCGCTCAGGCGCGGGCCCGATATCAAGACGCCCTGGCACTTGCGATCCGGCTTCACACTCCGACCGACCGCGCGGACGCCGACGTCGGTCTGGGGATGAGTCTGCGCGCCCTCGGGGACACCACGGGCGCCCTCCGCTTTTTCGCCCGCGCCGGCCGCACCTACCACGTTGCCGGCGACACCCTCGGCGCTGCGTACGTCCTGTGGGCGACGGCAGGTGCCCTGCGCATCCGCGGACGCTTGACTCACGCGTTCGAAACCTTCCAACGGGCGCATGCCCTCTTCACGAGCCAGGGAGATCGTCGGGGGATCGCTTACTCCCTGTGCGGGCTGGGCGGGGTCAGCCGCCTGATGGGAAACCTCTACGACTCCCTCGCCTACTACACGGAGGCACACCGTGAGTTCGGCCGCCTGCGCGACACCTTCGGCCGAGCCTATGCGGCGTGCGGCATCGCCAATGCCCACCGGATGTTCGGGCGCCGGAAGACGGCTCTCGCCCACTTCGCCACGGCGCGCCACCTCTACGCACGAATCCGTGACCGGATCAGTTACGCCTACACCCTGTGGGGAGAGGGAACCCTCTACAAAGTCTCGGGAGACCTCGGCAGAGCGAAGCGAGTCTTTGCGGAAGCCGCCGCCATCTTCAGGGCGACCCGCGACCCGCGAGGCCGCGTCTACACCCGCCTGGCAATCGGAGAGCTCATGATCCTGCAAGGGAGGAACCGCCCCGCCAGGCGTCTCTTGCACACGGCTCGACAGGAGGCCCGGCGGCACGGGTTCCGTTTCGAGCAGCTCCACGTCGAGCTCCTTCTCGCCGCCCTTCGCCGCCGCGAGGGACGTCGGGTATCCACCGCCCACCTGAGACGTCGGTACGCGGCGCTCGGCTCCACCTTCGGCGACGAACGGGACCTCCCCCTCAATCTTCCCTGAGTGGCGGCGCTCGTCGGTTGCGGACACTCCGATGTCCCGCAGCACGACGGCGCCCGATGGCCTACGGCAGACGTGCCAGCGCCGCCTCGAATAGCGGCATCGGGGCGGCCCCTTCAATCCGATCCCCCCCGATGATGATCGTGGGGACGGCCTCTGTCCCCCAGGAGTCGACCGCCTCGAGGTGCTCGGCGTACACCGCCTCCTTGAGTGCAGGATCGTTGAGGTCGAGCCGGAATCGATCGCGATCGAGGCCGGACCGGAGAGCGGCGGCTTCCAGCACGGCGTGATCGCTGATATCGCGATTGTCGACAAGGAAGATGCGGAAGAGGGTGAAGTGGAAGGTGGCCGCGCCTGCCTCCCCCTGGCGCCTGGCCGCCTGTGCGGCGATCAGGGCCGGCAGGCTCGATCCCGGGTAGCGTTCTCCGGCGATCCAGGGACGGATCCCCAGCGAGGGTTCGGCGGCGGCGGCCCGGAGCCAATGGGCCCGGCGCTCGGGGGAAAAAACGGGGAAGGGCGAAGGGTCAGACTTGAGGAGATACCCTACCCGCCGGACCGGCACACTTCGTCCACGATTCCTCAGGACGGTGTCGAGCCGGACCTCGGCCACGAAGCACCAGGGTCAGAGGTAATCGAAGATCACCACGATCGACACGGCTCTTCCTCTGGGCGCCAAACGCGAGATTGCTGGCTGCCATCATGTGACAATCGAGCAATGGAACATTGGACCGCAATGGAGCATTTCGCCTCCAAAATCACTCTACTGTTTCCCTTGACGAAGACGTCAAGGGCTCCATTGCTCCAAAGTAATCGCACTTTGTGCGATTACTTTAGCGGACCGCGGGGGAGCCGGAAGGGGGCATTCGCCCTCCGAGCTCCTGGACTCGCTTCTGGAGCGCGGCGATCCGCTCTTCCCGCTGCTTCAGAGTCTCGGTCAGCTCGTGGACCTCGGCGGCCCGCTCCGCTTGCAGGACGGAGGCCCGCTTGAGCTCCTCCTCGCGCACCCGGAGCTCGGCCTGAAGTTTCTTCTGCTCCTCCAACAATCGCTGCCCCGTCCCCTGCCAGGTGCGGAGCGCCTCCTGATCCGCCTTCCGCGCCTTGTCCAGCTCCTGCAGCTTCGCCTCGCGTTCCTTGACCGTCCGCTCGACGGCCTCGATCCGGCGATCCAGCTTCTCCTTCTCTCCCTGGAGGGCCCTCAGGTTCCCCTCCAGTTTCTTGGACTCGGTCTGGAGCGCGCCGACCTGGATCTTCAATGCCTCCCGTTCCTGGCGGGTCTTGGCCAACTCCTTCTGGAGGCCCTGCACCTCACCCGTGAGCTTGTCTCGGCTCTGCGTCAGGCCGGCAATGGTCTCCGCGGCCTTTCGAGCCTCCTTCACCTGCTTCGCCTCCGTCAGCTTGGAGACCTCGGTCACGCCCTCGACTTCCGCCGTGAGGCGAGTCGCCTTTTCGGTAAGCAGGGCGAGCTCCTGGGTGGCTTTGTAGTACCGGTACCCGAGGATCCCGACCACCGCGCATGCCACCAGGATGACCAGCCAGGTCACCGTGTCCCGCATGACACCTCCGATCCTTCAACCCTTGATGGTACGCCCCGACCCTGCGGCACGGCAAGTCCTTTCTCCCGCCGTGACTTTGTGGTATGGTGAGCCTTCGGACAGCCCAGGGTCAGAGGAGGGGCGGGACGTGGATCCCCTTGTGCAGGCAGCCCAGGACGGAGACTTCCAGGCAGCGGAACGCCTCCTCGCCCGGTATCTTCCCCTCATCCGCCAGAAGGTCCTCTGCTACGGTCGACTCGCCGATTATCAGGATCTCCTGCAGCAGGGACGGCTCATCTTCCTCGAAATTCTGAGGGAATACGATAACGGCCGTGGGGTCCCCTTCGGGGCCTACCTGAAAGAAAAGTTTCGCTGGCGGATCTTTCACTACATCCGGGACGTCCTGGGCTATCGGGACAGGGAAGATCTCTTCAGTGACGTTCCGGTCAACACCATCCAGAACATCCTGACGAGCCAGGCGGCGGGGGAACCCGACAAGGCCGACTGGGAGGCCCTCGCGGGGGCTGTCAAAACGCTCACCCCGAAGCAGCGGTTGGTCCTTTCTCTGTTCTATTGGGATGAGTTGTCGGTGCGAGAAATCGCCGGCAAGCTCCACGAGACGCCCCAGGGCGTCCGCCAGCTCAAGGCCCGGGCCGAGAAGCACCTGCGTCTTACGCTTGCGTCCTCTCCTTCTTCCTCCCCGGCCGAGTCCAAGTATAAGTATCCGGATTCGCAAGGTTCCAGGGCTCGGACGGCGGTCAACGGTCGGGAGAGCCAGTCCTACGCAGTGGCCCGCTGGGCGCGACACCGCGTGGCCGGGGCCGAAGGAAGCGACCGGGGAGCACGGAGGGCACCGTGGACCGGCTATGGACCCGCACGGTTTGTAAAAAAATTGTCGGGGATGTTTCCTTTCGAGGGAGTTCGCGGATTGTATAATCATGACCCGCGAAACGAAAGGGGGTGAATTGCGTGCGCGCCCAGAAACCAGGCGAGAAAAAGCCGGGACCGCCCTCACCGAAGGGCCCGGGACCCAAGAGGCCTTAATACATCTGTCTACCGGTGACTGTCGGGCGATCCGTTTCTTGACAAATATCATGCTGACTTGATATGGAGCCGAGGATGAAATCGAGAATCGCAGTCCCCTTGCTGGCCGCAACGCTTCTGTTGACCCCAGGATGCGGACCGGATCTACAGAAAGAAAACGAGGCCTTGAAGGCCGAGACAAAGACCGTGCGCGACGAGAACGCCTCCCTCATGGAGAAGGTGCAGTCCCTCGATGCCGAAAAGAAAACGCTGACCACCAACCTTGAAGCGCTGCAAAAACAGGTGGCCGACCTGGAGAAGGCCGTCGCAGCGGCCAAGAAGGCCGCCCCGGCTCCTGCAGCGCCCAAGCGGAAATAGCCCGGCCCCGGGCCGCTGCTCGTGACCGATTTGCGCTGCGCACGTTCGGTAGACAACGCAAAGGGGGTGTGTCTCACGCCCCATCGTGCGAGAATATTGCGCTCACAACTCCACGCAGGAAAGGGGGTGATGTTGGTGAAGAAGAAGAGCATCGTGGCGTGGCTGCTCGCCATGGGGGTCGTGCTGGGGATGACTGTCGGCCCAGCCTGGGCTAGCACCTGACCCAAGCTCTACAAACAGTGCCAGGAGGCACTGCAAAAGACCCCGAACAAGGACGCCGAGAAGCTGTGCGGGGACGGAATAAAGCTCCACGAGCAAGGGAAGCACAACGAAGCGATTGCCACGCTGACCAAGGGCCTCGAGAAGCTCGGCATTAAGGTCGAGAAGAAGAAGTAGAAAGTCATCAGTCCATGATGAGGGGGAGGGGTAACGATCCCTCCCCCTTTCTCTCCCGTACAGACAAAGGGTTATCGAACCCGACACGGAGCGTAACTGTGGGACGGTACAGAGTGCAGTTCGCAAACGGAACCGAAGGAAAACTCCGGAGAGCCCTGGGCATCGCTCTCGTCGTGGCAGTTCTTCCCCTCCTGGCCTCCGCCCAGGAAAAGCCGCAGGAGCCGAAGGCGAAGCCGCCCGGACTCCAGGTGGTTCGGGACGCCGTCGCGACCGGCGTCAGCAACCGCGAGCCGGTCGAGCCCGGGCAGGTCTTCGCGCCGAGCGTTGGCCGAATTTACTACTTCACGGAGCTCCGCGCCGAGGCCCCGCCCACCGAGATCGCCCACGTCTGGTACTATCGGGACCGGGAGGTGGCCCGGGTCTCCCTGCCCGTCCAAGAGGCCACCTGGCGGACCTGGAGCAGCAAGCAGATCCTGCCCGAATGGACCGGCGCGTGGAAGGTGGAGGCCCTGACCCCGGAAGGGGCGGTCGTAGCCTCAGAGACTTTCGCCGTCGAGACTCCTCCCCCTGCTCCACCCAGCGTACCTGAGAAGACTGAGGGGAAGCCGCCCGGTTCCAAGTGAGCCGAGCCGACACCCCACCGGAGATGCCACACGACTTTTCCGGTGAGATCGCAGACGGCAGGGGGGACCCCGGATCAAAAGGAGGCGATACCGGACACGAGGGCCGACGAGCTGTGAGCTGAAAAGGCTACCCGCCTCACGGAGGCTTCACCAGACCTCGGCCTTGAAGCTTGCCGGTTTCCGGCTCTGCTCAAAGCCGGCTCGGAGCTGCGCCTCGGCCGTTTCGTTTCCGCACATGCGCACGTGGCGCTCTTCGAGGTCCGGGGCTACCTGAAGGAGGGGATCCACGCTGACCGTCTCTGTACCATCCGCCCCCTTCACCGACCGGACGATCCGGCCGTGGGTGTACGACCAATCCTCGGGCCACTGCCGGGTCAGGACGGGATGATAGCGGAAATTCTCGGGAAACCGCTTTTCCAGCGCCAACATCTCCTCGTGAAACATGAGCTGCTTCGGATTCTTTACGCTGACGATCAGCACGTAATGGGCGCCGGGGTGCTTGGCCGTCCGTCCGAAGTGGAGCGCCGCCATGTACTCGACGTGCGCGAGGAGCGGCGTGACGCCCGTTGAGAACCCGATGCCGAGGAATTTCTTGTCGAGCCACCAGTCGTCGGGCTCCAGCTTGAGGCTCTTGTGTTCATCTTTGATCCGGTGTTCGTAGACAACTAGCCGGCTCCCATCTCCGTCGAACTCCACGCGCACGCTCATCCGGTCGCCGACCTTCACCTCATCCGTCTGCCACCACACCGAGGTATCCGCCTGCGGGTCATGGGTATCGTTGATGATGGTCTGGAGCACCCGGTTCGCCGTGAGGCTGCAGTTCGACCGCGTATAGAGGCGCTTCTGCCGTTTCTTGGTCCGTGCCCCGAACGGTTCTGCCAGGAAGGCCGTGCCCGGCCGCATCTCGTCCATGAGCGGATACATCCGCCCATCGACTTCAAAGGAGTAGGGCACTGCAATCTCCACGATCCGAATTTCGCCGGGGTCGATCCCGCGCAAATGTGTGACCTCTGCCGGGACAAAGATTACCGCCATGATTTCTCCCTCGTTGGCTGCCGCACATCTCCGGGTGCAGGAGTGTCCGTCATGTCGGACGCGCGTGTCTGCGGCCCCGGGCGCATCCAGCGTACCACAGCCCGCGCGACCGCGCCAACGCTCGCGACGCAGCCCTTGCAATTCTCGGTCCGGCCGCCGCCCGGGACAGGAGGGAGCGGGCCGCCCGAAAGACCGGCTGAAACTTCCGCCGCATCAGGCGACGCGTCAGGGTATTGTCCCGACTCACCTCCCCTGCGTCCGGGGTTCACCGGCCCTCCCGCCGATCGGCGGGTCCTCCCGGTCCACCTCAATCACCAGGATCGTGAGATTATCCAGCCCCCCGCTGGCAAAGACCTCCTGGCGCAGGGCCTCGCCCCCTGCCACGGCCCCACCGCTCCTGAGCAGTATTGCTGCGATCTCCTCCTCCGCCAGGACATCAAAGAGCCCGTCGCAGGCCACCACGACGTAGCGGTCCTCTGCCCCGACGGGCCGTTCTCCCATGGTCGGTAGTGCCGTCACCCCGACACGACGAAAGTAGCTGTCGCCGAAGCTGCGCGTCGGCATGAGCCCACGATGCCCCCGCAGGACATAGCCTCCCTCGATCGTTCCCCCCGCCGCCACAATCCGCGTGCGTTCGATGGGATCGTCTACCCGATGCGGTCGGGTGAGGAGGATCGGGCGCTGCTGCACGAGCAGAATCCCACCATCCCCGACATGGGCGAAGGTCAGCGCGTCATTCCCGAGAAAGATCGTGACCGCCGTTGTCCCGCTCTCCACGTCCTCGAGCTGCTCCTCCATCTCGCGGTAGGCCTGCGCCAGTGCCTCGGTCGCGTCGGCCCCGGTCCCCAGAACGGTGAAGAAGATCCGATGGAGGGAGGCCGCCACAAGCTCGACGGCCTCAATTCCCCCATGGCCATCGTAGACGCCCGCGAAGAGCCCCAGCTGCGGACGCACCTCAAGAACATATCGGTCCTCCATCGCAGACCGAAAACCGATATCCGAGACAGAGTGCATTGCCCGGATGCGTCGCGTGGTCTGGTCGGGCCGTCGCGGCATCGATTCCTCGACGGGGGCTGATGATGAGTCCCGCGAACCTGACCATACGCCACCGACGGAGGAAAGGCAAGGCTTGGGCTTCCCGCCCTTTCCGGGCTATAGTCAAGGGGTGAACCAGGACGCCGAAGAGAATCGCGAGCTCGTCGCCCTTGCCTTTCAATCGCTCGATGCCGCCTTCGCCCAGGGAGAGGGAGAGGCGGCGACCGCGGCCGTTCGGCAGGCCTTCGGTCGTCGGATCAGTGCCTGCCTCAGCACCCTGCCCTCGCCGGAGGACATGGCGCAGCTCCCCGAGGTTCTCCGCGAGGAGATGCGAGAGTGCCGGCGGAAAGTCGCCCTGCTCCGACGAAAGCGGGAGGTCGCCATGCGAGTGATCCCCCGCTACAGCCAGTTGATCGGGCGGCAGCGATCGTACGATGCCGAGATCGGCTCCTTCCGGCGCACCGCCGGAACCCTGATGACCTCGGCCCTCACCGTGCCGGTCGGCGCATCCCTCGGATATCTGGTGGAGCGCACGTTCGGGCTGGCCCACGCCACGATGATCGGGATCGCCCTCGGCGTGCTGGCCTTTCTCAGTCTGGTCGGCCACGGCCTCCGCGCCAGCCGCCACATGGTGGAGGTGGAGTCGGCGCACGCGGCCGCCGTCGAGGAGCTGAAGGAGGAGCTCGTTGCCGCCTTTGAAGCGGTGGATCGTGAGGGGCCGGGAGAGGAGGACGCAAGCCTCCTCCCCTAAGGAGGCATGGCCATGGTGGACGCAGCAGCGCTCGTGGAAGAGACCCGGCAGACCCTTCAGGCGGTCGAGGCGCAGATCCGCAGACATCCGTATCTGGATGCCGTCGAAGGCGGCCGCCTCTCCTCAGACGACCTCCGCCGCTTTGCCGGTCAGCAGTACCACATCATCGGCAGCGATCTCAAGGCCCTGGCCCTGTGCATCGCCCAGGCCGAATCGCCGGAGGCCCTGGAGTTTTTTTGGGGAGGGATCCAGGGTGAGCGCGCAGCTCTGGACGCCCTGCAGGGCTTCGCCGGCGCCCTCGGCATGTCGGCCGCGGTGCTCGAGGCGGCCGAGCCGATACCCGCCGCCTTTGCCTACAGCACCTATGTGGCCTGGCTCGCCCTCTTCGGCTCTGCAGCCGAATTCGCCGCCGCCTTTCTCGTGAACCTGGAGGCGTGGGGATCCAACTGCGCCCGGATGAGCCGGGCGCTTAAAGCGCGGTACCGGCTGCGGGAGGAGGATGTCCGCTTCTTCGACCTGTTCAGCGCTCTGCCGGCGGACTTCCGGTCGCGCGGCCTCGGCGTCATCCAACAGGGGCTCGACCGGGGCGTCGAGACGGAGCGGATCGCGCGCGCCGCTCGGATGCTCCAGGGATACGAACTGCTCTACTGGGATACGCTGCACCAGGCCGTCTCCCCCTAGCGCACTCCGAGGGTCGCACCGGAACCCTGCAGCGGCTGGGGACGTGCCTGAACGGGGTAGCTCCTCCGCACCCGGACTACCGGCGACAGGCGGCACACCGCCCCTGCCGGACATGATCCGGAAGGAACACGGTGCGACACCCGGGACAGCGCCGCGGGGGCCGCCGCTCCCCGTGCTCAAGCAGATACTGGGCGAGGTCGAAGTAGGGAAGGACGCCGGGCGTGAGGGTCAGGATGCGCTGCACTCGCACGACCCGCCCCACCCGGAGAAAGGAAAGCGTCTCCGCCAGAGAGACGGCAACCGCGG
>Ga0214472_10001206_pt1 | contig 29548 bp, 30 predicted proteins | sample RVTome_6_FD_207662 | JGI IMG/M metagenome (GOLD analysis project Ga0214472, IMG submission 207662) | Soil microbial communities from uranium-contaminated site in the Upper Colorado River Basin, Wyoming, United States - RVT140D175 | ecosystem: Environmental > Terrestrial > Soil > Contaminated >...
CCAGGTCTTCCCGGTGACTGAGATCGTCTACGAGGTCGTCAAATACAAACCTCGCAAAGGCCGTACCAATGCCTTTAGCGCGGTGATGGTCGGGCAAGAAATCATGCAGGGATGGCTAGCCAAACTCGCTATCCTGAGTACCCAGGAAGGCTGGGAAACCTCCACTATGCGCAAGCATCTCGGTCTACCAAAAGACAAGGCAGACAAATCGAGGCAGACCCCGGCGACACATGCGGTAGACGGCATCGCGCTCGCCTGTACGGCGTTTATCCGCTACGCGCCACACGCTAGCGGTATGGGCTGGAAAGGTTCCGTCAGGGTCACCCCAGCGCCTTTTGTGGTGATTCGCCGGGCACGCATTTCCAGGCGGCAGTTGCACCTGTTGCAGCCCTCCATTGGCGGTGTGCGACGCGCCTATGGTGGCACGACCACGCGCTACGGCGTGCGCAAGGGCGACCTTGTGCGGGCCACCCAGGCCGGGCGTGAGTATACCGGATGGGTCAGCGGCGACACAGAGGGAAGGATATCCGTATCGGACGCTAACTGGAAACGACTGGCTCAGTTTACCGCGTCAAAAGTCACGCTGGTGGCGCGGTCGACGGGACTGATCGTCAGTCCCAGAGGTTTACAAACCGCGTGACTTTTCTCGGCTCTGGCGAGCCGACTTTGTTTCCTCCCCCAGCTTACGCAAGGGGTCTCCACAAAGGATTTTTAGATGAGCAAAACGCTATCCGAGGTGAGTAGGATGGTGTGGATGGTGTGAGGGTACGAGGTGGTTACGGTGGGCCACCTCGTGCCTGAGCGGTTGAGCGCGTGATGCTAAATGGCTTTCCAATAGCGATCCACTTGAGCCTGAATCTTGCCAATCGCGGCTTCGTTCCGTTGCGGTTTGAAGAGATGGCGATAGCGGCCCTGTCCGCGCAAATAGTCTTCGACCGGGCGACGTCGCCTCGGCGCATGCGCGATAAAGAGCTTGGGGCCCCGCAGGGTTTTGGCTTTCAAAAATTTGTTGGTGAGATCGACTGGGTAGCGGGGTGACACGGTGGCGAGATAGGCGGGCTGGTGGGCTCGCCAGATCTCGAACAGATCTTCCTTGCGATGAGCACATCAAGTGCATCTTGGACCCCTTGAGCGCCAGCCGCGGCGCTGCCCATCGTGGTGTAGAGCCACGAGCCTTTGAGAGGGGTGTAGGGAAACACCGCATCGAACTCAGCCGTGGAAATGTCTTTGCCGCCGAGACCGCCAATGACACTCAGCAGGGACGGTGGCGCGGCGTGTCCATACAGGGCGGTGGCAATTTCCTGATAGGTAATGCCGCCCAGTCCCGGCGCCAAATTTTGGTCGATCACGGCGATGGCCTTGAGGCTCTCCAGGGCCTCGGCAATGGGCTCGGCCGGAAAGGGTCGCAGCACGCGCAAGCGCAGCAGTCCGGCTTTGACGCCACGGGCTCTCAGCCGTTGCACCGCCGCTTTTCCCTTGGTGGCAAACCCGTGGGTTCACTCCATGGCACGTAAGACGACAACATAACGGTTGACAATCTCTGGCGCGTTAGCCAGGACGTCTTCGATGGACATGTAGGGTCGACACGAGCTGCCTGTTTTGGACAATCTGTCCCATCCCAGGACGTCTTGTCATCATCGAGGCGTGTTTGTCTTGCAACCGGCGCCATGAAGATCATCGCTTGCGTCGCACGGGACGGGCATAACGGTCTCTCTTGGCGAAGTGGCACAAGGTTTGCTCTAGGAGACTGTCCAGACAGAGGCGCGCCATCCTTGGCGCCATTAGCCATGCCCCGGGTGTGAACGCGATTGATGACCAACTGCCTGTTGCCTGTAGGGCCGTCCACGCGGTGATCGTTCGTTCGGCGATATCGGAGGGAAAAAACGCTACCATAGAGGAGAAGCCAAGAGATGAGTACCACTACTGTTTACCCCATGCCCGGTTACCCGGCAGTTTATCTGACTCAAGACGGCGAACAGATGACGATTCGGCCGATGGTTCCTGAGGATCAGGACGGTCTCCTCGACTTTTTCCGCAGGCTTTCCGAAGCGGATCGGTTTGATCTGAAGGAAGATGTGAGCAATCCTAAAATCATCGAGCGGTGGGCGTTGACGCTGGACTACAGCCGGGTGCTGCCGCTGCTTGCGATCTTAGACGGCAAGATCGTTGGCAACGGCACATTGCACCACCGCCGGGCAGGGGCTCGCCAGCATGTCGGCGAAGTTCGGGTGACGGTTGACCCGGCCTATCGCAACCGCGGTGTGGGTCGGGGGTTGTTGCACAAGCTGATTGATATCGCTGGTGACAAGGGGCTAAAAAAACTCATGTTCGAGGTGGTTGCAGGTCGGGAGGAAGCAGCCCAGCATACGGCTCAAGTCTTAGGCTTTATTCCGGTTGCATCGTTACCGGGTCATGTGCAGGATGCCTGCGGCGACCCCCACGACCTGATTATCATGGAACGGCGATTGCTAGACCCCGGATTGTCCGCCGACGGTGAAGTGGAGGACTACCTGCCGGTTTATTAAGTTCTGTCGGTACGGCGAGCGCCGCTGCCATGACAAGCGGCGAGCGCCTCTGGCCTGCCGCGTGCCACCTGTGACCATGATGAAGGGTAAGACATGACGACGAGCCAGTGGGATACCGTATGGGCACGAGCCCGAGCCAGCAAGCACACCGCGATTGTGGGGTCGGTAGCCATTCCCCCCACGCCGGGTGATTTACTCGTGTTGTGGGTCCACTGCAATGCGCCTTGGACCACCGGAGGCCCGATTGATGAAGTACGCCACCGGGTGAATAAGCTTCTAGGAGATGATTGGCTGGGCGCGGTTCCGGCGCCGGAGCCTCCGGTGGTGGGGCTTCGGTCGCAACTCTTTGACGAGAGGCCGGTGCGCGCCATCGATGCCAGGCTGGTCGAAGCCTGCAACCGACTTGCCGGTTGGTCCGATGGCCATGTGGTTCTGGGGTTTGACGCGATCGATGCTGCTGATGCGGCAACGATCGCGACCCTCACGCAGATCCTCGGGCATCCGGGTTGGTTGCGGCTCCCCGTGATCCTTGCCATGCATCGCGTGCCCCAGGGGCCAGTCGCGGAACTGGTCGAGAGCATCGAACATACCGTCGGCAACGATGCCGTCGTCGAGATGCCGGCCAGCACGACCTCTGACCCATCACCCGTTCCATTTGATTGGACGACACTGCCACCAGATGTGCTGCGTGTCGTGCGCGCGGGCTCCGTTCTCGGTTCTGTATTTGAAGCGGGGTTGATTGCTAGATTGCTCGATGAACCCGTGGGAATCGTGCTAGAGCTGTTACAGCGAGCGGCTGATGCTGGGGCGACACTGGTTGACCGTGGGGAAGGGCGCTTTTTTATTCCGCCAGAGACGGTTCAAGCGTTGCAAGATCACATGTTGCCGTCACTCCGAGATCATTGGCATGCGCAACTTGGCGCCTTATTAAGCGAGCCTCGCCCGCTAGGACGTGAGGCGTCGATACCCACATGTCGGGAATTAGAACTTGATGCTCGGACAAGCGAAAAATGGGTTGATCGAGAGGTGGCCGACACCGAGGTGCCGATGGTGGCGACGGCTCCTGAGGAAAGGCCCAATACAGTGGGAAGTGCGCCGTCTGGTGTCTATGCGGAAATGTTTGAACCAGCGTTGCCGGTCGAACCTGCTTCGGCATCTTGGACACCGGCTGATGCGGAGCCGGTGGTAACTTCACCCGCTCCGGCGGCGATGCCTGAACCGAGTGAGCGTGCCTACCGGACAACGCCCGAACCGCGAGCCGATCAGGGCAGAGCTGCCACTCATTTCGAGGCTGCGGGTCAGGCCGAAGCGGCAGTTGAACAATACCTCGCTGCCGTACGCGAAGTCGCGTCCCAAGGGGACTCAAGGCGGGCGTATGCCATGGTCCAGCAAGCGCTCACGATTCTCGGCGATCTCCCCCCCTCAGAGCGGCGTTCGCTGTTCCAGACGCAACTGTTGATTGAGCTCGGGCGCGAACAGTGGCTGAGCTCGGTGGTCGGCCCTCCCTTTACCCTGCATCATGCACGGGCCTCATTGGAGGCGGCAAGGGCGGCCCTCCCCGAGGCGCCACCCCCAGAATTGGTGGGGCAGTTGGCGTCGACGATGGCGGGTGTCTGCTATGATTTGGGCGATCTGAATTCCTTGCAACAGGCGCTTAACGAGCTGACGGTGGTGAGTCGGCAGCTACTTGAGGCGGGTGAATCGATGCTCGCGGCCAGGTTGCTGAACGACCAAGCGGCGGTTTATGTTCGCCTCGGCAATCCCGTGCGCGCCACGCATCTGCTGTCGGAGGCGCGGGGGCTCTTCGACAGTGTCTTGCGGGTCAGCCCGGAGGAGACTGACGCCATTGAGGAATTGGCAGCAGCGGAACATCTCCTGGCTCGGCTCGCGCTTCACACCCCCATACGGCCCGGACGAGAGAGTGAGGCCTACGCAATCAGTATTGAACACGCCCTGGCTGCTGAAAGCGCTTATGAGCGTCTCAGCCGACCTTGGGACGTGGCGCGGGTGTGGGAAACCCTCGGGCGGCTCGAGTTGGGTCAGGGGCGTCCCGAAGCAGCGCGGGGGCGCCTGATGAGGGCGCTCCAACTCCAGAGGCAAATGGGGGATGTCACGGGGTTGGCGCGCACAACCGCCGCGCTCGCCAATCTGTGCATCGCGGCCGATCAGCTCGGCGAAGCCGCCACCCTACTCGCCGATTCGATCGGGCTCAATTTTGAGAAAGGCTCGCCAATTGGCCTGGCCTTCAATCGGCGGGTCTTTAATGCCCTCTGGATAGCGGCGCAACAGGCTGAGAGCGAGAAGGCCGAGCACTTACCTCGTCTGATGGCAGAGGTGGAGCGTCGACTCGTGCAGGCGGAGGCTGTTCTCGGCCAGTTGACGCTGCCGGGGGAGTGACGTACGGCATGAGGTCATGGGCGGATTGTAGGTCAGTGTGAGAGACCTTGTGATCCGGACTTACCGTCGCAACTTTTTGTGGGGTTGCCAAGTGAGTTGGTCTCGGACCTGCTATCGGTTGGGTTTGCTTGCCGTGAAGTGACCCGACCGTGCCTTACCATCTTGATCCTATGCATGACAAGCTGTCTAACTAGAAGGCTGTTCGAGAAAAAAATCATTTTGATTTATCTGGTAGCAATTCTCGGACAGCCTACTAGGATGATAGCCGCAACCGGCAAGGTGAGCCCGTCAATATGGCATCACATTCGGCAACCCTCTTTGGACTCGCGTCTTGTCTGAATGATACTCGCTCTCATGATCCTTAGTGCTGAGTGTGCGTAGACGCTGCAGAAGATTCGTTTTCGTAACGATTCCGATCAACTCGCCGTCTTGCATCACCGGCAGACACCCAATGCCCTGGTCGATCATCAGGTCGGCGGCTTCAGCCACGGACGTTTCCGGCTCGATGGTGAGCACCGGATGCGTCATAATCTCTTTCACGAGAACCGCATGGAGAAACGCCCGCTGGCCTTTCTCACCATATCCCATGGTGGATGACATCTGTGCCTTAAACACGTCGCGCTGCGTGACGAGCCCGACGAGGGCGCCATCTTCGACCACCGGAATATGCCGGACGCGGCGCTCCGCCATGATATCGTCGACCAGACGGAGGTCATCGTTCCGACCCACCGTCACTACGTCTGTTGCCATCAATTCGTTTACCTGCATGTCAGGCCTCCTCATGTTATCGAACACCTTTTCTATGGTCTTTTCCTTTGCAGGATACATACCAGGCAGGTCACCCCATGGTGACCTGCCTGGTATGGCTATGTCATGCGAATGTGGTGATGGGATACATGGGCGAGATGCGTTCGGAGGTGTCGACAATCTGTCAGGAAATGTGACAATCTGTCGTGGAAACATGGCTCCTATGAGCAAAGATTTGCGGCAACGCCCTCCCGTGTAACGCTGCATATTGCGGCATGGAGACGTCGTGGTACGCGAATTGCTTTTAGATTGGGAGCGGTCGTACGGTGGCGTCGGTCTCATCTGGCGATTTCCCACAGGATGAGGCGGTCCGAAGCGGGAAGACGTTCGGATATCACGGGTCGATGACGGCATCGATATCACGCTGGAGGAATAAGATGATCCAAGAGATACTGGTTGGCCTGGATGGCTCTGATGATAGTGACATTGCGCTGCAGCACGGCATCGCATTGGCAAAAGCCTGTCGGGCCACCTTACATGGGTTACATGTGGTGGACATCGTCCAAGTCGAGAGTCCGCTGCTACACGATCTGGCTGGGGCGACCGGGGCTGTGCCTCAGTTCAACCTGACCACCCTCATGCGCAAGAACCTGGAGACCCGTGGACAGCAGCTTCTGACGCAGTTCCGACAGGTCTGCGAGGCGGAGGGCGCCACCTGTGTCGAGCATCTGGTCACCGGGGTTGTGCCCACCGAAATCACGCGGCTGGCCCGTGAGGTTGATCTGGTTCTGGTCGGCCGTGGTGGCGTCCATACGCATCTCTCCAAAGCGCTTCTGGGCTCTGCGGTTGAATCCGTCGTGCGCTCGGGGGCAGCGCCAACGATGGTGACGACCCAGCCCTATCGCGACATTCGCAAGCCGCTGCTGGCCACCGATGGCAGTCCAGCTGCCATGGCCGCCTTAGCGATGGCCATGGCGTTTACCCAGCAATTGGAGCTGCCTCTGTCCGTGGTCCACTGCGCCTCCACGAGTATTGACCACCCCGAGTTTCTTGACGCGGTGCAGCGTCAGATGTCGGATAGCGGCATCGCCTGTGATGTCGATATTGTTCAGGGCAATGCCCACGAGGATTTGGTGCGGTACGTGCGCGAGCAAGATTATGATCTGCTGTTTATAGGCGCATTTGGCCACCGGCGGATGGTCGAGTGGTTACTCGGGAGTACCACTCAGTATATGCTGCGGACATCTCCCTTCCCGTTGGTGCTGTGTCATCGCGATCCACTTCGTCGTCAAGTTTAACATCTGGAGAGGAGACTCGCACATGGCGTCAGACAAAGATTATTTTGGAGAGAAACTGCGGTTGGTTGAACGGGCTCGGGAAGATGAGTATTTCCGCAAACTCGACCGGGAACTACTTGATAAGATGCGCCAGCAGGCGGCTGCCCAAGAGGTCAATGTGGCCGAGAACGAGGGCCGTCCCAACAGTGGCAGTACCTTCTCACCCATTCTCGTGCCGGTGGATTTTTCACCCTATGCAATGTGCGCCTTAGAGAAGGCGGCAGACCTAGCCGAACGCTTTGACGCCTCGGTGATCGCACTGCACGTCATCCATTCAGAAGTGGGCGTGCAGGCGCTCGCCAAGCGTCTGGGGAAATCAATGGTGGTGCCGGCTGTGCCGGCTGATCATGATGAGATCGGTGAAACGGCAGACCTCTCAAATGACGACATCGAAACGATGCTCGATTATCAACGCGAGCAGGCGTACCAGGCGTTGCAAGCGTTCTTGCCACTGGCCTTGGCAAACTGTCAGGTCGAATTGCGGGTGCTGTTTGGGCGTCCGTTTGAGCGCATTGTCGAGACCGCCGTGAAGGAAGAGGTCGCCCTTATTGTGATGGGCACACATGGGCGCACGGGCCTTCCCCGCATCGCACTCGGCAGTATCGCCGAGCGTGTGGTCCGCTTGGCCCCGTGTTCGGTCTTGACGGTCAAAGCCCCAACTCCGGAATCGGAAAGCTGGTTGCAGGGGTTTTACGCCACGTATCTTGGCATTGACTCCTGAAAGAGGCCGTGGACGTTAGCGTGACATCCGACTACAGAGCTTGGCCAACCCGTGCACAAGGTATGCCGGATGTGGCAAGATCTGAAATGGCCCGCTGCCAAACATCTGGGGCAGGTAGAGCTTGGCTTGGGCATCGATCGCCAAGGCGTGGGTGTGGATGCGGGCTCGATGTTTGCGGCGATACTCGAATCGGTGGAGCTGGCGCCTGCGCCTCTGAGACCACCTCGACAAGCATAAAGTGGCCGATCCCACGATCGAGGCCTTCCGTGGCATGTATCTTGCTTCAGGCCATCGCATCGTCTGGTATTCAAAGCAGTCAAAGTGTTAACTCCGGGGCAGGGCGTCATCGTGGTCGATGGACGCATGCGCATTGGCCCCTTGGCGTGAAAGTCGTGTGTCGGGTGAGGAGAAAAAGCATGGCAAAAGAGCCACCACAAGGGATACGACCCTTTTTAGAGGCCCAGCAAGAAGTCCGTCGCCTATTTCAAGAAATTGTACATCAGCCTTGGGGTGGCCAGGCTTGGGGTGGACGTGGCCAGACATACGCCGCGAGCTGGCAGCCCCGTTGCGACATGCTGGAAACCGACGAGGCTATAGTGGTCGATGTTGAACTGCCGGGAGTCAAGCGCGATGACGTCCGCCTCGAAGTCGAGCGCGACGTCCTCCACATCGCCGGTGAACGGCGCGCCATGGCGCAGCGGCAAGCCCGCAACTATCACTATCTGGAACAGCAATATGGCCGCTTTGAGCGCCAGTTACGGCTGCCCCGCACGGTCGACCGTGCAGCCATTCGGGCTGAGTTTGAGAACGGTGTTCTGAGTATTACGCTCCCCAAGAAACAGGATCGTGCCCTGCCAGCAGCTACAGATAGACCAGATGCAGATAGACCAGATACAGATAGACCAGATGCAGATAGAAAGGATGCATCATGACCCCACAACGCACACCGATACCCGAACTGTTGGCGGCGCAAGTTCGCAAAGCGGTGGACCTCAGTCGTCTCGACTTCACCACCACTGCCGACCTCGAACCACGCACCGAATTGGTCGGACAAGAACGCGCCATTCAGGCCCTGCAGATGGGCATCGAAATGCCTCAGCCGGGTTACAATATTTTCGTCAGCGACGCGGACGGGACCGTCGCCCGCGTGCAGATCACGACCTTGCTGCAAGACCATGCCGCCGCCTTGCCAACGCCAGGCGACTGGGTCTACGTCCACAATTTCCGCCAGCCCGACGAACCCTGTGCCCTGGCACTAGCGCCAGGGCAAGGCTGCCGTCTGCAGCAGGATATGATGCATCTCGTGACACATCTGCGGGAGACTTTACCCAAGGCCTTTCAGCAAGAAGTCTTTGACAAAGAACAGCGAGAGCTCGGGGAAAAATATGGGCAGCAGGTCCGGCAGATTCAACAGGAATTTGGCCGTTTTGTGCAAGAACAGGGATTTCGGTTCCAAGCGGATACCATGGGGAATGCTGTGTTTATCCCCCTCCGCAACGGCGAGCCGATGTCGCAAGAGGAGCTAGAAGGTCTGAGCGACGACGAGCAGCAGGCGCTCGATCAACGGCAGAGCGAGGTGTTGCATATGTTTCGCTCGGTCATGCAGCAACAGCGCCAACTCATGCAGCAGCTGGCGGCAGAGATTCGGTCCATCGAACGCAATTTCTGCGCCACCATTATGGCGCCGCTCATTGACGACTTGTGCCAGCAGCATCACCAAGACACCGTGCGCCACTACCTGGAGGCGGTGCAAGAACATATGCTCTCCCATCTGGAGCTGTTCAAGGGGGGAGGACCGTCGCTTCAACCTGGGGAGATGCCCTTCTCGCCAAGCGGTCCAGTCGGCGATGGGTCCGAAGCCTTCATCGAGTACCGCGTCAACGTTGTCGTCGATAATGGCGACACGCAAGGGGCACCGGTGCTCATTGAGGATACCCCGACTTATAAAAATCTCTTTGGGACGATCGAACGCGTGGTCGATCCGCATGGACGTGTGGTGACCAACTTCACCCGCATCAAGGCCGGGTCCCTCCTGCGGGCGAGCGGTGGCTATCTTCTGTTTAACCTCGAGGATGCCCTGACCGAGCCGTTTGTGTGGAAGACCCTCAAGCGGGCGCTGCAAAGCGCTCAAATCAAGATAGAGGCCTATGACCCCTTTGCCTTCTTCACCATTTCCGCCATGCAACCCGAGGCCGCGCCGATGCGGACCAAAGTGGTGGTGATGGGTCCCCCCTGGCTCTACTACATGCTGTATGCCTACGATCCCGACTTTGCCCAGCTCTTCAAGATTAAAGCTGACTTCGGAGAGGAGATGGACGCCACCGAAGCGCATTGTGCGAGCTATGCGCACTATATCGCGCATGTTTGTCGTGACGAACAGCTGCGGCCCTGCGACCGCAGCGGGGTCGAAGCGATCATCGAGTACGGCATGCGGCGGGTGGCTGACCAAGACAAGCTCACGAGCCAATTTGGCGCGGTGTCGGACCTCCTACGGGAAGCCAATTATGCCGCGACTCAGAATGGCGCGGACGTGATCCGTCGCCCCGATATCGAGCGTGCCCTCCAGGCGCGTATCTTGCGTTCCAATCGGATTGAGGAGAAGCTGCAAGATATGATCGCGGAGGGCACCGTTCTCATCGACACAGAAGGTAGTCAAGTGGGACAGGTAAATGGTCTTGCGGTCTTGCAACTCGGCGATCACGCCTTCGGTCGACCGTCGCGGGTGACGGCCACTGTCTCCATGGGGCGCAGTGGCATTGTCAATATCGAGCGAGAGGCAAAGATGAGCGGCAGTACACATGATAAAGGCGTGTTGATTCTCAGCGGCTATTTGCGCCAGATGTACGCTCAAGACAAACCTCTAACACTTTCGGCAAGCCTCTGCTTTGAACAATCCTATAGCGGTATTGACGGCGACAGCGCCTCCTCCACCGAGCTCTTCGTGCTGTTGTGTCGTCTGGCGAACGTGCCGGTGCGGCAGGACCTAGCGGTGACCGGCTCGGTCAATCAGGCCGGTGATATCCAGGCCATTGGCGGGGTCAATGAGAAAATCGAAGGGTTCTACGACGTCTGCAAGCAACGCGGTCTGACCGGGACGCAGGGCGTCATCATGCCCCAGGCAAATGTGCGCAATTTGATGTTGCGGACTGACGTGGCCGAGGCGATCCGGAGCGGACAATTTCACATTTATCCGATAGTCCACGTCGATCAGGGTCTGGAGTTACTCACAGGTGTGCCAGCAGGTGATGCAGAGGCACCGGAGACCCTGCACGGATTGGTGAATGCACGTCTGCAACAGCTCGCCCGTGATATGGTGTCGTTCGCTGACACCAGTGCCAACGGGAGCCAAAAACGTGAAGAGATCACCGCCGCCAGTGTGTAGAGCCAATGCCTAGAGATAGAATTGGAAAATTAAAGCATGAACCTTGTGAGCAGGAGAGAAGAAAAACCATGACGAGCAATACCCTGGTGAAAGACGACCCCTTTGCCATTGCCCAGGAACAGCTGGATCTGGTGGCGGAACGTCTGGGTCTGGATGACGGTATGCGGCAGCTCCTTAGAACCCCGAATCGTGAGCTTACGGTCACCTTTCCGGTGATTATGGATGATGGACAGACCCAGGTTTTTACGGGTTATCGCGTGCAACATAATCTCGTCCGAGGACCGACCAAGGGGGGCATTCGTTACTCGCCGCTTGTGAATCTCAACGAGGTGCGCGCCCTGTCCATGTGGATGACCTGGAAGTGCGCGGTCGTGAACCTCCCTTTTGGCGGCGCTAAAGGTGGGGTGTGCTGTAACACCAAAGAGATGTCGCGGCGCGAGGTCGAACGCCTGACGCGTCGCTATACCACGGAAATCGCCTTTTTGATCGGTCCGACGAGCGATATTCCCGCGCCCGATATGTACACCGATGCTCAGGTGATGGGCTGGATGATGGATACGTATAGCATGCACAAGGGCTATTCTATCCCCGGCGTGGTCACCGGGAAACCGCTCAGCGTTGGGGGCTCGTTGGGTCGCCCGGAGGCGACATGGCGCGGTTGTGTATTTGCCATCATCCAGGCGGCAAAGCGCCTGGGGATGGACATCGACGGGGCAACGGCGGTGGTGCAGGGCTTCGGCAACGCGGGCTCAGTAGCAGCCCGACTCTTGGAAGCGGCCGGTTGTCGCGTGATCGCGGTGAGCGACTCTAAGGGTGGTGTCTATAACCCCCAGGGGCTCCACACCGAGGCTGTTCTCGGCGGTAAACGGGAGAGCGGCTCGGTCATCGCTTTTCCGGGTGGCGACTGCCTCTCGAATGAGGAACTCCTGGCGTTACCCTGCGATATTCTGGTCCCAGCCGCATTAGAAAACCAGATCACGGCGAGCAATGCACCCATGATACAGGCGAAACTGATCGCTGAGGCCGCAAATGGCCCGACCACGCCCGAGGCCGATGATATTCTTGCGGATCGCGGTATCGTGGTGATTCCCGATATCTTGGCCAACGCCGGCGGCGTCACGGTTTCGTACTTTGAATGGGTGCAGAACCTACAGGAATTTCGTTGGAAGGAGGATCAGGTGAATCAGCAGTTGCGCGAGGTGATGGATGACAGTTTCGAGCAGGTGGTGGCGCTCGCCGACCGTGAACAGGTCCGCTTACGCCTTGCGGCCTATATGCTCGCGGTCGGCCGGGTGGTGCAAGCTATGAATGACCGCGGTATTTATCCCTAATCACGTCGTGGCCCTGATCACATCGTGTCAACGCTTGAGCAAGTCGAGGGACAAGGAATGTTGGCCCAGCGATACCAAAAGGTTAGGAAGATCGCGCCGAGGAAGCTGAGTGTGTTCTGCACCAACGCGGCTGAGATCGCGCCTCAGCCACATCGGCATACGTTTGACTTCCTCCCCGCCCTAAAGGACGGGGATTCCGGGGACTCGCGTCCCCCGGTGTCTCTCCAAAGAGAGACGATTTCGGGTGTCCACCGAGGACCGCCTCGGCTTCAGACCCAGGGCTGGCCTCCAGCCCGTCCCAAAACATTGGGTATCTGTCGGCCCTAGCACACACCCGGAGGCGGCCAAAGCCAATGGGGGCATTATACGCGGAAGTGGTTGGCAGTCAATTACTTTTACGCTTGACTAAGAAAGATTCTTGCCCCGTTGGGGCAACCTTTCTTTCCTCCCCGGCCTGAACGCAGGGGCTTCCAGAAAGGATTCCTGGTGAGCTTGCGAGCGTGGAACACGATCTGAGGTATGTCTTGCATGCGCTCCCCTTCTGTGGCGAGACAGGCTCGAGCCGCGTTTGACGGTAATAGCCGGAAAAGTTGTCGATTCATTTCGCCAAGAATACCCTGAAGCCTGCTTACTCAATCATATAGTCCGTAATCCGACCCCGCCAGTAGGCTGCATATCCGTCATTATACAGGTATCCAACTTCGGCATAAGTCGGGATGCGTCGACCGCCCATCTCTCGGTGTTCAGAGAACACACCACGCCATGGACGCGGCACGACAACCCCGTTTTCCGTGCTGCCGCGTTCATCTGCCTGCATCTCAACGATATCGCCGTCTTCATTGAAATACAGTCGAACTCGCGCCACCCCGCCCTGGCTGTCAGCTTCAAGTTCGACCATGCTGGCGTCCCCGGCTCGCCACCGTAGAGCAGCATTGTGAAGGGCGGCATCCGGGGCCCAAGGCAGTTCAGCCAAATAGCGCATCAGCTCACTGTGGTCTGCTTCCGGTCCAGAAAAATGGGCCACCGGAATCGATCCCAAGAGCCGGGCCTGCAAGAAGCCACGGCCTTCTATGAATGCATCGATGACCCGGACCATGCTCATGGCGCCTCGTGGCTGATCCGCGTACCAAACAAACCCAGGTGTCTTCACCGAGATCACCTGTTCACAGTTGAGTGGCTGCCAAGGTTTGTCAGGCCCCATCCGCAATTCCGCCGATTGACGTAAGTAAACGCTTTGGGGCAAGCCATCGGCGGCAACCCCGGCGCGCGCGATAAATTGTCGCACGATTTCAGGAAGCGTTTCCGGATTTACTGGGTGGTACTTCACCGCCACCCCGGAGATCCGGACCTGCGCCATGGATCGTTTTGCATATCGCTCAAAGCGCCATACCGACCAGAAATGTGCCGCCAGAGACAGAAGAGCCAGACCGGCGAAGACCACCGCGATCATATGCATTCACACCCTCCCGTAACCTTGTCACCAAGTCTGAATGTTCTATCTCCACGATTCTAGAATCCAAGCAGGGCTTCTATACCCATGCCGGTGTGCTGCAGCACAGCAAGGTTGTAAAGCACCCCATGGTCCCTTCCACGATCCGAGATATTCTGCCTCCAAATGGATCTTGTGCCTCACAAGTAGGGCAAAACTCGTACCAAACACATCTAATATGTGATTCTTCATGAAACGTAAAGTCTAGCTCATCTATGAGGTGCGGTGGGGATGGACGCCTGACAGACTCTGTCTCGTCGCGTGCAACATTGCTGCAACGAGTAAATAGTCATACCGGCAAGGACAAGTTGTCGACTCAGATGACAATCTGTCGGCTGACAATGGGACGTGATGTGGGCTGTCGCGTATATCTGTCTTTGGCACGTTGATTGCTAAGTAGATTGCTGAGATGTATACCGGTATAGAATAGCGGGTGTAAAAGACCCTTGAATCGCAAGCCAAGGTGCTACAAGAGCAGCTACGGTGTGAAGCGTCGTGTGAAAGAAGAAAGAAAGGGACAGGATGGAATTGCATATTGAAAGTCGAAACGTTGAGATGATTCCGGAGTGGAAAACGGAAATCGAAGACCGCATGGCCAAACTTCACGCTGGCCACGATGAGCTAATTCATGGGCGGGTGACGCTGACCAAGGACCGTCATCATCACAAAGCGCAAAATGGCGTGGAAGCCCTCATCGTCGTCTCCCTTGCCGGCCGCCACACGATCACCGCCAGAAAAGCCGCGATAACGTTCGAAGAAGCCATCCGAGCCGCTTTCTCCGCGATGCAGATTGAACTGCAGAAATATCACGAGAAACGGGCCTCAAAAGAAATAAGGGGCTCGTCTCTGCCGTTTCGCGGCGTGATTTGCAAACTGTTCCCTCAAAAAGGGTATGGATTTATTCTGCAAGAAGGCGGAGGTGAAGTGTATTTTCACCAAAACGCGGTACATGATCTGGGGTTCGAAGCGCTGGAAGACGGGACCGAAGTGGCGTTTAACGTCGGAGAAGGTGAGCGTGGACCGCAGGCAACCGTGGTAGAGCCGGTGTCATTGATGTCTGCATAGACTGGACGAGTGAGGCGCCAAAGTGAGATGACATCAATGCCGACAACACGTTTTCAATAGATGATATCTGCGGGGGCAGATGCATAGGGCAGGCCATCGACATCGTGATGGCCTGCCCTCGCCATGGCAGCCGACAAGCTCTCAGGCTCCGACTATTCGATGCGCCTCCTGTTTGAATTTTCGATAGCGTTCCAGCTCTCTGGCACCTCGCTTCATCGCGTATCCCGCGACCAGAATGTCATCTAGCATGCCAATAAACGGGATGGCGTCAGGGATCAGATCGATCGGGGAGACGATGTAAAGTAACGCAATGATCAACACGGTCTTGGTCCCTTTATCGATCGAAAAGTCCGGTGCTTTTAGCATCTCATAGGCCAGCTTCAAGTCATCAAAATAAGCTTTGACGCCTTGTTTATTGGTCTCAAGGGACTCATCCAGGTGGCGCCCGATATCCTCAAGAACGCCGGGGACTTCCGCTTGATGTTGCCATTCTTCACTGTCGAACAGCTTTTCGACAGTGACATCACTTTTCTCTGTGTCAGTTCCAGGTCTTTGATTTTCTTGGGATGCCATCTCTTGCTCTCCATTTGTGTTAATCAACATATCGGGCTATGCCTATACGGCCATCCCGACGCGGCTTTTATGCCTTGTATTGGCAATCTTTATCACCGCAGTGTTCGAGCCGCCGCAGATCGCTTCACCAGACCTGATCCAATCGCTTTTACAAGAGGCCGTCGCGGCCGACGACGGGCCGCGACTCTCTTTCAAGCTAAGGCTTGTATCAGACTTGACAGGGCTGCCGTTTGATCTTGCATCAACACCTCATCTCCGCGACTCTCGACATTGAGCCGCAGCAACGGCTCGGTATTGGAGGCGCGCAGGTTAAAGCGCCAGGCGTTGTGGAACGACAGCGATACGCCATCTAACAGGTCCTTCGCGTCCGACTCGGGTTCGTAGCGATCGGCAATCTGTTGCATCACCGCCTGGGCATCGGACACGGTGAAATTGATCTCACCACTGCAGGGAAACTGCTGTATCCGCTCCCGGACCAACTCGCCCAGGCTCAAACCGCGATCCTTCATCACCTGTAAGACCATGAGCCAGGGCAGCATGCCGGAATCGCAATAACTAAAATCGCGAAAGTAGTGATGGGCGGACATCTCACCGCCATAAATGCCGTTTTCGCGCCGCATGGATTCCTTGATATAGGCATGGCCGGTTTTGCTCATGACCGCTTTGCCGTTGAGGTGCGCCGCCACATCCTGGGTATTCCAGTACAGACGGGGATCGTGAATGATGGTGGCACCGGCATAGCGTTTCAACGCGGCTTCCGCTAACAACCCCACCAGATAATACCCTTCGATGAACTGGCCGTGGTCGTCAAAGAAAAAGCAGCGGTCGAAATCGCCATCCCAGGCAATGCCCAGAGCCGCCTGGTGTTGGATCACGGCTTGTGCGGTGACGTCGCGATTCTCCCGTAACAGGGGGTTGGGAATGCCGTTGGGGAAATCGCCATCCGGCTCCGGGTACAGCCAGTGGACATCCACATCCAATTTGGCCAGCAACGTTTTTGCAGTTGGGCCGGCGCAGCCATTGCCGGGATTGGCCACTAAGGTCACCTGGGCGATGGAGTCCGGCGGCACCAGGGTGAGAAAATAATCGCACATCGCCTCGGTAAACCCTCGGGACGACAGGCTGCCTTTGTGTGTCGTCGTCGATAAATTCCCGTTTAGAATTCGCTGTTTTAACGCTTCCAGCCCTTGACTGCCAGTCAGCGGCGCCCCGTTTTTGCCGACTGGTTTAATCCCGTTATACCCCTTGGGGTTATGACTGGCAGTGACCATCAAGCCGCCCCCCATGCCGGCTTGAGACGACGCAAAATAAATGGTCTCCGCGCCGCAGAGTCCCACATCCACCACATCCACGCCGGCATCCATGAGGCCGCGATTCAACGCCTCTTGCAACTGCGGGCTGCTGTCCCGTACGTCGCGCCCCGTCGCCACCTTGCCCTCCGGACGCATCTCATTGACATAGGCCACGCCAATTTTGTAGACGAGTTCTTCATCAAGCTCTTCCGGAATTTTGCCCCGTACGTCATACGCCTTAAATGCTGGTAGGCTATTCATGTCGGTCCTCCACCTGAGCCGGTGCCGTTTATATGATCTGATCGTAACAGTCTATCTCGCTGGCATCTGTGATGTCGAGGGGGCGTCTCGCCCCGCCTGTACGGCTTAATCGTCAATCACCACGCCCCAAGGCAAACCGCCCACCGGTATCTTGGCGATCTCCTTTTGCGCCGCGGTGTCCACCACGGACACCGTATTGTCTATCCCAGTACAGAAATTGCGCCGTAACGCCCAAGACTTCAGGCTTGGGATATAAGGCGCTTTGCTTATGGGCTTTAGCTGAGAAACGCCATTGAGTATAGACCATCGACTGCCTTTGACCTACCTCCACAGGCGTCGGTAGGCCAAGACCGGGCAAATCGTCAAGGGTCTGCATGGTTATCTCTCCGTCAACTCATACAGAATCGGCAGAGTCACCCGCAACAAAGGCTTCTTGAGCCCTTTTGGAAACGGGGGGAGTGGGCTGGCCTGTTCTAGAGCGCGTAGGGCCGCCTGGTGCAAAATGCCATGCCGAGTACTTTGACTGGCGACGATTCGGGTCTCTCTCACCTGGCCATTGGGGAGAATCACGAAGGCCAGCACCACTTTGCCGCTAAGCCCTCGTCGCCGGGCCGCTCTTGGGTAGCGCTTGTGATGTTGGAGCGCCTTGGAAACCATGGCGAGATACTGGCGCTGCAAATCCTGCACCGGTGGCGCAGTGGGTTGGGACGGGCGTGAGGCCGGTTCTGCCGGCGGCACCCATTGCTGCGGCGTTGGCACAGGAGGCGCCACGGGCTCGCGAGGGGCAACGGGTTGGCTTGGGGCGCTGGGTGTTGGGGGAGCCGTCCGTGGCGCTTGCCGCACCTTGACGTCAGCCGGTTTGCGAGCTGGAACCCGCGCGGGACGTTTCATTCGACGGATGGGTTTGGGGCGCGGGCTGACTCGCACCGGTTCTTGAGGGGGTGCTGGTGGTCTGGGCGGTACTTGCATCTCGACAGGTTGGCGCGGGGGCTGTGGCGTTTGAGATGGCTGCTGGGGTCGCGGTGGGACTGGGACTGGGAGTACGAGTGGAATCGGCGGCGCCGGCGCCGGTGGCATGGGCACGGGTATCGGGGGCGTGGTGGGGGCCGGTGCTTGGAACTGCACCACGAATCGGGTGGGGTTCGGTGGCGTTGGCCGTTCCAACTTGGCGATGGGCATGGATGACGCAAGCACGAGCACGGCTAGGTGGAGGAGGGCAGCGGCAAGAAAGGCCAGCAGCGCAATGGGCCTGTCGCCAATCATCCCGCATCCTTGCCCACATCTTGGCCCGCATCTTGGCCCGTATCTTTGGATGGTCTGGTTTCGATGATGAGCTCGGCAGCACCGGCGCCTTTGACGGCGTCCATGACCGCGACAAAATGTTCAAACAGGCTCTGTTTGTCGGCCCGCACTAAAATTGGCAAGTCCGGGTTTTTTGCCATTGCGGTGGCGAGATGATCTTGCAATTGCGGCAGTGGCACCGGGGTATCGTTGACGCGGATCTCACCGGTGGCCGTGACGACGATGGTGAGCTGTTTGTGGTGACTGAAGTCTTGGGTACTATTCGCCGCCTGAGGCAGGTCGATATTTAACGTCGGCTGAATAAAAATGGACGCCAGGAGAAAAAAGATCAAGAGCAACAGCATGACATCGAGCAGCGGCATGATATTAGGACCCGGACCGCCGCGGGTCTGCATGTGCTCGGTGCTGAGATCAAGCATCCATGTGCTCCTTGTGGGTGAGCAGCCGGATCAGGGCCGTCCCGTAATGATCTACCTGAAAGGCGAACTGCCGAACCCGCTGGTCGAGATAATGGTGAAAGAGCAGGGCGGGAATCGCCACAACCAGACCGGCAACAGTGGTTAACAGGGCCTCCCAAATGCCGCCTGCAAGCGTGCTCGGGTTTACCGGCCCCTGGGCCGTGGCTACGGTTTGAAAGGCTCGCACCATGCCCACCACCGTACCGAGCAACCCCAGGAGCGGTGCCAGGCCCGCGATCAGATGGAGCAGAGGGAGTCGCCGGGTCAAGCGCCGATGCTCTTGACGTGCCTGCATCATGGCCAATTCTTCTAAGTCCGCCTTACTTTGCGGCGGCGCGAGTAGAAGCTCACAAAACACCGCCGCCACCGGGCCCGGAAAGGTGCGCGCCAATGGATAAGCACTGGCCGGTTTGTCATGGGCGAGTTGTTCACCCACGGTTTCAAAGAGACGTTCCGCATCGCCATTAGCACGATGTAGATGAATTAAGCGCTCAAGAAAAATCCACAGGGTCAGGATCGAAAACAAGATTAAGGGCCACATGAGGACCCCGCCTCTCTCGATCCAACCCATCACGAGTTGGAGATCGAGTGTTTCCCAAAAGCGCATGTCGGTGATTCCAAGATAGAGATGATGATTGCCGTACCGCGCCGTATTGTAGGCGAAATCGAGCGGTGGGGTCAACCGGGGCATGGTGAGGGCGGAGGCTTTCTGCCGCCCCAGGAGGCCAAGGCCTTGTCATGAGACCGCCCAGCCCGATTGCCCCCTGTGGTAACTTCCTTTTCCTCATCGAGGTTCACGTGGTCGCGGGTGATGCCGGGGGTACCCGTTTAGGCTGAGCGAGCTTTAATCTTTTTGTAGACCACAGGGATCAAAGCCAAGACGGCTAGGCCAAGCAAGGCGATTATGATTTGTGGTGTGAGAATACCGACGGCACTAAAGGCTTCGCCTTTATCAAAGAGGCTCCCGAGCCCTGCGCCGACGGAGGCAAAGACAAAGACACCGGGAATGATGCCGAAGAACGTGCCGATGACATAGGTAGAGAGCGGCACGCCCAAAAAAGCGGGCACCAAGTTGACCACGAAGAACGGAAAGAGCGGCACGAGCCGTAGCACGAGCAAATAGTTTAGCGCGTTTTCACGGAAGCCCTCTTCCATCTTTTGCAGCCATGGCCCGGCTTTGGCACGCAGGAAATCCCCCAGGGCCGACTTCGCGATGATAAACAGCGCAGTGGCACCCACGGTGGCGCCAATCACGATGTAGAGGGCCCCGACCAGGGTGCCGAACAAAAAGCCGCCGGTGATGCTCAGCACCAAACCGCCGGGCAGGGAGAATGCGACCGCCACCGCATAGATGACCATATACGCGAGGGCGGCAAGTAGACCGTTGTGTTGCACCCAGTTGAGCAACGCCTCCCGATGCTCGCGTAGGACCTCAAAACTGATGTAGCGATGCAGACCGAGCGCAAAGAAAGCGACGAGACCCGCGACGAGTACCAGCAGCGGAATGAGTTTGGTGAATGAAAACGACGAATCAGAAGCGGCCTGGGCGTCCGTCTGTGCCATGATAGGTCTCCTCAGACGTTACGGTTTGACCACGATGGGATAGTCGGGCGTCGGATTCAGTGGGCATGAATACACGTAGGAACCCTCTCTGAGGTCGATCTGATAATCCTGTGTGTTACCAGTGGTCAGACCGCCGCCGGAAACTTTAGGCAGGGTGAGGCGCCCGAGCCCTTGACCGCGCAAATAAAACCCCAGCTCGTAGGGCACATTCTGGTTGGTGACGCGGAAAATATACGTGCCGGGTTTGAGTTCCAGAGGTGTTGACGCTTTGACCCGTTGGTCGCCACTTTGTTGATTGATGGCTTTGCAATCGGCTGCGTTAGTGGTTTGATACTGATGATCCACGCCCTCCGGCTCAAGGAACTGGCAGCCGGTTTGAGTGAGGTCAATGACGGTGGGCGCGGCGGCGGCAATGCCATATCCAACGAACATCGTGACTAAACAGGCGGCAAAGAATCGTGTCCAACGGATCATTTTGATCTCCTTAGTAAAGGGGGTGTCCGGTAAGTTGCAGTTGACGGCATCTAGGTTGAAGACGCGCCAGGCGACTTCTCACTAGGTTTGACGCCTGACGGCGCCAAAAGATTCCCATAAAAAAAAAGTGATATCTATGCCATCGTCATCGAGGCGCTCAGATGACGGCCCTCTTGAGCCCTTGAACCCGACCTGACGCCTGGCAGGTGAAGAGGGTACTGTGGGGGTATTGGAAGAATCGTGCCGACACTTGGGGGGAGTGCTAGGAGAGGCGAGGATGCTGCTCTGCGCCGCAGTGGCATCCTCGCTTAATGCCACGCCTCATTTGGAGGTTGAACTAAGCATCTGACGTGTAAGGATTAAATTTTCATTCGCTTTAGTATAGAAGTTTGGATTTAGTTCTATTGCTTTTTCAAAAGCAGGAAGCGCTTCCTGATACATTCCTTTGGTTAGATAAATAACACCTATGTTATTATAAGCTTTTGCCAATCCTTCAGATTTTGTCAAATACCTTATTGCATCTTCATAATGGCCTGAATTCGCTAAAGCCATTCCAAGATTATTGTATATCTTTTTATTGTTAGTATTATATTGAAGTGCTTTTTCGAAATATTGTGTAGCTCTATCAAAGTCTTTGTTTCGATAATACGAGATGCCTATGTTATTATACAACATACTTTCTTTAGGCAATATCTCGATTGCTTTTTCATAAAATGCAATTGCTTTATGATATTTTTGGCGTTTATCATAAATAATGCCGAGAAAATTATACGACTTCCATAATTGGTCATTCAGAGAGATTGCTTTTTGCAAGTATTTTTCAGCGGGCTTGAGTTCAGATTTAAATAGATAGGCTTGACCCATGCCTTCGTGTGCCAAAAAATAGTCTGGATGATCTTGGAGTATGCTCTCAAATTCTTGAATGGCACTTTGGATTAAACGCCGGCGGAGTAATAAATGTGCTTTTTTATAACGGATTTGTACCAGGCTTGGATCTAATCGTAACGCTTTATCATATTGGATAAAGGCCGCGGTCAAATTCCCTAAGCGTAAATGGTTGTCGCCGGCAATACCGTAATCGTCTGCGGTCATCTCGGGAAGTTCTTTAAATGTCGTTTGTTGCTCGGTCTGTAAGGCGCGTTGTCGTGCTAGCATCTTGCGATAAGCCTTGGAAGGCGCGGCCATGCCGGCGGACTGAGGAGATGAACAGCCGCTGAGCAGGGCCGTCAGTAAAGCAACACCTATCAACATGATCATAGACGACCGCATGTGCATATCCTTGTCCTTGAGCCGTTTAGCCGCCACCCAGGGTAGGCAAGAGATTCCGAGCAATCTTAATGATCCCCGGGCCGACGACCACGATGACCATCGCCGGTAAAATGAAACAGATGAGAGGAAACATAAGCTTCACGGGGACTTTGGCTGCCGCCTCTTCCGCACGTAGCCGTCGCTTGGTGCGCATGCTGTCGGCATGCACCCGCAACGCTTGGGCAATATTGGTGCCGAATTTGTCCGTCTGGATCAGTAGCGATGTCAAGTTGTTGACGTCTTCTAGGCCCGTGCGCAAGCTTAAATTTCGCAAGGCGTCCTGACGTGATTGTCCCGCACGCAAGCCGGATTCGACAAGTTTAAATTCTTCACTCAAGATGGCGTGGCTCAATTGTATCTCCTGCGCGGTCCGATTGATCGCGGCATCGAGCCCTAAGCCGGATTCCACGCAGACGACCATCAAATCCATCGCGTCGGGAAACCCTGCGAGCAATTCTTGCTGCCGCTGGCGCGTTTTATACATGATCCATAGATGCGGCAAATAAAATCCAATGACGGCAAACAAGACAAACAAAAACATTGCTTGCGAGGTAGGCAGCAATTGAATATAAGGTAATTGTATAAAGGTAAACCCAAGCGGTAAAAACATAGCCAAAAAGAACTTGATACCGAAATAAAGAACGGCAGCATCCGCACTACGATAACCGGCTTTAGATAGAGTTAGACGGGTATGAGAGAGATCTTCTTCACTTTTAGGTTTTGTAGATTCACCTAACTTTCTGATTATTTTTTTCCAAAACTTCATTATCCCTGGGTCTTCGGTATCTTTAATAATGACCAATTGTTTTCCTAAAACTTTTTGTTTTAGTAATCTTTGTGTGCCTAACTGTCTAAATATGACATATATCGCTGAAAAAATAATAATAATTGTTAAAGATGAGAAAACTGAAATCGTTTTGTTTGATATCGATTGAAAGTAAGAAAGAAAATCTGAATTTTCAAATAGCGTATACGGATTCATTTTTGATTATTCCCGAATTCTATACTTTTATAGAAATTGTAATTTTAATCCATAACATTCCAAGAATCATCAATCCAACTGCTGTTGCTGCTAAAATATTGCCAAGTGAATCTGTAAACAGTAAGGAGATATAATCGGGACTGAGTATATAGAGAATAAATCCAACCGCGAAGGGAAGCACACATAAAACAATTGCAGAAAACTTGCCTTCAGCGGCTAACACTTGAATGCGTCCTAGCAATTCAAAACGTTGTCGGATGAGCGTACTGGTTTTACCGAGGATTTCAGCCAGATTCCCCCCGGTTTCACGCTGTAGTAAAATCGCCGTGATGAAGAACCGCAGATCGGCGCAGTCCACTCGTGAGGCGAGATGGAGTAGGGCTTCATGCACATCGGCTCCGTAACTGATTTCTTCTACGGTAAACAGAAATTCCGTGCCAATAGGCGCCTGCATGTCTTCCCCGACCATTTTCATGCCAACCATCAGGGTATGTCCCGCCTGGAGCGCACGCGAGATCAGATCCAGTGCCTCGGGCAATTGTTGCTCAAATCGCTTATTGCGCGCTCGCTTTTTGAGGCGCAGCCACATCCAGGGCAGACTGCCGGCACCTAAGGTGGCGGCGAGTCCCACCATCACCTGGTGGCTGAACGTCGTTGCCATGACAAACCCAGCCATACACAAGGCCAATGACAGCAACAAAAAGGTACCCATGCTAAGGGGCTGGTCCGCTTGTTTCAGGAGAAGCCCAATGGATCGCAAGATCGGCATGCCGTGGAGGAAGCGGTTCAGCCATGGGACGTCACTGAGTATGACATGACGCATGAGGGTCGGCATCGTCGACTCACGGTGTTGTATGGTCCAGGGTTGGACACGTTTTCGCAGGCGCTCTTTTTTGCTGTTCGTCACGGTCCTAAAAGCAAAATATAGACCCTCAATCAGGAGGATCGTCGTCATAAATGCTGCGGCAACAATAATGATGTTCATGAGTCCTCCAAGTGTTAGACGGCATGGATACGAGTGGGGTCAAAGAGATTGGCAGAAATGGGGATGCCCTGGGCCTGAAAACGTTCGATAAACTTCGGTCGGATCCCCGTTGCTTGAAATTCCCCCTTGACCACACCGTCAGCGTTAATACCCGCTTGCTTAAAGCGGAAGATTTCTTGTAGCGAGATGATATCTCCTTCCATCCCCGTCGCTTCTTGTAGACTGATCACCTTGCGACTGCCATCGGAAAGGCGCGACGTGTGGACAATAATATCGATCGCGGAACTGATATAATGTCGCAAGAAGGCTGAGGGAATATCAAAGCCTGTCATCGCCACCATCGTCTCTACTCTGATCAAGGCGTCGCGCGCACTATTGGCGTGAATGGTGGTGAGTGAACCGTCGTGGCCCGTGTTCATGGCTTGTAACATATCAAAGGCTTCTTCGCCGCGGACCTCGCCGACGATGATGCGATCGGGGCGCATTCTCAGACTGTTGCGTACCAGGTCGCGCTGGGTGACTTCGCCCTTGCCTTCGATGTTGGGGGGGCGCGTTTCAAGCCGGGCGACATGACTCTGCTGCAACTGCAGTTCGGCGGAGTCCTCAATGGTCACAATGCGCTCGTTGGCGGGGATAAATCCGGACAAGACATTCAGCAACGTGGTTTTGCCACTTCCCGTCCCCCCGCAGATCATGACATTGAGGCGCGCTTGCACAATGCCCTGGAGCAGCTCGCCCATCTCTGGGGTTAATGAATGAGAGGCAATCAAATCCGGCAATTTTAGCGGATCCACCGCAAAGCGCCGAATTGAGAGCAACGATCCATCTAACGCCAGAGGGGGGATAATCGCATTGACGCGTGAACCGTCCGGCAACCTGGCGTCCACCATCGGCGAGGATTCGTCAATGCGACGCCCCACCCCACTGACGATCTTATCGATAATTTTGCGCAAGTGATTCTCGTCTTTAAATCGCGCCTCTGTTAATTCTAATTTTCCAAAACGCTCTACATAAATTCGATTGTGGGTATTGACTAAAATATCGGAGGTGATGGTATCTTTTAAGAACGATTCTAAAGGGCCATATCCAAGCACTTCGTCCTGCAACGCTTTTAATAGACTATCTTTTTCTTGAGAGTTTATAAGAACCTTCTCTTCATTAATCATCTCCTCTGATATTTTACTAATCTCTTCTCTTAGACTCTTACTATCAATAGTGTTGATCACTGAGAAATCGATAATATCTAGAAGTTTATCGTGAATCAAACTTTTTAAGTTTTGAAATTCACTTCCCTGCAAAAATGTCTTTTTATCTATAGTCTTCTGGGAACTTTTGGGATCATTATTTCTAGGTTCAGCCCGATGGCCGAGAAAATTCATTGATATATCCTTTATTTATTCATAAATATTTTAAATATACTTTTACTCTTAGATAATTCAGTAAGATCTAGTGCAAGATTAATTATACTTTGATTAATTTTAGAGTTCTTTTTAGTTATATTTAAAGGCTTCCCTTTATTAATCGCACTCACAGCAGTGGAAAATTCATTGGGAATCGTCCAGTAAGCTTCCACATCGAGTGTGTTTTTCAAGTCGTCCAGTGAGATATCCGTGTTCTTGGAGTTGTAACGATTCGCGACGAGTTTGATCTGTTCTGGTGGATATTCCAGGCGTGTCGCGATCTCCATGAACCGCTTGGTGTTACGCAGTGTGGGTAGCGTTAAAACGGTAACAAGGAGGAGTTTCTGCGACATCGACAAGGCGGTCAATGTCGCGTCGTTTAAGGTGTGGCCGCTATCGAGGACAATATAGTCAAACATGCCTTGGAGCACGGTGAGTGTCTGCTCGACGACGTCGGGGGTGAGGAGGTCGGTATCATCATAAGTTTGAGAGGACGGTAACACCGCTAATCCCGAGGGGTGCTGGGTGAGCACACGTGTCATAAAGGTACTGTCGAGCCGCTCGAGGTTTTTGGCAATATCGCCCATGGTGTAACTCGGCTGGAGATCGAGAAAGAGCGCGGTATCCCCAAACTGCGGCTGTAGGTCGACCAGGACGGTGCGCTGATGCTGGTGCAGGTGTTGCAAGCTGATGGCCAAATTGACGGCGATTGTCGTCGTCCCCACGCCCCCTTTGCCGCCCATGACATTGAAGATACCACCCTGTTTCTGTGGCGCGATATCACTGGCTTTGTAGCGCGACTGATAGCGCGTCAAGGCTCGCACGAACTCGTCGCGCTGCAAGGGTTGAGGCAAAAATTCTTTAATCCCTGCCCGCAGGGCCTCGATCAAGGCGTTGGAATCCATGTCGGACGCCGTGAGGAAGACTTCTGTGTCGGGCGCGTGTTGGAGAATCAGCTCAATTCGGTCAAAGGTCTTGGCACGATCGCGATCCATCTCAATCATGACCAAGTGCGGGGCATGCGAATCGACTGCAGTATGAAGTCGAAAACCCTCTTGGCCTGCCAAAATGGTCTCGATTTCATGCCGTAAGGATTCATCTTGGACATCCAGGCTGACGGTGATTTGTGCGGCCATTAATCTTTACCTCTTTCACTTTCCCGCAGCTCGATCTATTGCACGAGGCCGGGGATACTGCCCAACGTACCGTAATTTGTCCCGCCACCTCTGGAGTTCGGCTGCACCAAATCACACTTGACCTGGGCTTCAAGGAGCTGCCCATCCGGTGGCGCTAGGACATTTGTAATCGTCACTGAGGCAAAACCGACGATGGTGATCAGACCCGAGGGGTTTGAACAATCCGGGCTGTCATAGACCACCACATAGGTTTCCCACTCCCCCGCTGCGTTTTTCCTGGCATCGTACACATCCCGCAGATCGGACAAGGCGCTGGCCACGTTGCCGCCCACGAATTCAAACTGGGTTTCCCCGGCCGTCGCCTCCGGTCCAGTAAAGGTCTCGTCAAGCATGGGCTCCAGGATATCTTTCTGTAAAGTGGAGGCGTTGGCCGGAGACCTCTCAAAGGTGTGCCAGCCGGCGCAGCCCACCGGGTCATTGGTGGGGTAAAAGCGGATGTCTTGATCGCAAAAAAGGTCTTTGTTCTCGAACCACTGCTTGGAGATGCCCACCGGTATCTCCAGTTCACCTTCTGCGACATAACCCACCCCGGTCAGTGCTGCGGTGGGGATTTCTTGGCGATTGTTGCGATGAAAGATCGAACCGATGTTGAGCGTGTCAACCCCCATGATGTTGGCAAAAAACGTGCTGATCGGTCCGTTGGCCGTCGCGTCGCGACGGGACAACACCTCGATCCCGGTCGGCTTGGTATTGGTCTCCGTTAAGGTTTTTGTGTCCGGCTGCCACTCGCCAATGCGGATGTCGGCGGGATCGATGGCGATCGATTTACCACCCGCTTCGTTATTGGCGGCGGCGGCGGCGGCGGCATTGCGCAACACCGTCTGCTGTGCGTCGCTCAAAATAAAATTTTGCTGGCCTTGAAAGTCGGGTAAGGCCTCGTAGAGCAAGCCGAGTTGTCTGGTGGCGTGTAACGCCGCGGCATCGGACACGTTGTTTAATTCCTGGCTCACTAAAATGCCGTAGCCGACATCGACGACCAGCGCCACGAGGGCCACAAAAATGCCTAAGAGGAGGGCAATTATAATGGCCGTGGCCCCCCGTTCACCCCGATCTGGTAGATAGGTTTTCATCTTGTGTCCTCCGCCTTACTCATGACGCATGGTGACTCGGCCTCGAAGATTGACATCTCCGACAAGCCCCTGGATCAATCCTGCCAGGACATGGAACTGATAAGGATAGGTCACCGTGACAGTGAGTGGGTTTGGGAACGCGCCACCGGCACCCGTAACGGTCACGACGGCCTCGCTGGGATCGTAGGCAGCGTTAGTGAGATACCCTGTGACCACGGCAGTAATCTCAGCGACCGTGGGCTTCGGGCTGCCGGCGATAATGCCGGCCCGAGCCCCTTCTCGGCTCGCATTGTTAACCAATTGGAGGTTGTACAGCGCCAGGCCACACTCCATCATACCGAAAATCAATAGCGCCAAAACCGGTAAGATCAGGGCAAACTCGATCCCGGCGCTCCCTTTCTCTTGTTGCATCCACATGTTGCACCTCTATTTGATCCCCCCAATGGAAATGGAAAATTCTGGCAGTGCCGGTGGCTCTGCAAAACTGGCCTGGTAGCGCTCATATTCATTGATCGCGGCCTTGCCATCGAGTCCGGTGACGGGCTCCAGTTGCTTTCCAGCCTTGGGGTTCAAGATTTGATTTGATTTTGCCAGGTGGTACGAATGGCGATAGTCCAGGGCCAACCGAGTGTGCCCGGCACAACCGGTGGACAGCATTAGGGCCATCGCGCCTACCACCCAAATGAACCGCCTCTTACTCTTACTGCGCACGTCTTTCATCGTAATTCTCATCCTGTTGCAAGATGTAGCCAAATTGACCATCGAGGGAGCCCTGCGTTTTGACAGGCGAACCGTGTCCTTCGGTGCGGCCAAGGAGGTAAAATTCAAAGTCGTTCGGCTCCACAAACTGATCGGTGGGCAGGGTTTGGGCCTCCATATCCAGGGGCTTAACGAAATGCGGGGTGACAATAATCACCAGTTCCGTCTCGTCCTTTTGATAGGAACTGCTCCGGAACAAAGCGCCTAAAATCGGTATCTCACCGAGCAGGGGCACTTTGCTGACCACTTCGCGGACGCTTTGGTTGAGCAAGCCGGCAATCGCAAAACTTTGACCGTCTCGCAGTTCGATCACCGTCGCTGCCCGCCGTGTGGTTAAGGCCGGAATGACGAACCCGGACAAAGTCACCGCATTGGAGAAGTCGAGTTCCGAGACTTCGGGGGCGACGCGGATGCTAATTCTTTCTTGATCGATCACGTTGGGGGTAAACCGTAGGGCGACGCCGAACGTTTTATATTGCACTGTGACGGTATCAGAGCGTTGTGCAATAGGGATGGGAAATTCCCCGCCCGCTAAAAAACTGGCCTCCTGCCCGCTCATCGTGACCAGGGTGGGCTCAGCCAAGATTTTTGCCAGGCCATTTTCCTTGAGCGCATCAATAAAGGTGGTAATCGTTACGCCGTTCGTGCCGAAACGAAACAGCTCATTCACGGCTTGCCCGACATCGACTCCATAAGACGCGTTGGCCGGGATGGTGTCAGAGAGCCCGATTAAGTTATTGAGCAAACTTAAGCCAAAATGCCTCCCGTCTTTAAAAACGTCGAAGTTAAAACCGAGTCGGCGCGTCAATGAACGGGCCATCTCCGCGACGCGCACCTCGAGCATGACCTGGTTGACGCCGCTCACCTGCATGAGGTTGATGACCTTCTTGGGCATATACACTTCAGCGACTTCCAAGGCCTGTTGCAGTTT
>Ga0214472_10001207_pt1 | contig 29533 bp, 24 predicted proteins | sample RVTome_6_FD_207662 | JGI IMG/M metagenome (GOLD analysis project Ga0214472, IMG submission 207662) | Soil microbial communities from uranium-contaminated site in the Upper Colorado River Basin, Wyoming, United States - RVT140D175 | ecosystem: Environmental > Terrestrial > Soil > Contaminated >...
TGACAGAACAGGGAACCCACAAGCGCGCCGGTGTGTGGGTGTTCCCCGACGCCGTCTCCGCAGCCGCCGAGGACCGCGGCGGGGTGGAGCCGTTGGAGGTCGCGCCAGACGAGTTCGCGGCCGCTCTCACCCGGGAGAACCGGACGTTGAAGCGGGCCCTCACCGACCCGCGCATCTTCTCGGGGATCGGCAACGCCTTCTCCGACGAGATCCTGTGGGAAGCAGGGCTGTCGCCGGTGAAGCGCACGAGCCAGTTGGCGGAGGAGGAGGTGGTCCGGCTGTACGACGCCACGCGGGCGTCCCTCGTCCGGTGGACCGATCTGCTGCGGGAGACCGTGGGGGAGGGATGGCCGGACAAGGTTACCGCTTTCCGGCCGGAGATGGCCGTGCACGGCAAGTTCGGTGAGCCGTGTCCCCGATGTGGTTCCAGGGTGCAGCGCATCGTGTACGCCTCCAACGAGACCAACTACTGCGCCACGTGTCAGACGGGAGGGAGGCTGCTGGCGGACCGCTCGCTCAGCAGGCTCCTGAAGGACGACTGGCCCACCACCCTGGAAGAGCTGGAAGGCTGAACCTCGAGAGATGGCGGCTTTTTAGCGCATGAACGGTGCGGAAACGCACCGTTCTGCATGGGAGAAGCGCCGTCCTTTGGTCGCTACGCCTATTTCACGATGACCCGAGGTCGGGGAACCATCCGTGGCTCGATCTCGTCTCACTGCTGTCGAGTGAGAGGACCGACGTGACGAAGAACTGGTTCACGGGCCGCCGCCCGGCTTTGTTGCTGGCGCTCACACTGATCTTGGTGGCCTGCAGTGGTGAAAGTGCCGACGAATCGACGAGATTCGACGACGAGGGCCTCGGCGAGCGTGGCCTCGCCGAGGTCACCACCACCTTCGCCGCTGCCACGGACACCACCGCAGCCGACATGGCCGACGAGGGCGGGTCCGAAGAGGAGGCGCCGACGTCCGACGCCGACGACACCCTCGGATCCGGTGGGGTGGCACCACCGGTGCTCCAGACCGTCGCCGACCTCGGACGGGACATCATCTTCACCGCCGACATGACGGTGGCCGTCGACGACGTGGCCGCCGCCGGCGCCGAGGCGACACAGCGAATCCAGAACCTGGGCGGCTTCCTCTTCGGCCAACGAACCACAGCCAGTCCCGAACCGCGCAGCATCCTGGTCTTCAAGGTGTTCCCGGAGGACTTCCAAGAGGCCCTCGACCGTCTGGGTTCGATCGGCGAACTTCGCAGTCAGAACGTCTCGGCCGACGACGTCACCGAGCGAGTCGTGGACATTCGGAGTCGGATCACGACCGCCGAGGCGAGCGTCGAGCGCTTGCGCGGGTTCCTCGAAGGAGCGACCGACATCGAGACGATCGCCGATCTGGAGAACCAGCTCCTGCAACGCGAGACCCAGCTCGAAACCCTACGCGGGCAGCTTCGCACGCTGGAAGACGCCGTGTCGTTGGCGACGATCACTCTGACCATCACCGAGAACGCGGTGCGTCCGGCTGTCCGGGTCGACGTGACGGCCTACTCCGGTGTCGACGACAAGGGTCTCTCCTGTCCCGGAAGCTCTTCCCTCGCCGTCGATCAGGGCACCGAGGTCACGGTTTGCTTCGAGATCGTCAACGTCGGTGACACCGACCTGACCGGTTTCACCCTGCGCGATCCGGTGATCGACGTGAACACCGAGGATCTCATTCCCGTCTTCGGCGACCTCGAGCAGACACTCGAGCCCGGTGAATCGATTGTCATGGCCGCTCACATCACTGCCGACCGCAGCTGGCGTACCCAGACCAACGTCACTGCGCTCCCTGTAGACGAAGACGGCACGGTGCGTGAAGGCAGGTCGGTGGCGAACACGGCAACCATCTCGATCTCGGCCGTCGATCCGGGTGGAGTCCCTGGCTTCGCCGAGGGTCTGGAGCGCAGTTTCGAGTTGCTGGTCCTGCTCGTCCAGCTCCTCGTCTACCTGGTGGCTGCCTTCCTCCCGTTCTTCTGGATCCCGCTCGGGATCTGGTGGCTGCTGCGACGGCGCGCCACTCGGGTCGAACCGACTGTCCAGGAGGCCTTCGATGCGGAGGTCCCCGAGCCGGAGCCGGTGGGAGCGAGCGAGGACTGAGCTGCTGCGTCGTCGCGCCTGGTGACCACTTGCGTATCGAACATCTGTTCGATACGGTGATCGACCCGGATGCGCTGTCCGGAACGTGTGAGAGCACAGTGAGTCCACACCGGAAATCGTGATTTCCGGTCATCTGAGGAGTGGTTCTTGGCGAACGCGGCCCTGGCGGAGTCATCACTTGTCGAGTCGGTCATCTCAGCCGATCGGTGGGATCTGCGGACGCGGCTCCAGGAGCGGGATGCCGACCTGATGGTTCTCCAACCGGGACGGCCGGTGGAACTCGCCGGTCCGGTGGGATTCGGTCTCACCCGGATCGGATACCGGATGCTGGCCGAGCTGTCCCGAACCGTCCCCGTCGTCGTCCTCGACGTGCGCGGGTGGGCATCGCCGCGGGCGGCGTGGGAGTCGGGTGTGCAGTCGCCGATCTTCGTGCGCTGCTCCGACCCTGCGCTGTGGCCACGGGTGGCGGCCGCCCTGATGGATGGCGTTCCGGCCGTGTACGCCGAGGTGCCGCGAGGGGTGCGCGACCAAGACCTGCGGCGTCTCGCCGCTCTCGTTCGTGCTCGCCAGACCCGGGTGGCCTTCCGGCCGTTGGCAGGAGATCTGCCGGCCGGGGTCGGATATCTGCGGCTCCGGGCCAGGGAGGTCCACTGGGAGGGACCGGACCGCGGACACGGCCGGTTGCGGGAGCGGCGTCTCGTACTGGAGGCGTCGGGGAAGGGCGTGGCAGGGAGGAACCGGACGATCGAGGTGGACGATGCCGGAACGCACGATCTGCGTGTGGTGTCCGACCTGGCCGCTGGGCCGGCCGGACGCGCCTTCGGATAGCGCCCTCGTCGTCGTCGGCCTTCCCCACCAGGGAGTGTCGCGAGTCGTGGCCGCCGATCCCCTCGCTCTCTCCGCCGGGGTTGTGCGGGGCATGCCCCGGCGGGAGGCGGAGGGGCTTTGCCCGGGGGCGATGGTTATCGTTCGCGATCTCGAGGAGGAGTGGCGCCGGTTCGAACCGGTCGCCCGGATGATCGAGGAGATCGTCCCTCGGATCGAGATCGTCGAACCCGGGTCGGTCCTCGTTCCCGTCGACGGTGCCGTTCGCTACTACGGCGACGAGGAGACGGTGGTGGAGACCCTGGCCGGGAAACTGCGGGCGGCGGGGGTGGAGGCGCATATCGGGCTGGCGGACGGTCCTTTCGCTGCCACGTGGGCCGCTCGGACCGCCGTCGACGGTCCGCTGGTGGTGGCCGACACCCGGTCGTTCCTGGCCGGACTCGACGTCGCCGTGATCGACCACGACGACCTCGTCGCCACCTTCCGCTGGCTGGGGGTGACCACCCTCGGGGCCCTCGCCGAGTTGCCGCGTGATGCGATCGCCTCCCGGTTCGGTGAGGCGGGATTGTCTGCCCACCGCCTCTCCCGCGGCGAGGACCGGACCGTCGCTCCCCGTCGGATCCCGGTCGAACTGGCAGTTGAGTCGCGGTGGGAGGAACCGTTGGAGCAGACCGATCAGGTGGCGTTCGCCGCTCGCGGGTTGGCTGTGAAACTGGTGGATGGTCTGCGTCGGGAAGGTATCGCCCCGCACCGCATCGTCGTCGAGGCCGAGACAGACGACGGCGAGGTGCGATCGAGGGTGTGGCGGTCGTCCGATCCGTTCACCGAGGATGCGCTGACCGACCGGGTTCGCTGGCAGCTACAGGCATGGGTGGATGAACGCCGGCGGTCGAGTGGGGGGATCGTCCGGCTGCGGCTCGACCCGTCCGATCTGTCGGGCGAGGGGCGTCAACTCGGTTTCTTCACTGACGAATCGGCACGGGTCGAGGCAGAACGGGCATTGGCGAGGGTGCAGTCCCTGGTGGGTGAGAACGGCGTGTTGGAGGCCGCGGCGCAGGGTGGACGGTTGCCGTCCGAGATGGTGTCCTGGTTCCGGTGGCAGGAGGTGGCGGTGCAGGTGCGTGATACGTCGGCGCCGTGGCCGGGAACGACTCCTGGTCCGACTCCGTCCCTGGTCTCACCCGAGCCCAGTCCCTTGGAGGTGGAGTGGGACGAGGGGATGCCGGTCAGGATTCGGCTGGGAACGAGATGGGAGCCGGTTTTGACGTGGGCAGGTCCATGGCGGATGACCGGATCGTGGTGGAGAGGGGAGCAGCCGGTCGACCGTTACCAGCTGGTGACCTCTGCCGGTGCCTTCCTCTGCATCGTCCGCTCGGGAATCACCTACCTCACCGGCATCTACGACTGACGGTTTTTAGCGGGGCAGCGGTATACGAATGAACCGCAACGCACACCAAAACGGGTTGGAAGCCCGCTAGAAGCCGGAGAGGGCGGTGGCGATGAGGTCGTGGGCCCTCAGGCGCAGGGCGTCGAGAGCCTTCTGGTCGAGGCCGGCGGTCTCGAGTGGATCCTCGATGATCACCGTGATGTGCGAGTTGCCCTGAACCCACGGGCTGTGCGGCTTCCACGCATCCCAGGTGCCGTGGATCGCCACCGGGAGAATGGGCATTCCGGCGGCCGCCGCCATCGCGAACGCACCTTTCTTGAACGGCTGCAGGTCGCCGTGGTAGCTCCGCGTTCCCTCCGGGTAGATGATCAGAGAGTGGCCTCTTTCGATCACCGGCTTCGACTGTCGATTCACCGATGCGATCGCCGCCGCCCGCCCGCTCCGGTCCACCTCCACGATTCCCACCGCCCGCATCGCCTGGGCGAGGACCGGAATCGAGAACAGCTCCTTCTTCGCGAGGTACCGGATGGGGAGGGGAACGGCGGCGAAGCACGCCATGACGTCGAGGTTGGAAACGTGGTTGGCGACCACGACATACGACCGCGACCCGTCCACCTTCTCCGCTCCCACGACTTCGAGGGTGCATCGCGCCGCCTTGAGCCATCGCCTCGCCCACCACTGGATCAACTTCTCGATCCGCGGGTCCTTCGGATTCCGCGCTCCCAGGAACCAGGCGGCCAGACCGGCGAGCAGGGTGGTGTAGACGGCGGTCAAGGCGACGACCAGGGTTCGGGGGATCGTTCGCACATAGGAGAACATGAGACCGGGAGAGTACCGGTGCCGCATCGGGCGGCCGATACCCTCGTGCCCGTGAACGAACCGACCACGGACAAGGCTGCGATTCGCAGTGCGCTCAGGCGGCGTCCACCCGTCACCAGCGAAGAATCGGCGAAGGTGGCCGGGCATCTCAAGAGCTGGCTCGCAGATCGACCGCCGTCCCGGGTCCTCGTCTATCTGCCGATGCCCGGTGAAGTGGACGTGACCGGCGTCATCGACCGCCGCCACCGCTGGTTCGTCACCCGCACTCCGGGCGGGGATCTGCCGCTGACGGTTCATCCGATCGAGGCAGAGCGCGAGGTCCATCGATTCGGCTACGAACAGCCGGTGGCCGCCTCCGAGACGATCGATCCCGTCGACCTGGACATCGTGTTGACCCCGTCGCTCTCGTTCGCCCGCGACGGCAGCCGGATCGGATGGGGCAAGGGTTACTACGACCGGCTGTTCGAATCCGCTGCAGGAGTCACGGCGGTCGGCGTGACACTCGACCGGCTGTTGGTCGCCCACCTGCCGCTCGAACCACACGACCGTCGCATGGATTGGCTTGCCACCGACTCGGGTCTCCGCCGGATCAGCTGACCGGGTCTCAGACCGCATCCCGGGTTCGCACGGCCCAGCCGAGCACCGTGGTGCCCACCCCGACGAGGACCACGATGGTGGCGACCGCTCCCCACTTGCCCGGTGTGACCGTTCCGAGCATGTCGAGTGCGTCTGGTGGGAGCTCGTCGACGTCCGCATATGCAGACATGGCTATCCGCCAGATGCTCGAGGGGGTGATGCCCGCCACCACCGTGGCGAGAATGCCTTCCCAAACGAAGATGTAGGCCAGTCCGATGATGAGCGACCGGTCGAACAGGTATCCGAGCGGAACGAAGGCTGCGGCGTATCCGGCGGCGGCGATCCCGTACAGAGCGAGGGCCGGGACGGCGACATCCCAGGATCCGGTGATGATCCACGATCCGATCCAGCCCGGGATCCAGCCGATCAGCGTGATCGCCAGCGTCGCGGTGACGGCGGCGGCGGTCGCAGAGACGGCGAACCCGGTGGCAGACATCGGGGTGATGAAGACGTAGGGGAGTGTGCCGCCGTCCCGTTCGTCGCGCAGCGTGGCGGACGCCACGATGAGCAAGGCGATCGAGAGGGTGGCCGCCGGCACCGACGCGGTGACCGTGCGATAGATGTCAGCCGTTTGCTCGGTGTCGACCCCGGCCATCGAGACCCACGCCGCGATCCCGGCCACCGATGCGAGGGCGCCGGCCCCGAGGAGCCGTTTCCCTCGCAGTGTCTGGCCGAGCAGATGACGGTAGAGGCGCAGGCTCACGTACCCGACTCCACCAGATACCGAAAGACCTGTTCCATCGATTCGTCCGCGGGAGTGATGGCGCGGATTCGTATCCCACCGTCGCAGGCGATCGATGGCAGGGAACGGGCGAGCGTGACGGGGTCGGTGGTGGTCACGTCGATGATGTCCGCCCCGAGTTGTACGCCCTCCACACCTTCGACCCCGACGAGGGCGGCGGCCAAGGCGCGGGGTTGGTCGGCGGTGACCCGTACCTGACGCGGCTTGTCGGTCATCGCCGCCCGCAGGTCGTCGATGCGGCCGATGGCGGCCAACCTCCCGTCGACCATGGCGACGACGCGATGGGTCATCCGTTCGACTTCTACGAGCACGTGGGAGGAGACGATCACGGTGCGACCCTCCGATCCCAACCGCACGAACAGGTCGATGAGCTGTGCTCGCTGTACCGGATCCGCCCCGTTGAGCGGTTCGTCGAGCACGAGGACCTCGGGGTCGGTGACCAGGGCCGCCGCCACCTTGGCACGCTGGCGCATCCCCTTCGAGAAACCGCCGAGCGCCCGATCCGCTGCACCGGTCAAACCCACGGTGTCGAGAGCACGTGCTGCCGCCTCGTCGGGCACGGGACAGCGGCCGAGACTCGCTCTGAGCTCGACGAACTGGCGGCCCGTCAGATCGGGATAGACGGCCTCATCCTCGGGAACGAGGGCGATCCGCGCGTAGACGGACCTGTCTCGTCTCGGGTCGACTCCCAGCACCTTCACCTCACCCTGGGATGGAACCTGGAGCCCGGTGAGGACACGAAGCAGTGTCGTCTTGCCGGCGCCGTTCGGCCCGAGCAGACCGGTCACGCCGGGTGTGAACTCCACGGTCACGTCGGACAGCGCCACTTTCTGGCCGAACCACTTCGACACGCCGATCGCCTGAGCGGTCATGCCAGCCTCCGGTACCGGCGGTAGACCCATGTCGCACCGGCGACTGCCACGACGCCGATGACGACCATCGACACCCACGCGTCGAAGCCGGCTCGCTCCGGCCAGTACGTGCCGAGGTCCCGGTCGAAGATCCAGTCACGCACGTAGCGGGCATGGTCGTCGAATGCGAGGAGCGAGGCATAGCGGGCACCGGTGAACGGCGCCTGGGAGATCACACCCGCCAGGTTCCCGCCCGCCAGCAGGACACCGAGGAACGTGGCAGCCGCAAAGCTGGTTCGGTCGACGTGGGCGCTGACGATGGCCAGGACGCCACCGTGTACGAGGATGAAGCCGAGGGCAGCGGCTGCGACCTTCCAGAGGACGTCGAGGTTGTCGATCAGATATGTGAGGAAGCCGTCGGAGAGGGCGGCGGCTCCGAGATGGAACGCGAGTTGCGGGACGAGGTAGATGGAGGCAGCCATGACGAGGTAGGCGGTTGCCTTGGCGCCGAGATAGTCGGCGACGGACATCGGGCGGGAGAAGTAGACCGACGTGACCCCTTGCGCCCGGTCGGGACCGAGCAACTCGGGGACGGTGATCGCCAGGAACAACAACGAGATCCGCGAGTAGAGGTCGAAGAGCTCGGCGTACGACGGGAATCCTTCTGCGAGAGCACCGGCCAGCGAGCCGAACAAGAACAGCTGGCCGACGAGGACGGCTGCCATCAACAGCCCGATCGACAACAGCGCCCACGGCAGGACCTTTCTCCGAGCCTTGCGCCGGATGCCGAGGATGCGGCGGATGCCGTCCTTGGTCATCGCACGTCGGGTGGCGCGCCGCCCGAGCAGCGTTCCGTCGTACGTCTTGTATCCGCGGTCGTAGATGACGGCGTCGGTCATGTGACGGATTTCCCCGCTTGGAGGAGGAACTCCTGTTCCAGCGTGATCGCCGCCCTTCCCATGCGGAAGATTCCCGTTCCGGTGGAAGCGGCCGCCTCGATGATCAGGTCGAAGACGGCGTCATCGGCGGCATCGATGGTGAGGACGGGCCCGACAGCGGCGATGTCGAGACCTGAGACGGTCAGGATCGCCGCCAGCGCCGTCGGATCGCCGACCACTTCGACGGTGACTGCCGTCGACGACCCACGGTCGTCCATGGGACCGGATCGGATGAGTCGTCCCGCATCCAGCATGACCACCGACTGGCAGGTCTCCTCGATGTCGGAGAGCACGTGGGACGAGACGATGACGTTGATCCCGAATCCGCCGAGCCGGCGGATGAGTGCCAGCATCTGTTCCCGTCCGGCCGGGTCGAGCCCGGACGCCGGTTCGTCCAACAGCACGAGTTTCGGTCCGTGGACGATGGACTGAGCGAGCTTGACCCGCTGCTGCATGCCGGTGGAGAAGTCGCCGAGATACCGGAACCGCTCCTCTTCGAGGCCCACCAGGAAGAGCGTTTCCGATGCGCGCCGCCTGGCGTCTTTGGGCGGAACCCCTGCCATCTCGGCCGTGAAGGCCACGAAGTCGGCAGCGGTCTGATCCTTGGGGAGGCAGGCGCCTTCCGGCATGTAGCCGACGACCGCGCGGACCGCGATCGGATTCGCGGACGCATCGTGACCCATCACCCGGATCGAGCCTTCCGTCGGGTGCACGAGGCCGAGGAGTGAACGGAGCAAGGTCGTCTTCCCCGCGCCGTTGGCTCCGACGAGGCCGGTGACTCCCGGAGCGATCTCCAGGGTGACGTCGCGCAAGGCGACGACCTCACCAAAGCGGTGGGTGAGGGCGTCGACGGACACGATCTGTGGGGTCATGGGCGCCAGGCTGTCACATCTGGACACACTCGGACATCGGGGATCACCCCCGTTTGTCCCCCGAGCGGACGTCTTCATGAGAGCTCCCGATCCGGGACGAGGACCGGGGCGAGCAGTTCGTATGCGACCTCCGCCCATATCCTGTGACCTTCCTTGTTCGGGTGGAACAGATCGGGAGCGAAGATCCCGCGGTCACGGAACCGTGCCGCAGCCCACGCCCACTGGTCGGCCACGAGAACTCCGTGCCGTTCTGCCACGCGGTGATGGATGGCGTTCATGGCTCGACCCCGACGGCGGGCGGCGGCCGCCAGCATCGGTGACAGGCGTGGCACGGTGCCCATGTCTCCCACACCGCCGAGTGCGACCACCGGCACCACTCGACGCAGGTGTTCGACGAGCGTGTCGAGGTGGCCCTCGAACGCTTCGAGGCGAACGCCGCGCAGAGCGTCGTTTCCTCCCACAGAGATGAGGGCAACGTCCCCGCCGGCCGCCAGCGCCGGTTCGAGCTGGTTCCGCACGAGATCCGCCGCCTTCGACCCGCCGACGGCGAAGGACACCACCTCCACCCGGTATCGGTGTTCGCCGAGCATGCGTGCCAGGACCCGCAGCCAGATGTCGGAAGGATCGTCGAGACCCGAGCCGGTGCAAGTGCTGTCACCCAGAGCCAGGATGCGCAGCGGAACGCCGTCCGCCGGACCTTCGAATCCGGTCGGGTCGAGGTCTTGGAACGTGGGAAGGGGCCGCCAGATCGCCCATGCCAACTGGCCGGCGAGGACGGCGGTGGCCGCCCCGACGCCTTTCGCCACTCGTCTCATCGCCGGCCCGCTTCGACGCGCACGATGTACCCGCCGGGACCGAACCCCGTCTCGTCGAACACGGCGACCGCGTACGAGCCGGCCTCGGGCGCTGTGAACTCGACCGACGAGTCGAAGCCGATCACGCCGCCGCCCGAGTCGCTGTCGCTCACGAGGACGGATTCACCGTCAGGTACGAGGAGGTCGATGAGCAGGGAGGCGTCGATGTTGATCGAGGAGGCGACGACGGTGACGGTCTGCCCGGCTTCGAGTTCGATCACGAACCAGTCGAGGTCGCCCGGATAGTCGCCATTCCCGGACAGCGCCGAGCCGATTTCGAGCATCCTGCCGTGATCCGGGTCGGTCCACGTGCGTGTCTCGACCCCTGTCACGGCAACCGTTTCGAGCGATTCGAATTCGGGGTAGACCACGACGAAATAGGGACCGTCGAGGACGAGTTCGGCGTCGAGCACCACCCGCAGAGCGGGCTCGCCACTGGTGGATTCGACAAATCCGTCGGGACCTACCAGATCGGCGTTCAGTGCCGAAGAGCCCGTCACCTCGATGGAGACGAGGTCGCCCGCCACGCCTTCGAAGACGAACACGGCCTCGTCGAGGACGAACGGTACGGATCCGTCGCCCCCGGCTGCCCCAACGAGATCGAGCACGGCGCGGCCGCCGAGATGGTCGATGTCGGTCCCATCGCGAATGGCCGCGATCCTGATCTCGACGTCGGCGGCGGTGAGTGCGAGGGCGAAGCCTTCGCCGACGCTCAACCCCGAGATCCCGATCACTCGTCCACGGTCGTCGACGAGTGCCCCGCCGCTCTGTCCGCCGGAGATGAGTGCGTCGGATTGGATGAAGGTCATGCCGCCGTCGAGCCACGTCCGGGTGCGGGAGACGATCCCGGCGGTGATGGCGGGAGCCGCCGTTTCCAGGTCATCGGCCGGGTAGCCGACCAGGTACACGGTGGTGCCGGGCGCAGGAGTGTTGGTGTCGAAGGTGGTGGGGGTGGGCAGCCCACCGAGAGCGGTCACGTCCACGAGGGCCAGATCCGCCATCCAGTCGTATCCGACGATAGGCACGATGCCACGTGTACCGTTGGGGAAGGACACACTCACCTCTTCGGCCGGCCAGACGACGTGGGCGTTCGTGATGAGCGTGGTCGAGTCCACGAGGACGGCACTGCCGCTCGCGATCGGCGTTTCGACGAATGCGAGCGACGGGCTGACGAGGCCGTAGACGTCGGCGGCGCCCAGCGTGGTGGTCGTCGTGGGGGGCGGAACCGTCGTCGAGGTCGATTCCCCGGTGGACGTCCCGGAGCAAGCGCCGATGAACAACGCCAGGAAGATGAACCGCGGAAGCACGACGAGAGGATATCCCGACTGCGCCTGCCACCCGGGACGCGGCCGGTGACGCTGTCTGTGCCGCTGCGTATCCTGACGGACTGTCGGTTACGCGGAGAGAGAGTCGTACGTGAAGAGTCAAGAGACAACGGCCGGTGAACGGGCGGAGGCGTTGCGCCGCATTGGGCATTCGCTGCGCACCCCTCTCAACGCCATCACGGGGGCCAGCCGCATCCTGGGCGCCACCGGACTCGACCCCGACCAGCGTTCCTCCCTCGACGCCATCGATGCCGCCTCCGACGCCCTTCTCACGGCTGTCAACGATCTGCTCGACATATCCGAGATCGAGACCGGAGGAATCGACCTCCACCACATCCCCTTCCGGCTCCCCGACACCATCAGCGAGGCAGTCCGTCCTGTCCGTCCACTGGCGGCCGACCGCGGCATCGAGATCACCCTCCACGGGCTGAGCGCCCTGCCGACAGACGTCGTCGGCGATGCCGGGCGCCTCCGCCAGGTCCTCACGCGGCTCGTCGACAATGCCGTCAGGTACACCCATGAGGGAAGGGTCCAGGTCGGCGCCGGACTGGTCGATCACGACCGGAACCGGGTCACGGTGAGGTTCGCCGTTCGCGACACCGGGACCGGCATCGCCTCGGACGATCTCGACCGCATCTTCGAACCGTTCTCCCAGGGGGGTGATGGCGGAGGGACGATCAGTGCTGGCCTCGGACTCACGATCTCCCAGGCCGCCATCCGGGCCATGGGGGGCGACATCGGGGTCAGCAGCCGTCCCGGACAGGGATCCACCTTCGACTTCACCTTGACGTTCCCGCGTCATGTGAACGACACCGCCGGCGATGGCGCCACCGGGCTCGGAAGTCGCTGGGTCGTGATCATCGGCGACCGACCCGAATCCAACCGAGCGCTGGCCGACGCCCTACGCAGCGGCGGGTTCGAACCCTCGGATTTCACCGACATTCCGTTGGCGGCGGCGGCCGTGGCGCTGTCCGATGATCCAGACGTCGCACCTGCGGCGATCCTGGCCGCTCCCACGTCGAAGCCGTTTGCGCTCGCCGCCAAGGTGCTGGGCGATCCGCAGCTCAAACGATCCCCTCTCATGCTGATTCCCCCGCAGGGGGAGAGGGGCGACGGCGAGGAGTGCACCCGGCTCGGTATCCACGGTTACCTCCCGCAACCGGTGTCACCGGTCGATCTCATCCAGGGGGTCGGGATCATGGCGGGGGGCGGCGCGCTTCCTCCACTGATCACCCGCCACTGGTTGCGGGAGCGTCGCAACCGGCTGCGGGTGCTGGTGGTCGACGACTCGCCAACCGGACGGGCACTGGTGATGCGCGGTCTCGAGGCGATCGGTCATGAGACGGAAGGGGCGGCGACCGGTGTCGAGGCCCTCGACCGGCTGAGCCGGGCCACGTTCGACGTGGTGTTGATGGACATGGAGATGCCGGAGATGGACGGAGTAGAAGCCACGCGTTCGATCCGAGCCGGTGGTTCCGACGTCCCGATCATCGGTGTCTCGGCTCATGCTTTCAATGCCGACCGGCAGGCGTGCCTGGACGCGGGAATGGACGAACACATCGTCAAGCCATTCCGAATGGAGGCACTGCAGCTGGCGATGGAGTCTCTGACAGTCAGATCGTGACCGAGCGGCTGAGAAGGCGAGTTGGTTGCCGACGTGTTCAGGCGGATGTCAATCCGCTGACGCCTCGTCGGTCGATTCGCCGGCCAGAGCCGCGGCGAGCTCCTCCTTCGCCGCCTTCACCCGTGGACCGAGTCCGAAGCGGTAGGTGGGCCGAAGGTCGATGATGGCGCCGACGCTCTCGGCGAATCCAGCCGGGTCGTCGGGTTGGAAGGTGTGCACGACACCATCGAGCGTGAGCTGGAAACGGAAGACCGTGACCCGCTCGCAGTTGACCTCTTCGACGGGCCACGCACCGATGCGCTTGTGGTCGTTCCAGATCCTCACCAGCTCGCCGTCGACGGCCACCGTCGCCACGTACTGATCATCCCGCTCATGCGATGACAGCTGCCCCTTGAAATTTCGCACGATCCCAGCCTCTCCGATCGCAGTCTCCTGGGCGGCTCTCATCCGCCCACTCTTCTCCCGCTTGAGAGTCTGGCAGGAACCGCTCGGTCCGCAAGACATGATCTGGTCGATACGATGACCGGATGGACACCTATCAACCGGTGAATCCGGTCCGCTTCGTGACCGCGACGAACCTGTTCGACGGTCATGACGCCTCGATCAACATCTTTCGGAGGATGTTGCAGGCGTCCGGCGCCGAGGTGATTCATCTGGGTCACAACCGGTCGGCGGGTGAGGTGGCGGCCGCGGCGGTGGAGGAGGATGCTCAGGCGGTGGCTGTGACGTCGTATCAGGGCGGCCACATGGAGTATTTCCGTTATCTGCGTCAGTTGTTGGACAAGGCGGGGCGCGAGGACGTGCGGGTGTTCGGCGGCGGCGGGGGAACGATCCTTCCCGACGAGGCCGCCCAGCTGGCCGCTGAGGGGGTGGCGCGGATCTTCTCGCCGGATGACGGGCGACGCATGGGTCTGCAGGGGATGATCGATGAGATGTTGCGGGCGGCTGACGTGCCGGCAGGTGAGTTGGCCGAGATCGACGTCGACGTTCTCTCGACCGGGTCGGTCACGGTGCTCGCATCATTGTTGTCGGCTGCCGAGAGTCATCCGGACAAGTACCCCGATGTGTTCGAGCGTGTCCGGGCACGGGCGGCTGTTGCGGCGGGTCGGGTGCTGGGGATCACGGGTACGGGCGGTTCGGGGAAGTCCTCGCTGACCGATGAGCTGGTGCGCCGGTTCCTGTTGGATTTCGACGACGAGACGGTGGCGGTGCTCTCCGTCGATCCGACCCGCCGCCGGTCGGGGGGAGCACTGTTGGGGGACCGGATACGGATGAACGCCTTGCCACACGAGCGCGGGTTCATGCGGTCGATGGCGACCCGCCAGGCGCATATGGCGCTCTCCAGGGCGGTATCCGACGGGGTGGCGGTGTTGAAGGCGGCAGGGTTCGATCTGGTGATCGTCGAGACGTCGGGGATCGGCCAGTCGGACACCGAGATCGTCGACCACGTCGACGTCGCCGTGTATGCGATGACGCCGGAGTACGGGGCTGCGACCCAGCTCGAGAAGATCGACATGCTGGATTTCGCCGATCTGGTGGTGGTGAACAAGGCGGACAAGCCGGGCGCCGAGGACGCCGTCCGGGACGTCAAGAAGCAATACCGGAGGAACCGCAAGCTGTTCGACGCCGAGGACGCCGCTCTCCCCGTGTACGCCACGGTCGCCTCGGAGTTCGGTGATCCCGGTACGAACCGGTTCTATCGGGCGGTCGTCGAAGCGCTGGGCATGAAGTCGACCTTGGATCTGCCGACCGATGATCGGGACCGTCACGTCGTCGTCCCTTCGTCGCGGTCGAGATACCTGGCCGAGATCGCCGAGATGGCCCGCCAGGAAGACGAATCGATCGCCGAGCAGGCACGTATCGCCGGCGAACTGCAAGCCCTCCGGCAGGCGGCAGCGTTGACCGGCGCCGATCTCGCCGAGGCGATCGCCGCCCGAGAGGACGCCATCGATCCCGCCACCCGGGACGTTCTGGAGGGTTGGGACGAGACGATGACCCGGTACGAGTCCGACGAGTTCGTGTACGAAGTGCGTGGTCGGGAGGTCCGCGTACCGCTCGTCGCCGAGTCGTTGTCGCACACTCCGATCCGCAAGGTCGCCACCCCCACGTTCAGCGGGTGGGCGGACCGGGTGGCATGGGCGCGGCGTGAGAACCTGCCGGGCACCTATCCCTACACCGCCGGGATCTATCCCCTGAAACGGACCGCCGAGGATCCGACGCGGATGTTCGCCGGGGAAGGCCCTCCCGAGCAGACCAACCGCCGGTTCCACTACCTGGCGGCAGGCATGCCGGCCAAGCGACTGTCCACCGCCTTCGACTCGGTCACGCTCTACGGGGAGGATCCCGATGAGCGACCCGACATCTACGGCAAGGTGGGGAACTCCGGAGTGTCCATCGCCACGCTCGACGACGCCAAGAAGCTCTACTCGGGTTTCGACCTGTGCGACCCGACCACGTCGGTGTCGATGACCATCAACGGTCCCGCCCCGATGATCCTCGCCTTCTTCCTCAACGCCGCCGTCGATCAGCAGTGCGAGAAGCACATTCGTGCGGTGGGACTGAAAGACCGGGTCGACGAGGTCCTGGGTGAGAACCGGCCGACCTATCACGGCGGACTCCCCGCCGGCAACGACGGGCTCGGGCTGATGCTGCTGGGCACGACGGGGGACCGCGTGCTCGACGCGGAGACGTACGCCCGGATCAAGTCCGAGACGATCAGGGTCGTGCGAGGGACCGTGCAGGCCGACATCCTGAAGGAGGATCAGGCACAGAACACGTGCATCTTCTCCACCGAGTTCGCGCTACGCATGATGGGCGACATCCAGCAGTGGTTCATCGACCAACAGGTCAGGAACTTCTACTCGGTGTCCATCTCGGGCTATCACATGGCGGAGGCGGGAGCCAACCCCATAACCCAGCTCGCATTCACGCTCGCCAACGGGTTCACCTTCGTCGAGTACTACCGGGCGAGAGGGATGGACATCGATGCCTTCGCTCCCAACCTGTCGTTCTTCTTCTCCAACGGCATCGACGCCGAGTATGCCGTCATCGGCCGGGTCGCCCGCCGTATCTGGGCCCGGGCGATGCGGAACCTCTACGGGGCGAACGAACGGTCGCAGATGCTCAAGTACCACATCCAGACCTCAGGCCGGTCGCTCCACGCCCAAGAGATCGGCTTCAACGACATCCGCACCACCCTCCAGGCCCTCTACGCCATCTACGACAACTGCAACAGCCTGCACACCAACGCCTACGACGAGGCCATCACCACCCCCACCGAGGAGTCGGTTCGCCGAGCGATGGCGATTCAACTCATCATCAACCGCGAGCTCGGCCTGGCCAAGAACGAGAACCCCCTCCAGGGTTCGTTCATCGTCGAAGAGCTCACTGACCTCGTCGAAGATGCCGTCTACGCCGAGTTCGAGCGGCTCAACGACCGTGGCGGAGTGCTGGGAGCGATGGAACGCCAGTACCAGCGGATGCGGATCCAGGAGGAATCCCTCACCTACGAGAGGCGCAAGGAGTCCGGGGACCTTCCCATCATCGGCGTGAACACGTTCCTCGGGAGTGACGGATCACCATTCGTGATCCCCGACAAGCTCGTGAGGGCGGACGACGAGGCCAAGAACCGCCAGATCACAAACGTTCGGGCCTTCCAGAGACGCAACGGCGACCACACGGCGGCGGCGCTGTCCCTCCTCCAGAGCGCGGCCACCGGCGGATCCAACCTCTTCGATGCCCTGTTCGACGCCGCCAAGGTCGCATCGCTCGGCCAGATGTCCCACGCCCTCTACGAGGTGGGCGGCCAGTACCGCCGCAGCATGTGAGGTCGATCATCGGACAGGCTGCACCAATTCGGTGAGGAGTTCGTCCGTTCGGTCGGTCAGGTAGCGGTCGTCGAGGATGAGGTCGTCTTCGGCGCCGAATCGGAGATACACCACCTGCAGTGGCTCGGTCCTCTCGTAGCCGGATGCATCGACCCAACGCTCGAATCGCTCCAGGGCGCCGACCATCGACTCGTACGAGCCCCGGTGGAGGAATGTTGCAGCCATGGTCTGCCGCAACCTGCGGCTCGTCACATCGCCCTCCTCGATCGGAACGCGGACCGGCACGGCGACTTCGGGGCCGTGTGGGTGGCGGATCGAGATCGGTGGCCGCGGGCGGCGCACGCCCCAAGCCTGGACCACCTTTTCGAGGGCATAGAACATCGCTCCGACGTCGGTGCCTTTCGACAGCGTGGCGACGAGCGTCGGTTCGAGGCGTCGGACCACGACGGCGGGCTCACCGGCATGCACGTCGGCGAGCGTGATGTCCATGGCGGCCAGTCTCCTCTCGGTGTCTCGACGGCGACGCTCCAGTGTCTCCCGCTCGGAACGGAGCACTTCGGCCAGTTGCGCTCCTCCGTCGCGGAGCTCGGCGATGGTCGCCAGGGGTACCCCGAGACCTCGAAGCGCCAGGATGTTGCGCAGGTCGGGGAGTTGGGAGGCGAGGTAGAAGCGGTATCCGTTCTCGGGGTCGACCCAGGCAGGCTCGAAGAGTCCGGACCCGTCGTAGTTGCGGAGGACACGAGGACTCACTCCTCCGAGCGCGGCGAATTCGCCTATCCGGAACATCGACGACACGCTACTTGACCTTCTCCTCAGGGGAAGGTTCAGGATGGGCGCATGCCAGGCCAACCGATCCGGATCGCCGTACAGCTTCATCCCCAGCACGGGACCTACCACCGGATCCGAGACGCAGCCGTAGAGGCCGAGACGCTTGGCTACGACGTGCTCTACACCTGGGATCACTTCTTTCCGTTGTACGGAGATCCGGACGGCGCCCACTTCGAGTGCTGGAGCCTCCTGGCGGCGTGGGCGGAACGGACGACATCGATTCGGCTCGGGCCCCTGGTTGGATGCAACTCCTACCGCAATCCGGAGTTGTTGGCCGAGATCGCCCGTACGGTCGATCACATCTCGGACGGTCGCGTGATCCTCGGGATCGGCTCCGGGTGGTTTGCTCGCGACTATCGCGAGCACGGGTACGTCTTCGGGACCGCCGCCGATCGCCTTCGCCAGCTGGAGGCTGCGGTGCCGCGGATCCGTCGCCGACTTGGCGCAGGCAGTCCTCCACCGATCGGTTCCGTCCCGCTGCTCATCGGTGGCGTCGGCGAGCGGATCACCCTCCGTCTCGTCGCGCGCCACGCCCACGGGTGGCATGCCCTCTTTCCCGATCGTCCCGAGGAGCTGGAACCGAAGATCGCCGCCCTCCGGGGTTGGAGTGAGAAGGTCGAGCGAGACGTCGAATCGATCGAGTGGGGCGTGGGCGTCGAACCGGACGATCTCGAACGGTTCCTCGACGAAGACGCAGACACCTACGTCGAGATGGGATTCACTCAGTTCACCCTAGGGTTCAGCGGTCCCGGATGGGACGTGTCGTCTGGCGCCTCCTGGCTGGCCTGGAGGGACGTCCGCAACGGGGCGGCCGACTGACCCGCAGAAAATTCGGGCGAATGGTCGGAGGACGATCGGTACCGTTCGTCCTCCGATCCAAGGTCCCCTCCTGACCGCGCCCGGATACCGCTCGACGCTGACCACCTACCTGGTGCCGTTGCGCGTCCGGGTGGCGCTGCTGGCGGTTGTCCTCATAGCCGCCACCGTGCTGCAGGTCACAGTCCCGCTGATCCTGCAGCGGTTCATCGACTCGGCTCTGGCGGTGTCGCCGCTCTCGGTGCTGATCTCCAGCGGGATCGCGTACCTGTTCGTGGGCGTCGCCCAGCAGGTGCTCTCCGCCATCTCGACCTACCTGGGGGCCGACGTCGGATGGAGGGCAACGAACCGGCTTCGACTCGACCTCGCCCGGCATGTCCTCGGTCTCGACATGGGCTACCACAACGACACCACGCCAGGCGAGATGATCGAACGAATCGACGGTGACGTCACCGCCGTGTCCAACTTCATCTCGCGCTTCGTCGTCCGTCTCCTGGGAAGCGGGCTGCTGCTCGTCGGCGTCCTCGTCGTCTCGACCTCGGAGGATTGGCGCCTCGGGACTGCGATGGCCGTGTACGTGCTGGGCGTGATGACGCTGCTCGTTCGCATGCGCCACCTGGCGGAGCGGGCATCGGAGGAAGAGAGGGAGACGTCGGCCCGGCTCTACGGGTTCATCGAGGAGCGGCTCGACGGTCTCGACGACATTCGCGCCAACGGAGCCGGCCGGCACACGATGTTCGTGTTCGTCGAGGTGATGAGGGACTTCTACGTGCGAACCCGTCGAGCGTGGCGCAAACGGACCGCTTTCTGGGTCGTGTCGAACACCGCGTACTGGACCGGTGACGTGATCGCGCTGGCGGTGGGTGTGTGGCTCGTCATCGAGGGCGAGATCACGGTCGGCACGGCGTATCTCATCATCCAGTACGTGGCGCTCGTGCGCACGCCGATCGAGCAGGTGGCGCAGGAGTTCCAGGAACTGCAGAAGGCGGCGGGAGGAATCATCCGGATCGATGCCCTGCGCGCCAGGACCTCGCGGCTCGACGAGTCGGGAACCGTGGCGGCGCCGGTCGAGCGGACGGTGAGGTTCGACCGGGTTTCGTTCGCATACGACGATCGCCGGGTCCTCGACGGCGTCGACTTCGAGATCCCTGCCGGAACCTCGCTCGGCCTCCTCGGGCGAACCGGGGGCGGCAAGACGACGATCACCCGGCTCCTCGCCAGGTTGTACGACCCGACAGAAGGGACGGTCTCCATCGGCGGGGTGGACCTGCGCACCCTCGACCGGGGCACGATGCGGGCGCTCGTCGGGGTCGTCACCCAGGACGTCCAGCTCTTTCAAGCCACCGTGCGGGACAATCTCACCTTCTTCGGGACCGGCGTGTCCGATGAGGAGATCCTCGGCTCGCTCGAGGCGGTCGGGCTGGGTGTCTGGCTGCGGACGATCGGCCTCGACACCGAACTGGGAGCGGGCGGCGCCGGCCTGTCGGCGGGGGAGAGCCAGTTGCTGGCGTTTGCCCGCGTCTTCCTCCAGAACCCCAAGGTGGTCATCCTCGACGAACCTTCGTCGCGCCTCGACCCTGCCACGGAGTCGCTCATCGCCGCCGCGACGGAGCGCCTGTTCGCGGGGCGCACGGCCGTGATCGTGGCACATCGGCTGGAGACGGTGCGAGCCGTCGACTCCATCATGGTGGTGGAGAGTGGGCGGATCGTCGAGCACGGGCCGCGCGATGCGCTCGCCAGCGACCCGCAGAGCCGGTACGCCAGGCTGTTGGCGGCCGGCGCGGGAAGCGAGCTGTCATGAAGCAGTTCGGCACCTTCCGCGTCGGATGGGAGATGATTCGATACCGACCGGGCCGCTTCCTCTTCGCCTGGGCCATGTGGACGGTGATCCACGGGAGTCCGGTCTTGCTGGGACTGGCGATCGGCGCGGTGTTCGATCGGCTCGCGGGGGGTGAGGTCTTCGGCCAGGGCGTGTGGTCGATCGTCCTCGTCTTCACCGCCATCGTCTACACGCGTCAACTCGTGTTCTGGCTGGGCGATGTCTTCTGGATCGACCACTGGAACGAGAGCTCGCTCCAGCTGCGGCGCAACATCCTCGGATGGCTGCTGACCGCACCCCGTTCCCGGCACCTCCCGGTTTCTCCGAGCGAGGCAGTCAGCACCTTCCGCGACGACGTGGACGACCTCTTGGAGTACATGGAGAACTGGGTGGACCTCGGAGGGGTTCTGACCTACGCCATCGGTGCGGTCGTCGTCATGTTTCGCATCGACGCCGCGCTCACCGGGTACATCCTCGTCCCGCTTCTGTGCACTTTGGCGCTGACCCAGTCGCTCAGCCCCCAGATCCGCAAGCGTCGCCGTGCCATGCGGATCGCCACCGAGGACGTCACCGGATTTGTCGGCGAGCTCTTCGGCGGGGTGCAGGCGGTGAAGCTGGCCGATGCGACAGAGCACGTGCTGGGGCGGTTCGACGAGCTCAACGAGGTCAGGCGACGAGCGGCGCTGCGTGACACCTTCCTCACGGAACTCCTCCGCTCGATAAACACGAACATGGCCACCATCGCCACTGCCATCGTGCTTCTCGTCGCTGCATCCGACATCCTCGCCGGCACGTTCACCGTCGGCGAGCTCGCCATCTTCCTGACCTATCTGCCCCGGCTCACCTCGTACATGGCCTTCGCCGGCGACATCGTCGCCCAACACCGACGAACCGGCGTCGCCTACGAACGGATCCGACGCCTGGCCGTCGATGCTCCGGACACTTCCCTGCTCGACCGGTCTCGCGTTCCGCTGACGGGTGAGGTGGCAGAACCCGTTCCCCCGTTCCTCGACGAGCCGTTCCGCACACTGGAGGTGCAGCACCTCGGCTTCCGCCACCCGTCGACCGGGGGCGGCGTCTACGACGTGTCGTTCGCCCTGCACCGGGGAGAGTTCGTGGTGGTCACCGGCCGTATCGGAGCTGGGAAGACGACGATGCTCCGGGCATTGCTCGGGCTCGTTCCGGCCGAGGGCGAGATCAATTGGAACGGCAGGCCGGTGGAGGATCCCGCCTCGTTCCTGGTTCCACCACGCACTGCCTACACCGCCCAGGTCCCGCGCCTGTTCAGCGACTCGCTCGCCCGCAACATCGGGCTCGGCAGCCACGTGACTCATCAGATGATGCGGGATGCAGTCGATCTTGCCATCCTCGACCCGGACATCGCCGACCTCGAGCGGGGGCTCGACACGGCCGTCGGGGCGCGGGGCGTGAAACTCTCGGGTGGCCAGGTCCAACGGTCGGCGGCGGCGCGCGCCTTTGCCACAGGAGCCGAATTCCTCGTCTTCGATGACATCTCCTCGGCGCTTGACGTCGAGACTGAGTCGAAGTTGTGGGATGGCCTCTTCGCCCGGCGCGACGTCTCGTGTCTGGTCGTCTCGCATCGCCGGCCCGTGCTGCGCCGGGCGGACAGGATCCTCCTCATGGACGAGGGCACGGTCGTCGCCGACGGCCCGCTCGACGAGCTCCTCGTATCCGAACCGCGTATGCGGTCCCTGTGGGAGGCGGCCGGGGAGTCGACTCAGGCTCTGCGGTAATAGCGGACGTCTTCGTCGAAAGAGGTCATCCGGCTCCGGGTGCGCAGATGCTCGAGATGGGAGACCGTCTCACGCAGCGCCAGCCGCTGTTCGAGCGGGTTCAGATGTGGCCGGAACGACTCGAGCATGACGCTCCACGCAGTGGATGGACCCAGCCGCACGACATCCAGCATGCCGTCGAGCCTCCGCTCGTGGTGGAGTGCTATTTGTTCGGCCCGTTGCGAGCCTCGCTCGACGATGGATCCGTGCGCCGGATACGTGAGCCCGACCCGACGTCCGGTCAGCCGCCGGATCGACTCGAGGTAGAGCCCGAGGACGTCGGCCTCGGTCTGGTCCCACATGATCACCGGGGTGATGCGGGGCAGGATGTGATCACCCGAGAACAGGACCCCGGTCTTCGAATCGACCAGGCAGATGTGGCTGTGTTCGTGTCCGGGGGTGTGGAGCACCTCGAGATGGCGTCCATCTCCCAGGTCGATCCGGTCGCCGTCCTCGACCACCAGATCGGGTGGACCGATGAACGGCATCCAATCGGGACGGTCGAGCGCGGCGAACGCCCCCAGCGCTTCGATCGGGACGCCGTGAAGGCGACCGAAGCGGTCGAGCCATCGTTGTGTCCCCGGCGTGTCGTTGTACACGATGTGGTGTTCGAGCGCCGCACGGTGCATCGCCAACCGCGCCCCCGTCATCGAGATCACCCGGGGTGCCATGCCCACGTGGTCGGGATGAAGGTGGGAGACGATCAGCGTGTCGATCGAGGCAGGCTCGATCTCGAGAACCGCCAAACCGTCGAGCAGGCGCGTCAGACCAGGCTCCCAGTCCACTCCGCAATCGACCAGGGTGGTCCCGGTCGAGGTGCGGAGCACGTAGGCGTTGACCCATGCCGGGCTCTCGAACGGCAGCGGGAGCGGGATGACCCCGATGCCGTGACCGAGGTCGGTGATGTCGGGGAGTCGCCGATTCAACCGTGGACCGATTCCTTTACGGTGAACGTGATGTCGAGGGTCACGGAGAACTCGGTCGGCACTCCCGAGTCGTCGACCGAACCCCAGACGTCGACGACGTCAAACCTGGTGATCTCATCGATCGTGGTGGCGGCGCGCGCCAGAACCGTCCTGACCGCGTCTTCGATGCCGTGGCCGGAACTGCCCGAAAGCCTGACCGTCTTGGTGATTTGCGACATGTTCCGAGCGTAGCGTCGGCGGGTGGAGCGGTGTTTCAGGCATCGAGGATCCGGCCGGCGGCGCGGCGCCCGGACACGAAGGCTCCGTGAACGGTGCCGAAGTACTCGGGGACGGTGTGTTCCCCGGCGAAGAGGATCGGCCCGTCGACGAGTTGGAAGACTCGCATGTCTGCCTCGCCGGCTCCGACAGGGATGTAGCTGAACGAGCCTCGCGAGTAGGGGTCGCCCAGCCAGTCGGTGACCATCGCCCCGATCGGCTTGGGTCCCCTTCCGAGCATGCGTGTCAGCGTCTCGACGGCCATCTCGAACCGACCGCCCTCATCGGGGGGTATGCGGGATAGGCCTGGATTGAAGAAGCCGACCATCGTGGGCGCTCCGGCGTGCACAGTGAAGTCCGTCCACGCCGGGAAGCGTCCATCCTCCGAGATGAATGTGAGGCGTTTGAGGCCGTCGGGCCACCATCTCTCCGGGTAGCGGAGGACGATCTTCTCCACCGTGGAGGGGCGGAGCCGATCGATCGCCGTGACGACGGGTGAGGGGAGGGTGGGGGAGAACAGGATCGACGCCGAGCGGAGTACACCGATCGGCACGGTGACGACAGCTCGGTCGGCCCGTTCGGAACCTGCGGCCGTCGAGACGATCACCGTGCCGGCTGTCTCCTCGATGGCCAGGACGGGGTCTTCGAGGCGAGTGTCCAGGCCCTCGGCGAGGTGATCGACCAGCGTTCCGTATCCACCGTCCACGACGACGTTGCCGCCGCCGTGCAGCCGGTATCCGCCCGCTCCGGTGGCGGAGATCGAGTCCGGGTCGGCGCCGATGTTCAGCCCGCCTTCGAGGGCGGCGAGGTTGAAGCGGACCGCGGCGGAGGTTTCGCCGTCGAACCGTCGGTCTGCGAGGTACCACTCGATCGCCTCGGCCAGCGTCATCTCCCGGCCGGTGGCGTCCACGGCCTCGGCGGGGTCGAAGTCGGCACGCGACGCCACGACGGCAGTGGCCACCAGCTGTGGGACGAGGCCACCGTCCTCCCGGTGGACCTGCATCCGATCGCCCCACGCCCCGTCGTTCTTCCATCCGATCCCTTCCTGGCGGCAGTACTCCGCCAATGGGTTGCCGTGGGGGCCGTGGATCCAGGCGGCGCCCAGGTCGACCGTCGCTCCCGCCACGTCTCCGGCCCACACCCGTCCCCCGATGCGATCGCGTGCGTCGAGAACGGTGACGTCCGCGCCGGCGCGGGCGAGCTCTGCGGCACAGACCAGCCCCGACACCCCGGCCCCGACGACGATCACCTTCATGGCCGGGCGAGCGTAGATGGCAGGCTCGATTGGTGCCGATCGATCGGCCGGGGTCCGCCCGCCGGAATCAGCCGGAGGTGTCCTGTCGATCTGTCGCCGCCGATTGTCGGATGTTGGGCGTCAGTGGAGATCGATTCGGTATCGGACCTCAGCCATCGGGTTCCCTTCCGGGATCTCTTCGACCTTCTCCGCTCCATCGAGGAACCACCCCGCCGTCTCGTAGAAGCGCGAGGTCCGCTCGGCATCTCGTAGGGTCCACAACACTGCGTAATCCCAACCGCCGGCTCGCAGGTACTCGAGGGCATGATCCATGAGCTTCCGCCCGAGACCGGTGCCGATGCGATCAGGCTCGATGTAGAGGCTGTACACCTCGTGGATGCGGGAAGCATCGAGATCTTCCGTGAGGGGAGGTCCCAGCATCACGTAACCGACGACGCGGTCCTCCTCGACCGCCACCGCGATGTGGTGCGGATGCCCACTGCGCACCATCTCCTCGACGAACGGTTCGCGTTCGTCGGGATCCATTGCGTCGAGGAACTCGTCGGGGAGCAGGTGTCGCAACGCCACCTGCCAGCCGCGCACATTGATCTCGGCAATTGCAGACACGTCGGCTGGAGTCGCCTCCCTGACCTCGAGCATGGGGTGTCCAACCTATACAAGGGACTCCATAACCATGCCTGGGGATCGGCGCGGTAGCTGATCTGACGGTGCGGTATGTCCTCCTGCCGTAGTCTTGCCTTCTTGTGCGCTTTGCGATGACCTCTGCGATCGAACAGATCGATGAACTCCTGGTGGCTGATTCCACCGCGTCGTAGAGCCCAGCCGGTGGGAGGGACAACTCGCATACTCCGAAACGAGCGGACGAAGTGCCCGATTGAGGGTGTGGGTGGCTGAGGCCGTATCGGCTGTGTCTCCCGGTTGGCTCGCTTCCGATGGGCCGCGTCGTCGACATCGACCCGTCGAGCACCGACAACCGGTCAGCTCGGTATGGCGTTCCGTGACGCGGTCCCGAGCCAGGTCGCAGTGGAAGCAACGACCGCGGCGACTCCCCCTGCGACGAGCGCCAGTGTCCGACTCGGATCGAATGGTTCAGGCCCCGAATACTCAACGCCAACCGGGCTTGTGCAAACGACCGGGGACAGGGTCTCTTCACCCGTGGTCAGATCAGACGTGAACGTCTGCGAGCAGCCCCACGGAGCGATCAAGACGTAGCCGATGAGGAACCCGAGGAACAAGGCGATCCCGGACCGGAACATCCGCGGGCGCGACCGGAAAAGGCTCATCACGATCAGTGCGGCGGCGATGAACCAGAGGCCCATGCCGATGCTGAAGATGGTCAGGAACCCGAGTGCGACCAGGATCAGAACCATCAGCCAATAGCGGAAGCTGGTTCTCCTCGTGGACGATGCGTCCATACTCGGCATTATGCGTCACCCGACCAGGCGCTGCTTCGAAGTCTTGGTGGGCCACTCAGATGGAGAACACCCGAGCTGGGCATGCAGATGGGCCCGGTCCAACGATCCGCTCTGTCGTGCTCGGCTTCGAGAGGGACGGTCCGAAATGGTTTCGGACACGGGCGGTTCCGGTCGGAACCTGTTGATCTGACGGGGCCAAGGCTCTCATCAGCGGTGGGTCGAGGTGAAGGTCCTGGTCCGGCCGTCGGATCGCTCGGCTACCTGTCGGGCTGGTCCCGGCTAGGACAGGATCTCGACGTACCCGTCCGTTCCATGCACGCGGATCCGCTGCCCGTCCCGGATCAGCCGGGTGGCTTGCTCTACCCCGACGACGGCCGGCAAGCCGTACTCTCTTGCGATCACCGCGCCGTGGGTCATCAGGCCACCCACCTCCGTCACGAGGCCCTTGATCGCGACGAACAGCGGTGACCAGCTGGGGTCCGTGTGGGCCGTTACCAGGATGTCGCTCGCTTCGAGATCCGCCTCCGCCATGTCCAGGATGACGCGGGCACGGCCCTCGACGGTCCCGGCGGAAACCGGCAAGCCGACCAGCGCGCCTGCCGGCACGTCGTCGCGTCGGTACGCCCCGGCGATGACCTCGCCGTCCGACGTGAGCACCCGGGGCGGCGTGAGCGCTCGATACGACTTGAACGCGTCCTTGCGCCGGCGGATGAGCTGGTCATCCACCCGGTTCGTGCGCACGACGTCGTGGAGCTCCTGGAACGTGAGGTAGAAGATGTCTTCCTTCTCACCAAGCACATGGGCTTGCACGAGGCGCTCGGCTTCCTCCAGCAGGGCCTGCTTGTAGACGAAGTAGCGGCTGACGATGGAGTACTTCGGATACTCCCGGTACCCGATGAAGGTCCGGACCCGGTCGATCATCCGCTTGGTTTCTTCGGCTTTCCGCTCCCCGTCCGGCAGGGCCCGCAAGCGCTCTAGGACGTCTTGTTCCTTCTTCTCCGCCTCCTGGCGCCCGTGCTCGTAGCGCCGTCCGGCGGCGCCCGGCTCGAAGTTCCTGATGTTGCCGAGGATCACAGGCACGAGCGCGCTGGGGCGTTCGCTCCAGCGCGGCCTCGTGATGTCGATCTCGCCGACGCAGCGCATGCCGTACCTGTCGAGGTAGCCCCGGATGGCGTCTCGCGCTTCGTGCCCGCCGGGGAGCTTGGCCACCTCATGGAGGAAGTTGTCCTCCTCGACGTGTTCGAGAAAAGCCACCACCTCTGGATGCGGGCGGATCACGTCGGCGACGTCGAGGAGCGCCAGCCCCATCTCCGACGTGATGTTGTTGGGGGCAGATAACGTGAGCGTGTCGGCCGCGTTCTTCTCGCCCAGCCACGTCTCCAGCTGCTCGTTGAGCCACCACGTCGCCTCCATCCCCGCCATGATCACCTGCATGTTCCGCGGATCGCCCAGGACCCGCTTGTGCTCCTCGATCGCCGCCAAGAGGAAGTCGAACTGTGCCGGCCCGGATTTCGTCCGGATGTCGCGTTGCAGGGTGGCGATGGACGCCTGGCTGCGTTCGATCAGGTCGGTGACGATGGCCGGATCGGTCTCGATCGGGGCGAGCGCGCCGCCAGGGACCGGCTCGCCGGGGCTCTCATCCGGGAGCGACGGGATGAAGTCGCCGCGGTCGAGGATGGTCTGCAGCGCGTCGCGGATCAGCGGGTCGCCCTTCCCCATCACTTCGAGGAGGCCGGCGCGGCTCGCCGGCGACGCCAGGTCTCGGGTGATGTCGACGAACAACCTTCCGCCGGCCTCGTACATCGGCCGGAGGGCGGTCAGTTGCCACAGGGAGAGCCCGAGGGGCTTCATGGCGTCGGTCATCATCTGCCCGTGACCGACCGAGACGTAGACGTGGTTCTCTCGGTCGCCGACGTCCGGGATGGGGAAGAGCGTGGTGATCGGCCGGCTCTGGACGATCTGGAAGCCATCGTCGACCAGACACCATTCGATGTCCTGGGGGCGGCCGAAATGCGCTTCGATCCGCCGGCCCAGCTCTACGAGCCGCACCACCTGCCCATCCGTCAGCGCCGGCTGCTCCTGTCGCTCCGGCTCGATCGCCTGTTCCTGCGTCCCGCCTACCGGCGAGGCGTGGATGGCAAGCTGCTTGGTGGCGACCGCCTTGGCGACGACTTCGCCGTCCCGCACCTTGTAGACGTCGGCGTTGACCAGGCCGGCGACCAGAGCCTCGCCGAGGCCGAAGCCGGCCTCCACGGAGGCGACCTTCCGGTTGGACGTGACGGGGTCGGCCGTGAACAGGATGCCGGCCGCCTGCGGGAAGACCATCTGCTGTACGACCACGGCCATGTGGACCTTCCGGTGGTCGAAGCCGTTCCGCAGACGGTAGGTCACGGCCCGCTCGGTGAAGAGCGAGGCCCAGCACCGGCTGACGTGCTGGAGGATCGCCGCCGGCCCCACCACGTTCAGGTACGTGTCCTGCTGGCCCGCAAAGGAGGCCGTCGGCGAGTCCTCCGCCGTCGCGCTCGATCGAACGGCGTAGGCGGTTTGTTGGCCGAGTCGGGCGAGCGGGCGGGTGATCGCCGCCGCCAGATCGTCCGGCATGGCGATCCCTTCGACGGTCCGGCGGATCTCCGCGCTGAGCGTGCGGATCGCCTCCCGGTCGTGCGGGTTCAGGCGCGACAGCTGATCGAGCCGATCATCGATCGACGGCGCTTCCGCCATGATCCGCCCGAAGGCGGTCGTCGTCACGCAAAAGCCGGCCGGCACGCGGAGGCCTTCGATCCGCGAGAGCTCCCCCAGGTGCGCGCCCTTGCCGCCAACGACCGCGACCAGTGTCTGGTCGATCTCCTGGAAATCCAGCACGTAGCGGTCGGGCTGGAAGGTGTGGATGGTCGGGGCGTGGGTGCCGAACTGGGCCATCGTGCTCGTTCCTCTCGCTACGGACCAGCGACTAAACCGGCGGAACCGGCAGACGGTACAGTCCCGCGGTGCGTTTCGCGGTCAACCTGCCCAACTTTGGCCCTTTCTCCGATCCGCGACTCATGCTGGAGTTGGGCACGACCGCCGACGAGGCGGGCTGGGACGGCTTCTTCATCTGGGACCACATCGTGATCGGGGATGGGGTGCCGGTGGCGGACCCGTGGGTGTTGCTGGGCGCACTCGCCGTGGCGACCGACCGCATCGTGATCGGGACCATGGTGACACCGGTGCCACGTCGCCGGCCCTGGGTGCTGGCCCGTCAGGCGACCACCGTCGACCACATGAGTGGCGGCCGACTGATACTCGGAGTGGGAATCGGGTTCCCGCCGGACATCGAGTTCGGAACCTTCGGTGAGCCGGTAGACGACCGGGAACGCGGCGACCTGCTCGACGAAGGGCTGCAGGTGATGCGCGGGATGTGGAGCGGCGAGCCCTTCTCCTTCGAGGGGATGAGCTGCCGGGTCAGGGAGACCACCTTTGCACCTCGCCCGGCGAGGGGCACGATTCCGATCTGGGTAGCCGGGATGTGGCCCAACCATCGTCCCTTCCGCCGAGCCGCCACCTGTGACGGGGTGTTTCCCATGGCCGCTGACATGCACCAACTCACACCGGAAGAAGT
>Ga0214472_10001209_pt1 | contig 29511 bp, 16 predicted proteins | sample RVTome_6_FD_207662 | JGI IMG/M metagenome (GOLD analysis project Ga0214472, IMG submission 207662) | Soil microbial communities from uranium-contaminated site in the Upper Colorado River Basin, Wyoming, United States - RVT140D175 | ecosystem: Environmental > Terrestrial > Soil > Contaminated >...
AACTGCGCGCCGCCGTTCCAGTTGCCCAGGGTGTCGAGCGCCCAGGCCGTACCGTCGTTGGAACTGATCGCCCCGGTAGCAACGTCGTCGATCTGCCCGCGCTCCGCCGCGGTGAGCCGATTGAGTGCATCGTAGGCATACGCGTACGACCGATCGTTGTCGTGACCGTTCTGCTCGATCCGCGCGAAGATGCGGTTGCCGCTCGCGTCGTAGCCGTACTGATAGCGATGGATGAGATCCTCGGTCTGGGGATCGACCGGATGATTGTAGGTAAGATTCGTAACCCGCCCGAACCGATCCGTGCCGGGCAGCAGGCCCGACTCCGCTACGGATGCGTAGTCGACCGTGACGGCGTCCTGTCCGCCGACCGTGCCCCTGCCCAGAACCTTCGCCTTCACCCGCCCGCCGCCGGTGAAGTCGTAGGTAATCAGGCTGTCGCCGTTAGCGAGCTTCAGACCCGTGACGCGGTTGATCAGGCTGTCGGTGTTGTTGGTTGTGCCCGGCGTCGCGCAGCCGTCGCCGCCGTAGTCGAACACGATCTCCCGGCCCGAGGGGTAGAGGATCTTCTGAAGCCGGTTGCGGTTGGCCACCGACTCCTCGGTGCACCAGTAGTAGTGGATGGTCTTCTGCCCGAACGTCGTGCCCCACTGCGGCTTGAGGTTCTCCGAGGTGAGGTTCTGAAACGCGTCATACGTCCAGGTGACCTTGTTGATCTGAAGCCCGGTCTGATCCTCGGTGACCGCCGAAGCAAGCCGCCCCGCGTCGTTGTAAGTAAACCACAGGGCCCGCACGGTAGGGTCGAGGTGGCCCGTGTCCGTGGCCTGGGACAGGTCGGCCACGACCGCGGTGAGCATCTCCCCACCGGGTCCGTAGTTGTCCGTGCCGTACTCGTACTCCAGCGTAACCTGCCGCTGATCCGTCCGCCGAGCAAGCTGCCCGCCCGGTGTGTACTTGTACAGCACCCGGCCGATTGTCCTGCTGTCCGCTTGGCCACTATCGGGATGCGGATACTCGACCGCGCTGACCAGGTTGGGCATCGAGGAGATGATCCCGTCAGGCGGAACGCTCGGGCCGCTGCGTTCGGCGACGACGTTATCCTCGCCGTAGCGGTACCGCGTGGCCTGAACCGTCGCCCCGGAGACGCTGATCGTGTCGCCCGCCGCGAAATCCGTTGCGGCGTCCTGATCGTTCCATTGGATGTCTGACGGCGTGAGGTTCCGGGGCTGCGTGGCGGTGGACGGAATGACCGCCACGATCATGTCCATGAGCCCGCCGCGCGTGAAGTGGTAGGCGGTGTAGCGCACCGGGCCGGTGTGCTCCGGCGTCAGGTTGCCGGATGCGTCCTGCTCCGGCGCCATGTCCCCGTCGAAGTCCTTCCAGTTCTCCGCCACCAGCAGCATCCGGCCCAGCAGGTCGTACCAGGTGCGGGTGACGATACCCCTGGCGTCCTGCGACCAGATGCGCCGCCCGGCCCGGTCGTAGCCGTAGCGGGTGACCAGGGCCTCGCCAGCAACGTTCACGTTGTTGATGGAATAGGACGTGCCATCCCAGGTTGGTCGCGTCGTAGACAGCGGGTTGATATTGGGGTCTGGCCCGGCATCGGCGCCGGTGGCGAACCCGTGGTCGCTGTTCGTCCCGTAGTACGCCGTCGCGATCAAGCGCTTCGCCGCGTCGTACCAGTTGTAGGTGTAGGTGACGACGGCGTTGTCCGCGGTGATCGCGCCGTCCGCCGGGTCCGAGGGTTCAATCGTGTCGAACCGGTCGTAGTGCTTCTGCGCCAGCACGTTGCCGAACGCGTCGTACTCGGTTTCCGTGCGGGTCAGCGCGACGCCGGCGCCGGTTCCGGGAGCGCCCTCCTTCGACCACATCGACGTAGACACGACTCTTCCCAGCGAGTCGTACTCGTTCACCACCAGCCCGCTCGGGCCGAGTTCCGCGGTGACCCGGTCGAGGTCGTCGCGGTACGTCCGGGTGAACTGGTAAACGCTGCCGTCGGCGTGGCCCACGTTGTACGTCCGCTGCTCATAGGGCCGGCCCCGCTCGTCGTAGAGCGTCTGCGACAGGGTCAGTGGGCCTTCGCTCAGGATGGTGGTGATCGGGGCGACGGTTGGGGCCGTGCTCCACCAGCCCTCATCGGTGGCCCATTCTTCGATCGTGTCGACCGAAGGCGCCTCACCCTCGGGCCACGTAGCCACCGCGAGCGGCCGATCGAGGTTGTCGTAGACCGTGGTCGTAGCCGAGATGAACTTCGGGCTGCCGGGCGTGCTGTCACCGTTCGCCCTGGGGTAGCCGACGGCCACCTCGAGTGCGACCACGGGCCGGCCCCGCTTGTCGTAGAGCAAGCGAACGTCGCGGCTTGACGCATTCGGGTTGTAGAAGTCCGCGCACGGCTCGGCGTCGCCGCTGTAGCGCCGCACGCGGACGAGCTTGCCGGCGTTTGCGGGGAAGTTCTCGTTGGGGACCGTCGTGCAGTTGTCCGTCGTGCCCGGAATCGGGCTGTGCTCGCACAGGTCGGTGCCGTCATTGTAGAGCATGTGCTCGGCCAGCAGCATGTCGTCGTCGCCGCCGGACTGCGGTGAGGAAGGGAACCAGTCCGTGCAGCCGTCCTTCGAGCCCTTGAAGATTTTGGTAGGTCGGCGCTTGGGGTCGAAGAGAAACCGCGTCAGGGTCCCGTCCGGCTCCTGCTGCCGCGCGATGCGGTCCTCGAGGTCGTAGCGGTAATGGCGAATGACATGGCGCGGGTCGGGGCCATTTGGACCGAGGGACCCCGGATTGTGGAAGCTGTTGAACACGACGTCCGCCGTCGGCTTGAGGGTCGAGGCTTGGTCGTAAAGCCTGAAGCTCCGGGCCAGGGTGACGATCCGATTGCCGGACGCACCCCCCGGTTCGTCCGGGTGTCCGGCGTACCCCGCCCACATGTTGTTCTCAGGGAACTCAGGATTTATCTCTGACGCCAAGTCCGGGAAGAACCCACCGCTACAGTATGGTGGCTCCACTCCGTTCGCACAGGACGTCGCAACAAGGTCGTTTGAAGTCAGCCACGCCGCCCCGAACGTCCCGTTGTTCACCGATCCGTCATACCCATAATCAGACAGCCGTATTCCCCATCCTGGGTCTTCGATTATGCCCGTCGGATCATCGCGGGCCTCGTCCCATCCGAGGATCCGTTCCTCGAGAAACCGCATGCCGCCGTCGAGCACGCGCACGGTGGTCGTTCCGTGGACGTGCGGATCACCGGCAACGTCGGTCGTAACATACTGGTACTCGAATTGGTAGGTGTGCGGATCGCGCCACGCAGTGTCGAGCTTGTTGGCCGAATCCACGTAAGTGATCGCCCTAGGCCCAACGACCCTGTAGTCCGTCCGCACCAACTCCGTCCAGTCGTCGTTTCCGCCGATCAGGAAGCCCTCGTTGACCCCGACACGCCGCGATGTCAGCACCCCGTTCGCGTTGTAGTGGTTGCGGGTAATAAGATTCGCAAAGTTGTGCACTGGATATTCATTGACATCCAGTTTCGCCTTCACCGCCGACCAGTCGAGGTCGTTGCCATAGAGATATTGCCGATTGAAGGTGCCTCCGACGCTGTCGACATTGGCAACATCGAAGTCCTCGACCGTGAGGATGACACGGCCGAAGGCGTCGTAGCCGATGTACGTAACCAAAAAGGGTTCGGTGGGGGTCGGGTGCGGCGATGCGTCGATCCCGCTGCCCCGTCCGTGGAAGCGCAACTGCCCGTTGACGTCGAAGTACCAGACCTGAAGCGCAACCTTCCCCGACCCGCCGCGGTCCGCCGAGACCGTCTCCTCCCACCGCCATTTCCATTCGATGGCGTCCTGCCTGGCCGGCGACTCGCCCTCCCCGTGGAACTCGTACGCGTAACGTACGAGGCTGACGCCGTCGTTCTCGTTGTCACCTTCTTCCGGAAGGCCCGTGACGATGACCGGATCCTGGTTGTGCAGATCGATGTCCGACAACGAAGGTTCCTCGCCTTCGCCACATCCGGTGGGATTCTCCGGGTCGGTGCCCCCGCCAATCGTGCCGGCCGGATCAGCGATGTAGGAGGAGAAGTCGCTGTAATCACGCGGCTTGGAGTAGACGGCCTCGATCTCAGGCACGTCGGCGACGCATCCCTCGGCTTGTGGCGTCGCACTGCAATCGGCAGCACCGTCCGGTGACCGCGCGAAGTGCTTCGTCGCTGTGACGACAGTGAGTTGCTCCGGCTTGACCCGCTGCACCGGCACATCCGCGAGCACTTCCTCTGTCCTGCACTGCTGGTCGTACACGTTCCCGCCGCCGGAGCCCCAGGCAATGCCTTTTAATACGGAGTACCACCCCTCGTGACCCCCAAAGAGCTCCGTGAGCACCCGCCCCGCGCCCTGGATCGCGTCACTCCCCTGTATTCGCAGCGTCGCCACCCAGCTCTGGTCGTACAGATGGACCGCCTGCCCGCGCTTGTTCACCAGCTCGTACTGCTGGTTGTCCACGAACTGGGTCTGCGTCCCGTCAAACCCTGGTGTCAGGATCAGCCGGTCGCTGATCGCAATGCCGTAGTAGTCCATCACCACCACCCGCCGCGTCTTCACCTTTGCCGGCACGTACAGGTAATGGCTCGTGGCCAGGTAATCGCCACTCGGATACGCCCCTCCATTCGGCTGCGTCCCGGCCGGGGCCGCATCGAGCACGAACCGGAAATCGTCCTCATAGAGATAGAACTCGTTCTCGCTGGTCCCGTCGCATTCCGGGCCGCTGTCGTCAAACTCGCAATGCGTCTGCTCGACGAGCTCGTCCACAATGGTGATGTTGTGGGCGTCGGTGTACGAGGTGATGTGTGCGCCGGTGTAGACGCTCGAAGCCGCCCCCAGGTAGTCGAAGCGGTACGTGTGCATCTCCCCGTCGCCGCCCCGCACCCGGGCCGTCTTGACCATGTACTTCCGCTGCCGCGGCTGCGCGCCGGGTATGCCGAGCTGAACGAGCTGATCCTCGTCGGCCGCCGCACTGCCGACGCACGTGCAGAGTTCGCGATCCTGACATGGCACCGCCTCGTTCCCCTCCAGATCCGCGCACAACCTACGGAACTTGCACCACCCGCAATCCTGCCGCATGAACTCGCTACAGTCAGGGTCGGTGTGCATCTCCTTCCCATACCCGTCCGCCCACAGCGGATAGCCGTCACAGACGTTCTCCGGGTGCCGCGACAGCGGACCATAGACGCCGAACGCCTCCAGGTCAGTCTCGCCGCCGTCGAACTTGCAGAGCGTCCCCAGGTCCCGGTACGGAGCCTCGTCGTAACACGGCGGAATCCCCACCAGGTTCCCGTCCTCGTCGTACGTTATCGGTGTGATCGGGTTGTAGTACGTGTACCACTGCGAGGCGTACATGATCAGCGGCCGACCGTTCACCTCGTACGTGTCCGCGTACTTGAGAATGTCGTCCGGAGCCTTGATCTTGTCGTCGTCCGGAACGTCCGGATCGGTCGCCACCGCGTCGATCAATGACTGAACCGAAACCGGATCGAAAACCGCCTTCAGGAACCCGAAGTCGTTGTAGCGGTACAGCCAGACCTGCTCGATGATCTCATTCCGCCGATCCGGATCGGGCCGGGTCCGAACGATCCGCTTGATCAAATGGATGTCTCCCGGCCCGACCTGCTCCGCCGTCACCGTGTCACCGCCGTGGTTGAAGCTCGTCGGCCCGCGAAAGTCGGGGTCAGGCACGCAGTCCGGATGCACGTTCGGCAACCCGTCACCGTCCCCCTCACTGTCGACGACCATATCCTTGAACTCATCTACACCGCAGGCTGCCAGATCGCTCTCAAATATGCCACCCGTACTGGGGTCCACGCATGCGGCCTGGTCGCAATGAAGCAGGCTATTCTGTCCATCCGCGTTCAAATCCCGGTGAAACGGCGGGAAGTAGTAATAGCGCGGCTTCTTCAGGTACTCGACCCGCCCGTAATCTTGCGACTCCGGATCGGGAACGCTGGTGCCGTCCGGACCGCCCTTCCGCGCGGAGAGCAGCCAGTACGGATTGCTCCGCGAATAGACGTATTGAACCTGATAGACCCACGGGTCGTCCGCGGCCTCGAGTACCGGCCGGCAGTCGTGGTCCCATTGCGTGTTGGCCTCTCGACCCGGCATCTGAGCATACACTTCGGTCGGACTCACGTCCGTCGTCTTCGATCGCGGCACGAACGGATATCTGCCCGACGCGCACTCGGGATCTTCGATCATCCGCAAGTGAACGAGCAGCGGATCTTCCGCGCTGTCCTCGTCATAGACCCCGTCCTCGTCGTCGTCGTAGACAAAGAATGGATCCTTCCACTGATCGTCGGGGTAGGTTTCACCATCTGACGTCTCGTCGGTCTGCCCGTCTGCGTCGTCATCAATCCCGCACATGCCGGGGCAGTACAGACCCTCCTCCATCTCCGCATACTGGTTGCCGTAGGGATCCGAGGCGGTGCGCCAACCATCGAGCGCCGCGCGCGAAACACCCTGCACGATCGCTACCGCCGAAATGGGTTCAACCACGCCGTCTTCGTCATCGTCGTTGCAGCAGCACTTCCCGTCTGGTGCCGTGCAGGTCCCGTCTTCCTCACACGGCGGAATGACTGTGCACGACTCACCCGGATCGGTGCCCACTGCGCAGCATTCGTCGATCAACCCATCCCCATCGTCATCGATCCCGCAGATCCCCGGACAACCGTCGCCGTTGTAATCGCCGGGATACTCGATGCCGGCGTTCACCCGCTTCTTTGTCGCGGCCGACTCCGCGCCAACCGTCGTACCCCATACCGAATAGTCGTCCTGGAACGGCGCCCCGTTGATCGCCACATCGCCCTCGTAAACCTGCACCGTCAGCAGCGTCGTCTCATCGTTCAGCTCTGGCAGCCGCCCGAACTCCCAATCCACCTGCGGAAGGTGCGAATAAATCGATTTCCACTCCTGTACATACTCGTCGAAGCTCCCCTCGGGAACCGGCGTATCGTGCGCCCCGATCCGGTCGCTCTCCGGATGCTCGAACACGAACGCGATCGTCCAATCGGCTTCCCCGGGAGGTGGCCCATCGGACCCATCAGCGATCGGGGGTGCCTGATCTGCGGAATACAGCCGAACCGTGCGCAGCCGCTTATGCGGCAACCGCCAAGCGTTCGGATTGGGTTCGTACGATGAATACAATCCATCGGCGCCGGTTCCAAAATGAGGATCGGCTGAATCCAGATTGCCGTCGGGGCGGCTTGGAAGCTTGAAGTCCGTCTCCCAGCCGTAGGCGGGCACTCGATCAAACGACACTACATTGCCATACTCGTCTCGCACGGACTCTGCGAGCACACTCCCTGATTCCTCGCCCGCCGAGTCTCGCGGCCACGTCGCCGACCTCTCGAAGTCGATCACGAGCCGCCCGCCATCAAGCTCTAGTTGGCGGAAGGGATAGATGTTCAGAAAGTTCGGAAAGTATCTCTCGGCAATCCGAACGTGGTCGTTTGTCCAGCCCGCCGTGTTTTGAGTCGGACTCGAGCTGTCCGGCAGGTTGGTGCTTCCAGAAGGAAGCTGTACGTTGAATGCTGGAAGGCGGGCCCGTCCTTGAAACCACGATTCCCTGAAGCTCTCAGGACATTCGTCGGTCGCGTCCCCCCAGAAATCAGCACGCACCTTGCTCAGCTGGTACGTGCCTCGCGCCAATTGAAGGTTGATCGACGACCGAAGCCCCCATGGTTCTGTGTTTGCGTGTGCTTCGACGCAAGGTCGATAGATCTGACCCGCCGGCGCGGTATCAGGGCAGAGATAGTCGTAGACGCCTCCGGCGAATGAATCGCACGTTGCGGGATTTGTAACATACCTCCAAAGTGGAATGCCGCCCAGCCAGTTCAGTGTGTGTCTATACCCCTGCCACGAGATGTCCTCCCCCGGATGCCACCGCGCCTCGCCCCAGGGCTGGATCGTGTCCATGGGCTCGTCGGTGTACGTCGCCGTCGCGCCCCACGGCCGTTGCAGCAGCGTGCCCGCCGTGCCCACCTGCGGGGACGGCTCAACGCTGCCCAGCGTGCTCATCTGGTTTCGGTACACCAGCGACCCGGCCCGCAGCGTAAAGTTCAGACCCTGCTGCGGAGCCGTTCCCGAAAAGAGGACCACCCCGTCCTGCTCCGCCAGCACCGTGTGCGGGGCCCGATCCGGATGGCGGACGCGGTCCTCCGGGCCCGTTCCCACGCAGAAGTAGTCCTTGCTCGGCGGAATCGAGTTCATGTACGGCGCCAGCTCTTCGCGCGCCGCCTGAACGTCTGGGTCCACCTGCCCCTGAGTCGGGCCTACGAACAGCAGCAGCGCCATCGCCCCCACGCCCAACACCGGATCCCGAAACCGCGAACGAAGCGTACTCATGATCCCGACTCCCCACAGACGCGCTTTTCCGTCCGGCCCGCTGACGCACCACACCGGGCCGGCGCACCGCCCATCCTCGCAAACCGCCATCCGCCGCACCAAACACCCGCCGCCCCTCCGTCGTCCGGGCTACCGAGGCCGTTCGCCACCCTTCTCTCGCCGCGGCTCTACCTTTGTCTTTTCCGGCCCCTGGCTCCCGCCGCCCCCCGACTGACATGCCGGCGAACACCCATCCCCGAAGATCGTGTTGCCGTCGTCACACTGCTCGTTCCAGTCCTTCACCCCATCTCCGCAATAGAACTCCACGCAGTTCGTCCGGCACGAATCCGGAAGCGTGTCCGAATTGTTCGCCCCGTCGTCACATTCTTCCCCAGTATCCACGACATCGTCCCCGCATGCCGGCACGGTACAATTCACCCGACAAGCGTCAGGCGCAGTGTCCGAATTCTCGGCGCCGTCGTCACACTCCTCACCGGCATCAATCGCACCGTCGCCGCACATTCCAGTCGACTCCCCTCCCTGATACGGATGTCGCACACAATATTCATCACAGACGAACCCTCCATCGACATCGTCGCCATCGCACTCCTCGTCACCGCAGCGTGCGCCATCGCCGCAAGAGCATGTACACAATGAGCTGCAATTGCCGTTAAAACGCTGCACATACCCCATGCATAGCGGGTCTTCTTCGGCTATACAGCACGCCGGAGGAGGCCCCGGATCGCACTCCTCATCCGGTGGCTCACTATAGTCCGGCTCAACTCCGCTGTGTTCCCAGTCCCACACGCCATCGCCGCAACTGGGCAGCAGGCAGCCCGGACGGCAAGCCGAATCTCGGCAATACGAGTTTCCGTTGCTGGGATCAAGGCCGTCATCGCATTCCTCGCCAGAATCAATCACATGGTCCCCGCATCGTGGCGCCGTGCAATCCTCCCGGCAGGCATTCGGCCGCAAATTGGAGTTCCCGGTCAGCGGGTCTTCGCCGTCGTCACACTCCTCGCCGTATGCACTATTGGGGATGCCATCTCCGCATTCGATCCCGATCTCCTGCTGGCACGCGGCGTCGCAGCCGTCTAACGATGCACGATTCCAATCGTCGCATGTTTCAACCGGACAGACGACCCCATCGCCGCAGTAGGCCACGCACTGGGGTCGCGGATCAGACGCGCTGCAATTCAGCCACCCGCTAGAGCCGTCCGTACACTCCCAGATGTGGTCCCCGCTGCCGGCACAATACGGGGTCGCTGCCGGACAGAAACTATCGAATTTCATTTCGCAGTAGTTCGACGGACGTATCTTGACGTGCTTCACCTTTAACGTGGTGTCCACGCTTTCGGGCCCGGACACCAGCTCCAGACGGATGCCGCGATGGCGCCACGGTTGTCCGTCGGTCAGCTCCGGAAACGTGCGGGCGTCGTGGCTTCTGGCGACTTCCGAGCCTTCGCCCAATCTCAGCGAGGCGGAGACGGAGCCGTCCGGGTCGTAAACCAGCCCGCATCCCTGCCCGTCAATATCAAATGCCTGCGTGTTGTCAATGTAAAGAATGAGCGTGAACGGTGCTCCCTGCGTATACAGCGGGTTGAACTGCGTGAAGCTCCCGTCGGCCTGTTCAATCAGAATCATGCCCTCATCACCGTTGCTTCCGTTACATGCGAAACGCAGGCGCGCCCGCGCTGCGGGCCCGCCGGTAGAGCAAACGTCCCAGACATGAAGGTCCCATGTCTTGCCGCCGCTGTCGCAGTACGCGGCACCGCCGTTGTCTACGGCGAGGTCGACCTCAATGGCCACGAACGACCAATCCCCGATGTACGGCGCGTTGGAAGGCTGGCAGTTCGACTTGTACGCCGGGTAGCACGAAGGAATCGGCGGCGGCACGAAACCCGGACTCAGCAGCGACCACTCGATCGGCTGATCGTTTTCATCGAGAGCCGCCGCGCCGTCGAGCTCCAGCGCGAAGCCGGTGCCGTCGGACATGAAACGCAGGCTTTCATTCGCGCCCGCGTCGCTGAGCCGCCAACCCTGCCCCTCCAGCCACGAAAGCGCCGCCGCCGGATTATTCAACGCGCCGGGATACGTGGTCAGGTCCAGCACCCACTCGTGCGCCTCGTTCGGGCCGCACGCCGCAGGCGCCGGACTACACGTTGGCTCCGGCCCCTGCGCACATTCCGGCGTTCCCTGCCCGCGACCGGTGAGCCCGTTCGCGAGGCACGACTGCGCGCCGCCACACGTTTCTTGCGCAGCCTGGCAGAAGTCCGGCACTTCGTTGCTATCGCAATCGCACGAGCACACCCCCGTCACCGACTCCTCCCCGCACCCGGCCCGCCGCCGCCAGTATTGCGCCAGGCAGTCGTCACCGCCATCACACGTATCCAGTTCATTGCACAGTCCGTCCCCGTCGGTGTCCACCGGCGATGCACCGCAGCTTTCCCCATGAAGCCCCTCGAGCTGGCAGACGTCGCCGACGCCGTCACCGTCACAGTCCCGCTGATCCTCGTTGTACCGCTCCGGACAGTTATCGCAGAGCTCCGGGACCCCGTCCCCCTGCGGTTCGTCCGTGTCCGCCCCTCCGTGCCAACCACACAGCCACCGCGCCACCGCATCGGCAATGTCCTGAGCCGATCCCGGCGCCGGGCATCCCTCCGGCTCCGACCCACACGAGAACATCACCGGCGGATACACCCGCACGTAGCCGCCGGGCGTAGGATCACCCTGCGCCGAACACCCGACCGCGGCCAGTTCCTGAAGGAAGCCGCCCCGGCTGGGAACCTCCGGCACCGGGTACGGGCAGTAGTCGGGAGTCCCCTCGGCGTCGTAGGCCCAGTCGTCTTCAAGCTCCGATCCGCCAGCGGACCCGCAAATCAGTTGCGTGTACCGCCACTCAGGACCCACGTGGACTGCTGAGAACCGGACGGGTCCCGGAATCTCCACGGACTCCCGCGCGCGCTTCAACCAGTACCGAACAACACATGCCCGATTGCAGTTCCGTGGCTCGGCGCACCCGAAGACCACGGCGTCACAATTGCTGCCACCCCAACTGCAACCCGGCCCTTCCGGAGATGTGTAGCAATCCGGCGGGCATGGGTCGGGCAGCCGATACTCTCCCGTCCCGACTAACACGATGTGGTAATTCGTGTCCTCATCGCCATCTGAATCGTTCACCAGGAGCTCGGTTGCCTCTCGAATCCCGTTCTCGAGAAGACTTGCGCTGTAGTGTGTCGCGGGCTGCATCTTCTGGACGAGGTCGATGGTCTGCTGGATCTCGGATACACTCGACGGCCGAACCGGCCCGAACCAGTGAAAGGTGCCCTCGTATCCCGGCGCCCCTTGGATATACCCGGGCCACTCGGGTCCTCCATTCGGAATGTCCCCGTATTGCAGGACCGAGATCTCGAACCTGCCGTCATCAGGAAAGCCGGGGAGCTCAAGAAACTTCACGATCCCCTCCCGGGCCATCTCGAAGAAGTCATCACCGATCGCCGGAAACATGTTCGGCGAACTGTCGATGACGAAGACGATCGACACGGCCGGCGCGGCCGGGGTAGCCTGAGCCCGCGTCGGTTCCGGCTCGGCCATCCACTGAAGCACGACCCATGCTGCCATGAGGGCGACGACCGCCGCCACGCCGATCCAACCGCGCCTGCTTGATGCTTCCATGTCGATCTCCCGAGCAGTCGGCCGCGCCTGCGCCCCGCGTCAACCGACCGCAACCACACAGCGTTCGGACGGCACGGAGGGCCCGACCAGAGCTCCACTAACCCGGCGACGCATACATCGGTCGATCAAGCCATTGTCTGTAGGGGTTTGTCAATGAGAATGTACTGCGATGGTCGTTGACGCCAACGCTCTGACGTTGTGCGCGGTGACGGCGCGCACACTCCTTGAAGAGGGGGACGCGCCGCACCCGGTCTCATCACGAAACCGCGCATGCCGAAATGTCAGGGACTTGGAGTCACATACGGGGAATAGATTAAATAGCTCAGACTGATCGCAACATCCCATTCCTGTGCCGCGGCGCTGCGAGGTGCCGTTAGACGCAACTGGGATATATGCACCGCCGCGTTTCGCTGCGCCAGAAAATGCGCAAACCCCGCCAACTGCCGGAGGGTCAGCGATACGAAGGAAAGCCGCACCGTCGCCCGCTGATACGGCGATTGCGGAATCCGAGCCAGCGGGGCCGGATCGTTCGCGACCCACCGCTCAATCGGAATCCGCGCGTCGGCAACGGCTCCACGGATTTCCTGGAGAAACTCGTCGTCGGGCCGGACCCGCTCGACGGCCGTCCGCGGCGCCGCCCGCAAGTCCCGGATTCGATCCGCATCCTCGTGCATCTGTGCAATCTGCCGTAACAACGTGTGGTACGAGTCGCGCTGCGACGCCAATGCCCCCGCCGCAACCCAACAGCCCAGGGCCAGAACGGCGCCGAGCCCGGCGGGTCCGGCCGGCGAATTGCGCCAATGGCTTCCGACGGGCTCAGTCGTCGTCACCACCGAGTCTCCGAGCAACGACCCTAAACTGAACCGTGCCATCCCCCATCAGCTTCGTCTGCGGTGCGTCGCCCGCAAACCGGCCGCCGGCATTCAGCGACTTCACCAGCGCCCCGGCCGCGTCATGGCTCGTCGTCCGCCCCACCAGACGAAGCACCCGTTCATCCACCGCGATCTCACTCAGATCGAGCTTCATGCCGGCCGGAACCCGGGCCACGACCTCGCCCAACAAATCCAACGCCTCCAGCCCGGCCAGCCCCAGCCGAACCGGGCCGCCCGCCCGCTCCGTCACGCCCTCGAGCTTGATCCGTTCCGACCGCACCAACAACGGAGCCGCCGCTGTGAATGGGACGCCGGGAAAGACCTCCGCACACACGGCATCGCGGACGGGCCGCGCCGCCGCCGCCGCCGCCGAATACGCGCCGCCCTCGCGATAAAGCCGAACCGCGAGGATCAACAGCAGAACGACCGCAGCCCACGCGCATCGCCGAACGCGGCGCACGACCGGCTCCCATCGGCCCGGCGCGGCCAGCGGGCCCCGCCGCAGGTCTGGAAGATCATCGCATGCGGCACACTCATACAACATGGCCGCTCGCGCTTCCCCGACTGGGACCGACTCGACCCGAACTCCCACCGCCTCGAGTTCTCCCCGCACCGACTCCCACCCGTGCTCCGCCGCCCCATCCACAACCCACACACCGGCTGCCGGCTCCGACAACAGCACCATCGACACCAGCTGCTCCGTGGCGGAATCATGGACCGCAGGCAAGAGGAATGCCGACACATCCAGTGGCAGCCCACCCCGATCGATCGAACGTGCCAACACCGCTCGATCCGATTCCACGTACAGAACCCCCAAGCTCTCCTTTCCCATTCCCCGCTTGATCCCGCGCGAAAGCCCGAACACGTCTACCGTCATCCGTTCAACCGAGATCCCTCCTTCTGCGAGGGCCGCGAAGAAGTTTTGGAACGGCAAAGCGAACACCGCAACCACCAACCCCGATTCCGGGCCCGTACGCACCGCCGTATACGCCAGCCGCTCGAGTTCCACCGGAACGAACGACTCGAACCCAAACCCGGCCGCCCGCTCGCTCCACCGAACACCCGGCAACTCCACCCGCCGGATCAATGCCCAGTTTGCCGGAACCAGCAGCCGGATCGACAACCCATCCGGGAGCAGCCCGCCAAATCCTGCAACCAACTGTCGGGCCAGCGGCAACAACTCCCCATCCTCTCGCGGAAATAGCGGCACTTCGACGTCCCTCTTGTGTGACTCCTCCTCAGTCCACTGCCGCCCGCGCTGCCCATACCGCACAAGCTGCGCCTCGGCACGTCCCAAGTGCAGGACATACCGGCAGCGGGACCGCGAAATCGGCCTGGACTGTCCAACCGGACTCACCATGGTGCCCGCCCCCGTCGCCGTGCAGTACCCGGCTCTTCGCGTGTCGGAACTCGCACTTCGAACTCCCGCGATCCGAGCCGGAGCGTCGCCGCGCCCGAAACGACCTCCACAATCCGAAATTCACCTATCTTGCCTGAGGCAGTTCGCACCCGGATCGCACCGTCGACCTCCACGAACAAGCCCCACGACCGCCCGCTCTCCACGAAGGTCGCCGCCAGTCTCGGCAGTCTCACAGGCGCCGCCGCGGCCGCCGGGGGCGGCTCGGGGACCGGCTCCGGCGCCGGTTCGATCAGCGTCTGCCGCAGATCACGGCTCCAGAGCCTTTCCAAACGCTCGAGCCTCACCGTGGCCTGCTCTGCTTCCGGCGCCGACGCCAAGGACGCCCGCTCCCGAACCGCCGGTGCAGGCGGACGATCACGCCGGAACACCTCGCCCACGCCGAGCCAGACTGCCCCGCCGACAAGCACCCACGACACCGCCGACAGCGCCGTGTCCACACTGCCAACCCGTACGACCTTCATCATCAAATCCGCTGCGCGCACTCGATGGACGCCTTCGCGCCCTCCATCCGAACCACCAGGAACCACCGCCGCGAATCCGTTCCGACACTCGTCTCGAGCTCCAGCGAATAAAGCTCACCGCTCGCGGCGCTCCAGAACGAAAGTAGATCCGACCAAGCAGCGGGCCGCGCATGCGCCGCATCCTCCGTCCCATGGAACCGCCAACGAAACACCTCCTCGAACTCGTCCGCGTCGATGACCTGATCGAACCAGTAGTACGATTGTCGCGGTGCCGACTCCTCCACCGTGACCGGCGCAAGTTGGATATTCTCCGCGTCAAGCCCGTGCTCCCGGGCCAGTTGCTCAAGCCGCGCCCGAAGCTGCGATTCCTGCGGCTGCGAAGCAACGGCAAACTTCCCGCGCTCGGGCCTCATCACGAAGGCCACGCGACCGCCCGGCAGCTCGGCAACAGTTACATGCTCATGTGCCCGTCCGTCCGTCGCCGTTGCGGCCCGGGTTCTTTGTTTCAGTAAATGCGGCAGACACACCACCAGACTCTCCATGAGCAGTTTGTGATCGAGGTCATTGCCCGACCAGTGAGCCAGCACGGTCTCTGTCATCGCCGTGAACGCAAGCGCAGTCCCACTCGCCGCCAGCATCGCGACCAGGTAGAGAGTCAACAGCAATGCAAACGACCGCCGACGCTGCATGACAAAGCTCAACGACGCGGAGCAAGCGTACCTGCACCGAACGAGGGTCCGAGCACGACTGTGCGCTGCGCCGGCCCCCCCGACGAATCCCACCATTCACACGTCAGGCGGACGCCAAGCGCCGCAACGGTCGTGCGCTTCCCATCTTCGGGCCGCAGCCATTCCGCCCCGTCATGTACCTCCACGTATGCGTCACGCAGGCCCTCCGCCAGCGTGAACCGGTGCCGCCCACTCGGCGGATCGGTCAGATACCGGATCTCACGAACCAATCGCAAAACCTCCGGCAGGTCCGGCGAGTCCTCCAGAGTGTAGGCCACACGCGCCGGGAGTCGGCGGCGGAACATTCTCCCTCCGGCTGGTGCATCCGCGAGCGTCACCATTTCGATCAGCCGCCCCCCGTCGGAGGGAAACGCAATCACCTCCGATTCGTCCCCAAACGACCGCAGTATCGCCCCGGCATCGTTGGCAAATGCATCCAGCACACCCACGCGCTCCCACCGTTTCGCCAGCTCCGCCTCCACCGCGGACCGCATCTGCACCGATTGAACGACGATGACCGCCGTCGTGGCGGTCAGGATTCCTGACAGCAGCGTCGCCAACAACAGCTCGATCAGCGTGAAACCGCCCCGTGCCGGTCGCGCCGTCCCCGGTCCCGCGCAGCTCGACAGCGCTCTAGTCATCCAGCACCACCCACTCAAACCGCCGCGACCACGCCCGCCCGGCGTCCGGCGCGTACCGCAGATCGAGAATCAGATGCCGCACCGTCAGACCGTCTACGACCTCCGCTTTTCGCGTCGAGTGCCGCCAGGTCCAGCCGTCCAGTCCCTCGCAGACCCCACTCGTGCCGACTGCCAGATCGCCACCCGCGAGCCGCCATGACGCAATCAACTCCTCCGCCACTTCCCGCGCTGTCAGCGCCAGAACGCCGTCATGCATCTGCCGAATGCTCCCGCCCTGGGCGACCAACATCGCGGTGACACACCCCCCGACGATAACCAACGCCGCCAGCGCCTCGACCAACGTCAAGCCTCGAGCCGCCGCGCGACGAGACCCACCTGTTTGCCGTCCCGGCATCGTTTCACTCCCTCGCCGGCGCTGCGCCAATCCGCATCGCCTGCGTCCATCCGGACCGCGCGCCGAGTGTAAGTCGCACTCTCGACCCCCACACACCCGGCGACACGGGAATGCTCCAATCAGCATCCAAGCCGTCGTTGGGTTCATTGCCATTCACCTCCAGCAATCGAATGCCCGACGGCAGTTCCACCGCCGGACCGGCCTGCCACCGCCATCCACCCCCGTCAAACACCAGGCTCCGCAGCGTGCACGCCTCGGTTCCACAAGCCAGCAAACAAGGCCGGCCCGTCCGCGCCGCGTGAGCCTCACCCAGTCGATACAGTGCCCGAAGCCGCAACGCAGCCGACTGCGCCAGTGCCTGTTCACTTAACCCACCCATGTTCAGGGATACCATCGAGACCGCAATCGCCAGCAGCGAAGTAGCCACCACAAGCTCCAGGAGCGTAAACGCGCGACGCCGGATCATGGGCCTTCCTCACTCCCCTCGAGTTCCCAACTCACAATGTCCGCGTTCGCCGCCGTTCCACCCTCCTGCCCATCCGCCCCGAAGCTGAGAACGTCATACGCCCCGTGAATCCCCGGATAAATGTAGGCATACGCATTCCCCCAGGGGTCCTTCAGGTCATTGCTCAAGATCCCACTCGGATGCTCCGGTGTCGACTTTTTCAGGATCGACAACCCTTCGTCATTGGTGGGATACCGATCGTGCTCCATGAAGAACAGATCGATCGCGTTCCTGATCGTCGCAATCTCGCTCCGCGCCACGTTCTGCTTCGCCGTGACCAGGTAATCCGTCACCGACAACGTGACCACCGTCGCCATCACCCCGATGATCACGATCACCACCATCAGCTCCACCAGCGTGAACCCGCCGCGCCGCCGCCGTTTGCCTGTCGCCGTCATCCTCGACCTCCGACGCCTAGTGAATCGCCCGCGTCGCCTCCAGAATCGGCATCATCGTCGCAAACACGATGAACCCGATCACCACCGACATCACCACGATGAGCAGCGGCTCCAGCGCCGCCGAGAACTTCTCCACCGCCAGCCGAACCTCCGTGCGGTAACCCTCGTCGAGCTGCCCCAACATCGCAGTCAGCTCCCCCGTCTTCTGCCCCACGTTCACCACGTGCATCACCAGCGGCGGAAACACCCGCGACCCCGCCAGTGTCGGCGCAATGTCACTCCCCCGCTCGACCGCCTCCTCCATCCGCCCCAACTCGCTCGCCAGAACCAGATGCCGGCTCTGCACCCGCACCAGACGCAGCGCCTCCAAAAACGGAACCCCGCTGCGAAGCAGCAGCGACATCACCTGCGCAAACTGGGCCACCAGGCGCTTGCGAACCAGAACGCCGAACAGCGGCGCACGCAATTGCGCCTGATGGCACCAACGCAACCCCCGACGCCACCGCCGCAGTCCCGCGACGCCCGACACCAGCACCAGCCCCGCCGCCGCCAGCACCGGCCACTGCGAAACCAGCACATCACTCGACCCCTTCAACAACCGCGTCGCTGCCGGCAGCGGCCGACCCGACGCCTCCAGCACCAACATCAGTTGCGGAACCACCTGCGTCATCAAGAAAAGCACCACCCCCGTCGCCACGACAACCAGCACCGCCGGATACGCCAGCGCCGAAAACAAACGGTTCCGAAGCACCTGCCGCTCACGAACATACTCCGCCAGTTCCCCCAGCGCCGCATCCATCTGCCCCGAAAGCTGACCCACCCCCACCGCGCTGCGAAACACCCCGTCGAACCACGAGCCATGACCCTCCAGCGCCTCCGCCAGCGACGCACCGCCCGCCACCCGCTCACGAACATCCCGCAACACCACCCCCAGCCTACCCGCCTCCTGCCGAACCAGAACATCCAAGGCTTCGACAAGCGAAACCCCGGCACGCAACAGCAGTGAAAGCTGCCGCGCAAACCCCGCCACCTGCTCCTCCCGCCGACGTCCGGGACGCCGATCCCACCCCCGACCAACCCGCCGCAACCGCGCCGGAGCAAACGCCTGCAACCGCAATCCCCGCTCTTGCAGCCGGGCCCGCCCCGCCGCCGCCGTGTCCGCCGTCAACGACCCGCGAACCCGCCGCCCGACCTCATCAAACCCCGTATAACTGAAAACCGGCACCAATCTCACTCACAGGCCGCGGCCCACACCAACCCCGGTCCGCCACCCTCAATCGTCAACCTTCAACCTCCAACCTTCAACCTCCAACCTTCAACCTCCAACCTTCAACCTCCAACCTTTGACCTTCGACCTTCAACGTTTGACCTTCGACCTTCATTCATTCGTCACCCTCGAAACCTCCTCCAACGTCGTCACCCCCTCCGACAGCTTCCGGTACGCATCCTGCCGAAGTGTCCGCATTCCCGCCGCCATCGCGCAGCGCTCGATCGCCGACGACTTCGCCCGCTGCACAATCAACTCCCGAATCGCCTCATCCACCACCAAAAGCTCGAACACCCCACGCCGCCCCCGATACCCCGTCATCGAACACCACTCACACCCCACCGCCCCGCGCACCACCGCCCCCGCCCCGCGCGTATGGTGGACCACGCCGAACTCCGTAGGGTGGGCCATGCCCACCTCCGTAGGGTGGGCCATGCCCACCTCCGTAGGGTGGGCCATGCCCACCTCCGTAGGGTGGGCCATGCCCACCTCCGTAGGGTGGGCCCCGCCCACCTCCGTAGGGTGGGCCCCGCCCACCTCCGTAGGGTGGGCCCCGCCCACCTGTCCACTCCCGTCGCACGCATCACCGCCACAGGCCCGACTCCATCCGCCGCTTCCGGTCTTCGATCCTCGATCTTCGCCCCCACCCCCGGTAGCGCCACCCCTCACAGGTGGCGAACCCCGATCAACCCCGAAGGTCGCCTCCCACCCGACGCCCAACCCCCGCGCCTCCTCCCCCGAAAGCGCCTCCTCCCGGCTGCAATACGGACAAACCACCCGCACCAGCCGCTGCGCCACCGACGCAATCAAACTGCTCGCCACCAGGTACGGCTCGATCCCCAGGTCCAGCAGCCGCGAAACCGCACCCGCCGCGTTGTTCGTGTGCAGCGTGCTCAGCACCAGGTGCCCCGTCAGCGAGCTCTGCACCGCCATCCGGGCCGTCTCCTCGTCCCGGATCTCACCCACCATGATGATGTCCGGATCCTGCCGCAAAACCGCCCGCAAACCCGTCGCGAACGTCATCCCCTTCTTGCTCGAAACCTGCATCTGGCTGATCCCCGCCAGCCGATACTCGATCGGGTCCTCCAAGGTCAGGATGTTCTTCGCCCCGCAGTCCAGGTCCAAAAGAGCCGCGTACAGCGTCGTCGACTTCCCCGACCCCGTCGGGCCCGTCACCAGGATGATCCCGTGCGTCCGCCGGATCAGCCCCGCAAACCGCTCCCGATCCGCCGCGGACATCCCCAGCTCCCCCAGCTCGAACAACCGCGCCGACTTGTCCAGAAGCCGCAACACGGCCCGCTCCCCGTGACACGTCGGAATGATGCTGATCCGCAAATCGATCTGCCGCTCGCCCACCGTCACCGTCGTCCGCCCGTCCTGGGCGATCCGCTTCTCGGCGATGTCCATCTTCCCGATGACCTTGATCCGCGACACGACCTCATCGAGCATGTTCACCGGAATGTCGAGAAAGTCGTACAACACGCCGTCGATCCGGAATCGTGCCTTGACGTGCGTCGCATACGGCTGCACGTGTACGTCGCTCGCCTCCCGCTTGACCGCCTCGAACAGCAGCATGTTCACGAGCTTGATCACCGGCGCGCGGGACGCACTGTTCAGAAGATCTTCGTCATCGGCACCCGGCTCCGCGTCCAGCAGGACGTCGCGCTCACTCAACACACCGGAAAAATCCGACTCCTGCGTCGCGTAAACGGCGTTGATGGCCTGCTGAACGACCGACCCGCGCGCCAACTCCCACCGCACCGGCGTGCCCAGCAGTGCCCCGACATATCCGGCAATCGACGCATCCGACGGGTCGGCGGTCACCAACGGCATGACTCCGCCCACCGCCCGCAATCCGATGATCTGAAACCGCCGGGCGTAGTGGATCGGGATCACCTCGGCGAACCGTGGATCGATCTCCTCCGGCTCTATGTGCGCACGTACCGCAAGCGACGCCGCCTCCGTGAGGAGGCTCAAGTAGTCCGCCTCCTCGATGAGACCGTCGCGAAAACAGCCGAGGATCAAGTGGACCTCCGACCGACGGCCTGCGCCATCGCCGGTCTCGATCCCCTGAAACCGCTCTTCCGGCACTCCACACTCCCGCAGCCGCGCGATGAGCCGCTTTCCTTCCGCCACACGATCTTCGATGCCCCCGGCCGTAATCGCCATGCGCGCCTCAACGCATCCAAAGGTATTCGTTCTCCGGAAAGTCCCGGTCCGCCACCGAGGCCCGGTCGCGCTCCTGCGCGCTGATCATCTTCAAATCCGCGAACTGATCGTCCCGCAGAATCGTCGGTTTGATGAAGGCATAGATACGAGATTTCGTCCGCGCCCGGGCGCTGCTCTGAAACAACGCACCGACAACCGGAATACGCCCCAGCAGCGGGACCTCCGTGACCGAATCCGCCTCGTTCTCCGTCACCAGGCCGCCCACGATCACCGTATGGCCGTCGGGAACCTCGACCGTTCCGTTGAAAGAGTTCGTCGTCCGCGGCGGTGGAACCCCCACCGAGCCCGACCCCGTGAAGTTGCTGAACGTGAACGAATAGTCGAGCGACAGGTGATTCCCCTGCGCCAGTTGCGGCGTGACCGTCAGCGTCGTCCCCGCCGACTCGAAGCCGGCGAACGAAGTCGTCGCCACCGTCTCCGACGCGTTGATGCTCGTAAACGGCGCCTCCTCCACGCTTCCGATCGTCGCCGTCGTCCGGTCGCTTACTACGATCTTCGGTGTCGTGATGATCCGGCTGTTCCCGTGCGCCGCGATCGCCCGCATGAGAAACGGCGTCTCATCCGGGCCGGTGATCACACCGTTCACGCCCCCGCCCGGGTTCAGCGTCCGCATCCCCGTCGCGAGGTCCACCCCCGAAAGCCCGAAACTCGAAAAAAACAGCGACAGCTTGTCACCGTGCGAATCGGCGCTCGCCAGCTCCACCGCCAGACTCAGCGAGTCGTTGAAGGTAATCGCCACCAGCGTCATCTCGATCAGAACCTGCGCCTGCCGCCGGTCGAGTTGCACCAGCAGCGCTTCCAGCCTCTGATGAAACGCCGGCGGACCGACCGCGATCAACGAGTTGGTGTGATCGTCCACCGAAAGCGAGAAGTCCGTTCCCGCCAGGCGATGAAGCGGCGCGGGCCCGCCCGCCGCGCCCCTCTCTTCCGTGCGCTCGTCTCCGGCATCAGCCCTCCGGAGTCCATCCCCAGGCTGTCCCGCCCGCGCTACACCGCGCACCGCCGCGCCCCGTTCCACGGCCGCAGCGGTCGCCCCCGGCAGGACCGACGACAGGATCGACATCAGTTCCTGTGCCCGCCGATGTTTCGGCTGATACACCCGCATCGCCCGCGCCGGCTCCGCGCTCGGCAGGTCCTCCGACTCCTGCAACGCCCGAATCCGCTGATGCACGTCCGCCGGCGCCGTCACGAAGAGCCGGTTGGTTATGTCGTCGGCGAAGATCTTCACCCGTTTCGGATCGGCCGAATCGACGACGATGAGCTGCTCGATCAGGCTGCGCAAATGCCCGACCGACACGTGCTTCGGTCTGTACGGCACAGCGAGGTCATATCCGCCGGCCTCGTCTTCCAGACGCTCGACCAGCGCCCGTGCCTCCGCGACGTCCTCCTCCGCGCCGATCAGAAGAACGCTGTTCGTCACCGCGTGCGGCTGGATCACCAGTTGCGGCGCCGATCGCCCCTCCAATCTCGCCTTCTCGGTCAGAATGCTCGCCACCGATGTGACCGCCTGCTGCGCCTGCATGTGGCGGACCGGGACGCTCACGACGCGCGCCGAACACGCCGGTACGTCGATCAACTCGACGATCTCCAGCGCCCGTGCGATCGCCGATTCGTAGTCGGTGATGATCAACAGACGCTGCTCTTCAACCTCGACGACCGACGCACGCGATGAGGACAAGAACATGCGGGCGTACTTTGCCACGCCGCCCAGATCGTCCGATGCGACCGCCACGACCTGGGTGACCACCCGATTCGACGGGCCGGCGGCCCCGCCCTCCACGTCCGACCGGATATCCCGCACATGCCGATGAAGGTCGTCCGTCCGGACGACCCGAAGCCAACCGTCCATGTCCCCCTCCACCAACGCCAGGTCCTGCATCCGCAGCATGCCCCGCAGCATGTTCAACAACTCGCTCTTGGGCACGTCGATCCGGCTCGGTCGAACCACCACCGACTGCGCCCGCAGCTCGTCGCCGTAGATGATCCGTACCTCCAGGCTCTGACTCACATAGTCCACGAACGCGGCCAGGCTCACCGCATCCGGATAATCCACGGCAACCGCGTCCCCGTCCCGGAAACGGGGCCCCTCCCGCTCGACCGCCCGCAACGGCTTGGGGCGCTGCCCCGAGACCCCACCCGGGACCGCCAGCAACGCAACACCGGCCACAACCGCCAGGACCCCGCGCTCTGGGAACCGAAGTCTCCTGCCGCAATGACCCTCTCGCCTCAGCATGTCTCGAAGCTACCAGCGCAAATCCATCGCACCCCCGCCCGTGCGCCAAGCCAGGGCGATTGGGCCGTCCGATGGACGGACATACAGGTTCTTGTGTCACCTAAATAGGTGATTCGTGCGAACATCGCCCGAACGAACGCACTCCGTGCGAAGTGCTCCACCGCACTATCGGCGCACGCAAATCACGCCATGAATGCAAGTGCCAAAGAATGAGCGCCGATAGACGCATTGCGCAGAGCGCAACTTGAGACACGAGTGTGCCGTCACCGGTGCCCGAACCCAGGCGTGTAGCAAGCCTCCGGTGCGAAGGCACGCATGCGAGGACGCTGGTGCGAAAGCCCGCCCGCTGGTGCGAAAACCCGCCCGCCGGTGCGAGAATCCTCTCTCGCACCCAGCCCCGGCGGGGCCGCCCGCTATAGCCCCGGGTGCAGCGCCGCGCGGACCCACACCCGCGACGCGCAACCCGTGGAACGTCCCGAGTCTTGATGACCCCGCCCCGAACCGGGCGGACGAAGCGACGGCATGGAAGTCACGGCCAACCTACGGCCAACCACTTCCGCCGCGCAAGGCCGAACACCTGGCCGGAAGGACAATGCCGAACTTGCACCCAACCGCGAAACCCGTCGGCCTCATGCTCCTCATCGCAACCTGCACAATCGCCGCCGGATGCGCAACCAGACACGCCGGCCCGCGCTACCAGACCGTCCCCGGCGGCGCACTGCGCGAAACGGCCGAGGCCCAGGCCCTCAACGACCAGGGCCTCGCCGCAATCAACAGAGACGACCGCGAATCCGCCGAGCGCCACTTCCGCAGCGCCCTCGAACGCGACCTCTACTACGCGCCCGCCCACAACAACCTGGGCCTCGTCCTCCTGAAGACCGACCGCTACTACGAGGCCGCCTGGGAGTTCGAGTACGCCCAGCGCCTCGCGCCATCCGCCGTCGAGCCCCGCGACAACCTCGGACTCCTCTACGAAGAAATAGGCCGCATCGACCGCGCCATCGACCAGTACGAACACGCCCGAACCCTCGACCCCAAACAGCTCGCACCCATGCAGCACCTCGCACGCGCCTACGTCAAGGCCGGGCGGGCCGACAACAAGACCCGCAATCTCCTCAACGAACTCCTCGCCATCCCCCAAGACCGCCAGTGGGACGAATGGGTCCGGGGCCAGGCCATCCGCCTGGGCCGCCCACCACAACCCGACGACGCCCCAAACCCCTGAACCGCCCCCACCCCGTCCGACCCCGACGCGCCCTTCGTCTAGTTTCTAGTTTCTCAAACTGACCGATTCTCGGCTCGAGCATTGCGATTTTGTCGGGGAAACAGCCCCGACCGGGGCGGCACGACAGTAGCCACGGGCGTGAGCCCGTGGTGATGGTCCGACCACGAAACCGAGCCCCGCGCGCTATCGAGCGGGCCCCGTCAGAGCCGCGCCCGTGAGGAAGCGGACCCAGCGCCGACCGGAAAATCCGAGCCCCGAGCGCCACCGACCGGGCCCCATCAGAGCCGCGCCCGTGAGGAAGCGGACCAACCGCCGACCCGAAAACCCGAGCCCCGAGCGCCACCGAGCGGGCCCGCCTCCGACATCCCCAGCTCCCCCAGCTCGAACAGCGCGGAGAACCGCACCCCGGAGCGCTCGATTCGGGCATGACCGATCCGAGACCCCGTTGACGTGAACTAAGTGCGCCAAGTACGATGCAAAGCAGAACGAGACGCGACTCAGGGTTATTCGAGGGCATGGCTTGGACTGGAACCCGCTGTCAAGCGAATCTTGGGCGAATCTGCTCGGCCTGGTGCGTGTACCGTTATTCGCCAACCCTAACCACATCGCAGGATTTCGCGAAAGCGCGATCCTCCTCGATGGGCGCCGCGGGACGTTCGCATTCTTTCATGTCAGCGACGGCCTACGCTGCTCCGCAGAGGACACGCTCTCCTGGGCTTGGTCTGCCAACGTCCTCCATACCGTCACGGTCAGCGCGCGTAACCCTGACCTGCGGGTCGGACGATGGGACGCCCCCAGCCGCCCCGACGTCTACAGGCTTCCAACCAAAGGCATCGCCGCCGAGGAGCTGTTTGAGTCCCTGGCCGCGTCACCCAGAGCGAGAGCCTCAACCGTTGTTCGGCACGTCTTGGACGGCTTTCGCCTAATCCGCAGGACCCTGCCGCCGACCGCAACCGTTGACGCCATTCAACTTCTCAACGCTTTTCTCCTCTCCGCCTCAAGAGCCTCGAAAGAACCTGCCATCCACCGCCAATTGCAAAGCGCTCGTACCTACGACGATCTCCTGCACTCTTTGGGCTCACAGCTTATCCAGCACCTGGGCCTCGCCAATCTATCCGCTAGCCTACGTACCGAACCGATCGGCACCATTGCGCAACATTTTCTGCAACCTGAACCCAGGACCGGATGCCAGCTTGATCCAGATCTTCTCTTCCGCCACGCATCAACCGACCTTTATCAAGAAGCACACCTCGAATTAAAACGCGAGGCACAGTCGTACCTGCCGGGCATTGCGCCCACCTCGCCGCCGATTGGAGCGATGCCCAAGGATGTGCGCTTTACCCCCCCGAATCTCGCCCGGATCCTCGTCGAACGGGCACTCGCCGCGTTCGGACCACTTCCTAGAACACTCGTGGTCCTCGATCCCGCCTGTGGTTCGGGCGTATTCCTGCAAGAATGCCTCCGCGAACTGGCAGCGCGCAACTTCACAGGCCAACTTTCCCTCCATGGCTTTGACGTCTCACCAGTAGCCTCTCGCATCTGTAAGTTTTGCCTGAGCGAGCCAGTTCGGGAAGCTCTCGATCCCAACCTAGCCGTTAATATCGACATCAAGACCATGGACGCACTAACGTGCGACCACTGGGCTTCTCCCCATCTCATACTGATGAATCCTCCTTTCATTGCCCGCGATTCGCTCTCATCTCAGCAACTTACAGCAGCCCAGAACGTCCTGGGAGACGACTTGGCCGTCGGACGGATCGATATCGCTATGGCCTTCATTTGGAAGGCCGCTTCTGTCTTGCAGCCTGGTGGAGTGCTAGCAACGGTCATCCCTGCGGGCTTGCTGGAAACGAGAAGTGGCCAAGCATGGCGAAACGCACTTGCCGGCCTCTGCGATATCCACCTATTAGGCCGCTTTGAGGGCTACAAGTACTTTGAGACCTCCATGGTAGAGACGGCCTTTGCGGTCCTTCGCAAGAGAACCGTCACGCCAGCCCCCCCTCAATCCATCTCTGTTTTGGTCGCGCGAGAAGGCTGCGAGGACGCTGCCATTCGCCTCCTTCGGTTCGCACAACAAGGGATAAGTAAGCAAGTCGACGGCGTCGATTATTACCATGCAGAGGCGAGCCAGATCCTCGGTACCCGATGGACCCCATTGCCACACACTACTTATTCACTCCGCGAACGCACCCAACACGCGGCGCTGCCAAGCGTATCGCAGCTGTTCAGAGTCCAACAGGGCATCCGAACGCGCTGGAAGCCGGCATTCGTCATCAAGGCCGACCACTACGAGCGCCTTCCTGACAAGGAAAAGCGGTTCTTTCGTCCTGCCGCCGGTCAGCGGACAATCGCCGACGGTCGCCTGCGTCCACACGAATACGTATTCTACCCTTATGACGAGGCTGGCCTTCTCATCGAAACCGAAGATGAGCTGCGAAAGCATCTTCCAACCTACTACGAAACGGTGCTGAGCCGCTTCCGCGAACGACTCGGTGAAGGCCGCTGGTGGACCTTGTTTCGGCCGCGCACCTGGCAATACGGCCAGGAACCAAAGCTGATATCTAAGACCTACGGAGGTCCCGGAGACTTTGCATTCGATACGACTGGCGAATATGTCGTTGTTCAGGGGTGCGCATGGAGTTGGCGACGGAGGAACCCATCGTTCTTCGATCAATCTCCCCTCCCTCTCGCATATCTTGCCTTGCTGAACAGCACTGTCTTTGCTGTGCTGCTCTCTGTGTACTGCCGGCGCGTGCAAGGCGGTCAATTTGAACTCGCGAAGAAGTACGTTGCGCCGATACCGCTACCGGACCTCGCCACCGTTGACTCGGCGACAGTCGCCACCGCAGAGCGATTGGCAGAATTCGGCCGCTCCATCCAGCAAAACGGACTACGGGCGATCATCAAAGATCTGGATCGCATCGCTGCCAGCGCCTACGGGCTCCCCCAGGGAGTTACGGACGAGTTTGTGCGAGCTGCTGAGGAACGACGATATGCTATCCACGGCTGACCTTCGCGCATCGCACCAGAAAATGTGCGAGCACGTCGGAAGGCTACTTCACTGCCGCGTACTCCTCTCCCCACCGGCGAAACGGGAGAACCTGAATAGGTTACATAGCGGCGGCACCTGTTCGTTCGAACTAGCCCCAGCCGATGGCAGACAGGAACGCGCCTTTTCGCGCGGCCGACAGATTGTATTCCCGCTTGCTCCTTTGAGCCACAATGTGGCGGACTATGAGGTGGGGCACCTGTGGGTCGGATGGTTCGAGGTCTGGCGATGTCGAGACAAAGGCACGTTTGACCTCCAAGCTGCGGCATGGACATTGTACTGGGGGTTCATCGGTGACGAGAGGAAGGCACAGGTGCTGCGCGCGGAGTGGGATCAGTCGTACCGACTCGACGCCGAGCCAAGCAACGCCGGCCACCCCCACTGGCATGTCGATGCTGAGCTACCCTTACGGGAGGCCGCGGTTCCACGCGCTCGCCGCGCGCTTGAACCAATCTCCGAGATCCAAGAGAGCCGCCTGACAATCGAGCGTTTGCACCTAGCCATGGCGGGCTGGCTCAATCACGCGAGACGTAACCCTCTTGCGCCCCAGCCCGAAGGCGAAGTACCCGCCTGCTGGCAGCATGATTTTCACGGCTCCGCCGACCAACTAACGACGTGGAGTGTGCGAACGTTAAGGTATCTGCAGACGCAGAGCACCTTTCTACGGATCAAATAACCTCGACCAACGATCCCAGCCACGCTGCCGCCGCGCGCCACGAGCGCCCGTCCCCGATCCCGTAATAGACTCCCCCTGCGCCATGGCCCAATTGGACGCCCCAATAGCCCTACGCCACGACGCCGACGCACCGGCGGAAGCCACGTTCATCAGCTCCGTCCCATGCAGGAACCCGCTCACGCCCGAGTCAGCGCCACTGCAAAGCCCAACACGAAACCGTCCAAGCTGCCAGGGCGCGACGCTCACGCACAAAACTCGTGCGCCATAAACTCAGTCCTGACAACGACTTACGAACGCCCGTCTCGTTTTCACCGCCCCAAAACGTTACCCCACATGATGTTATTAGGGCGAAAGGAGAACATCATGGACCACCACCCCAACCGGCAAGAACCCGGCCCCCGTCCGTCCCCCAACCATCAGCCACCGCCCCGAACCGCCCCCTCACCCGCACAAATCGCCGCCAACGTTCCGGACCCCGAGCCGCAGCGACCGGGCCGCAATCAGAGCCGCGCCGGTAAGGAAGCGGTCCGTGATCCCTACCCCAACCGCCAGCCACCGCCCCGAACCGCCGCCTCACCCGCCCAAATCGCCGCCAACCGCCAAAACGCCCGAAAGTCCACCGGCCCGCGCACCCCCGAAGGCAAGGCCCGAGCCGCCCGAAACGCCACGAAACACGCCCTCCTTGCCGACCAATCCGTCGTCACCGAGGCCGACGCACCCCGCCACCCCGACCAGTTCAACCGCCTCCTCGCAGACCTCAACGACCAGTTCGACCCCCAGACCCGACTCGAACAGGTCCTCGTCGAACGCGTCGCCCTATGCTTCTGGCGACTCCGCCGCGCCCAACACTACGAAACCGCCGCCATCCACCGGGCCATCGACTCACCCCCCGACGAACCCGACCCCGCCGACGAACAGCTCGCCGAAATCGAGCAGGACCTCGACCGCGCCCGCATGTTCCGCAAACAGCACGCCGACAACCTCCGCTTCCTCCGCGAACTCGACCCCGACGGCCCCGACGCCCTCGACCGCGCCGCCCCCACGCTCGCCCGCATCCGCCTCCGCTACTCCCGCGAGATAGACGGTCTCTCCTGCCGCCACCTCCGCCAAGTCCTCCTCGAAAAGCTCCCCGCCTACATCGAAGAAGAGAAAAGGAAGCTCCCCGCCCTCAAGCGCCGACTCGCCGAAGCCCGCGACAGCGCCGACCAGGCCCGCCACCGCCGCATGCTGACCGCCGCACTCCCCTCAACCGAGGACGTCCTCAAGCTCGTCCGCTACGAAAACATGCTCGACCGCCAGCTCCACCGCGCCCTCAACGAACTCCACCGCCTCCAACAACCCCCCCCATCAGAGCCCCGAGCGCCAGCGAGCGGGTCCGCTCCAA
>Ga0214472_10001210_pt1 | contig 29511 bp, 22 predicted proteins | sample RVTome_6_FD_207662 | JGI IMG/M metagenome (GOLD analysis project Ga0214472, IMG submission 207662) | Soil microbial communities from uranium-contaminated site in the Upper Colorado River Basin, Wyoming, United States - RVT140D175 | ecosystem: Environmental > Terrestrial > Soil > Contaminated >...
TGTTGAGCTATTCGTCCCTGAAATGAGCAGGAGTAATACAGCACGTCAATTGCTGGAAAATCTTTCCCCTACGCGAGCAAAATCAGGAATCAGGAAAACGCTTGGGAAAGACTGGGTGGAAACCCAGCTCATTCAGATAGTAGAACGGCGTGGCGAACAAGGTTTGAATCAAATCCGGGATGAAGCAGCAGAACTGGCGCCTGTTCTCGGTTACAAGAAGCAGTTTAAAACTCTCGGCCAAATGATTTCAGCAATATTGAAAACGCGCCCGGTAAAAGTTGTGTTACAAACTCGCGCGGGGATTGCCTATGCTAATGGCGAACCTTTTGACAGAGACAGATTGAAGCTGTTTGAAACATTTGCCTCATACCTTTCAAAAATCAACCTGACATCAATAAAATTTGAATACGGGAAGACAGCCTGGAAAAACCTGACTTTTTTTGAAAGCTATTTTTCGAATTATATTGAAGACACCCGTTTTACTATTGATGAAGCAGAAGAAATAGTGGCTACAGGGAAAGCTGTGTACAACCGCCACGAAGATAGTCACGATGTATTATCACATGTAGAAATCTCCGGTGATCATACGGAAATGAACAGGGCGCCGGTTTCACCTGCGGAGTTGATAGACATACTCAAGGTGCGCCATGGAATTTTACTGGCACAAAGACCGGATAAAAACCCGGGCTTGTTCAAGAAAAAGCCTAACCAGGCGGGTTCAACTGTATTCGTTGTTCCTGAAATGGTGGAAGGCACTTTGGTACAAGGCTTCAGTATTTATCAGGGAATTCCTGAAGGTATTTCAAGAGCATTGTTTATGCATTTTCTGATTTCAGAAACTCATCCATTCGACGACGGGAATGGACGTATAGCGCGTATTATGATGAATGCTGAAATGGTCTCGAACGATTTATACAAGATAATTGTGCCAACAGTATGCAGGGACAATTATCTGGGAGGATTAAGGCAGGCAAGCAGGCAAAATAAATTTCGAACGAGTGTGAAAGTTTTACACCAGCTCCATCAATACACAGCTTCAATTAACTGGGAAGATTACGGTGACGCACGGAAAACACTTGAGAATGATGCTGCTGATAAAGAAGCAGATGAAGGGTTAATGATTTTTAATAAAAAACTCAGTGGATTTAATGGCGACTACAAGGCGGATTAGAATTTACAAAGCAAAGGGTCTCAAGGAAAACCTTGGAGACCCTGCGGTCCGCCGGCGAAAACGGACTTCTTCCAGAACATCATCCCACGTGGCATTTTCCGGTAACTGGTCGGCCAGAGTAAGTAATGTTTCTTTGAGGTTTGCTGACATAAATAAAGTCCTTTGAAAATGAATTGCTCATTACTCCATGAGCAATTCTTACTCTACATATACTGAATGGCAATATTAAATAAGATTCCTCGCATACGCTCGGGATGACATATAAAACTGGATTCTGGCATTCCAGGCTGTGTAAATACCCGGTTTATGTCATTGCGGGGAGCCGAAGGCGACGTGGCAATCGATTATAATCAATTATTTTCCGGACTGCTTCGCGTTGCTCGCAGTGACGTCAGCAAGTTTTCACACAGCCTGATTCGCCAGAATGACGGATCAGAGAAGGGCTGGAAGATCACTACTCCCCATCAAATACTGGTCTATGCCGCGTGCGGCTGATCTCCCTTCACTGATCGCCCACACTATCAAACTCTGCCCATGCTGCATGTCACCGGCAGTAAACACGCCGGGGACACTGGTCATCCAGTTATCATCGCGCCAGACATTACCGCGTTCGTTGATGGACACTCCCAGCTGCTCCAGCATTCCGGCTTTCTCCGCGCCGGTAAAGCCCATGGCCAGCAACACCAGTTCGCAGGGGATAGTAAAATTGCTGCCACGTATCTCATTAAAAACAACCCGCCCGGCCTCACGCTGCATTTCCACTTTCACAATTTCCAGCGCCTTCAGGTTGCCGTTTTCATCGCCGATAAACTTCTTGGTGGAAACGGAATACAGCCTTTCACCACCTTCTTCGTGTGCGGAAGCGGTACGGAAGATAAACGGCCATTCCGGCCAGGGGTTGTTCGGGGAACGTGTTTGCGGCGGTCGCGGCATGATCTCAAGTGAATTAACAGATTTGGCACCCTGGCGATGGGCCGTGCCCAGGCAATCGGCGCCGGTATCACCACCACCGATGATAACGACATTTTTACCCTGGGCGCTGATAAATTGATCATCAGGGATAGCATCGCCTTCGCAGCGGCGGTTCTGTAACGGCAGGTAATCCATGGCCTGGTACACGCCTTTTAATTCACGCCCCGGGATAGGCAAGTCCCGTCGCGCACAGGCACCACCGGTTAACAGTAATGCATCAAATTTTTTCTTTAATTCATCGACAGAAACATTGACCCCGACATGGCTGTTGGTTTCAAAGATCACCCCTTCAGTACGCATTTGATCCAGACGGCGATCCAGCACCCGCTTTTCCATCTTGAACTCGGGGATACCGTAACGCAGCAAGCCGCCGATACGATCATCCCGCTCAAACAATGTGACAGCATGTCCGGCGCGGCACAACTGCTGGGCGGCGGCCAGCCCGGCCGGGCCTGAACCAATCACCGCAACTTTTTTGCCGGTCTTGTTTTCCGGCGGCATGGGCTTGACCCAGCCATTCTCCCAGGCCTTGTCTATGATTGAAATCTCCACGGCCTTGATGGTGACCGGATCATCATTGATCCCCAGCACACAGGCCCCTTCGCAAGGCGCCGGACACAGGGTACCGGTAAATTCGGGGAAATTATTGGTCGCATGCAGGCGGTCCAGCGCTTCCAGCCACTGGTCGCGATAAACCAGGTCGTTCCAGTCCGGGATCAGGTTGCCCAGCGGGCAGCCCTGGTGGCAGAACGGGATCCCGCAATCCATGCAGCGGGAAGCCTGGGTCTTGAGCGGTTCAACCGGCCAGGGTTGCATCACCTGGTGCCAGTCCTTCAACCTTTCCTTGACCGGGCGGTAGGGCTGCTTGTCGCGCCCGAACTCAAGAAATCCGGTAATCTTACCCATGGGCGGCCTCCATAACGGCCTCGTCTTCCGGCATGCCGGTTTCACGTGCCTTCTTGATGGCGAGCAGCACGCGCTTGTAATCCTTGGGCATCACTTTGATAAACTTCGACTGATAATGGCGCCACTTGTCCAGTATCTTCTGCGCCACCGTGCTCTGTGTGTACTGGACGTGTCTGGTCAGCAATGACTTTATAGTTTCTATATCTTCATCCTCCGCCAGTGATTCCAGGTCGACCATTTCCAGGTTGCAGCGGATTTTGAAATCATCGGATTCATCCAGCACGTAGGCAATACCACCCGACATGCCGGCTGCAAAGTTACGCCCGGTCTTGCCGATAATCACTATCCGGCCGCCGGTCATGTATTCGCAACCATGATCACCAATGCCCTCGACAACGGCATGGGCGCCGCTGTTACGTACGGCAAAACGCTCACCGGCAATGCCACGGAAATAGGCTTCACCGCTGGTCGCACCATAAAGCAGCACATTACCCACCAGGATATTTTCTTCCGGCACGAAAGTGGAATGCCGTGGTGGATAGACTATGATCTTGCCGCCGGACAGTCCTTTGCCCAGGTAATCATTGGCATCGCCCTCGAGGGTCAAGGTAACGCCCTTCGGGACGAATGCACCGAAGCTCATACCGGCCGAGCCGTTGAAATGGACGCGCACCGTATCTTCCGGCAGTCCTTCACCGCCGTACCGCCTGGTAATGTTGTAGCCGAGGATCGTGCCGACCGTACGGTTGGTGTTCTTGATCGGCAAAATGATATTGAGCGGTTTCTTTTTCTCCAGCGCATCCTTGCACAGGGGGATCAATGTCGTGATATCCAGCGATTTTTCCAGGCCATGGTCCTGTTTACGATTACAGTAAATGCCCACTTCCGGCCCGGCGACCGGTTTATAAAGGATCTTCGAGAAATCGAGACCTTTGGCTTTCCAGTGATCGACGGCTTTCCTCACGTCCAGCCGATCGGCCTGGCCGATCATTTCATCGATGGTCCGGATCCCCAGTTGTGCCATATATTCGCGTACTTCTTCAGCGATATAGCGGAAGAAGTTTTCAACAAACTCCGGTTTGCCGGTAAATTTCTTGCGCAGTTCCGGGTTCTGTGTGGCCACACCCACAGGGCAGGTATTCAGATGGCAGACACGCATCATGATACAACCCGACACGACCAGTGGGGCGGTGGAAAAACCAAATTCTTCCGCGCCGAGCAACGCCGCGATGACCACATCGCGGCCGGTTTTTAACTGGCCGTCGGTCTGAACGACAATACGATCACGTAATTTATTCTGCACCAGTACCTGTTGGGTTTCGGCCAGTCCCAGTTCCCAGGGCAACCCGGCATGTTTTAATGAGCTGATGGGAGATGCACCCGTCCCGCCGTCGTAACCGGAGATGAGCACCACATCGGAATGGGCCTTGGCCACACCGGCTGCGACCGTACCCACACCGACCTCTGCGACCAGTTTCACATGAACGCGCGCCTCGGGATTGGCATTTTTAAGATCATGGATCAGTTGCGCCAGATCCTCGATGGAGTAAATATCATGGTGCGGTGGTGGCGAAATGAGGCCCACGCCGGCGGTAGAATAACGAACCTTGGCTATCCACGGATACACCTTGGTGCCGGGTAATTGACCGCCTTCACCCGGCTTGGCTCCCTGTGCCATCTTGATCTGCAGATCATCGGCATTGACCAGGTATTCACTGGTCACACCGAAACGGCCGGAGGCCACCTGCTTGATTGCGCTCCTGCGCAGATCGCCATTGGCATCCGGTATATAGCGATCGGGGTCTTCGCCGCCCTCACCGGTATTTGATTTACCACCGATCCGGTTCATTGCTATCGCCAGTGTTTCATGGGCCTCCTTGCTGATGGAACCGTAAGACATCGCGCCGGTAGAAAAACGCTTCATGATATTTTCTATGGGTTCCACTTCTTCTATGGGGATGGGTTGCCGATCCAGTTTAAATTCAAACAACCCACGCAAGGTGGCCAGATTCTCATTCTGTTCATCGACCAGCCTGGTATATTCCTTGAAGACATTGTACTGGCCTGAACGGGTGGCGTGCTGCAGCTTGAATACAGTCTGTGGATTGAAAAGATGGTATTCACCGTCACGGCGCCACTGGTATTCCCCGCCCCATTCCAGCTCAGGCTTTTTCACCGGGCGATCCGGGTAGGCGTCATGATGGCGCAGGCTGATTTCCTGCGCGACAACATCTATACCGATACCGCCGATGCGTGAAGCCGTCCAGGTAAAGTACTTGTCAACGAATTCCTTGTTCAATCCGATGGCTTCGAAGATCTGGGCCCCGCGGTAGGATTGCACCGTGGAAATACCCATCTTCGACATGGTTTTGATCAGGCCCTTGTTGATTGCCTTGATAAAATTTTTCACCGCCGCGTCATGCTCCATCTCCGGCACATAACCCTTGCCGATCATGTCACTCACGGATTCAAATGCGAGGTAGGGATTGATCGCTCCGGCGCCATAACCGATCAGCGTGGCGTAGTGATGCACTTCACGTGGCTCACCCGATTCTATGACCAGCCCCACCTGGGTACGGGTACCGGCGCGGATTAAATGGTGATGAACTCCGGCAGTCGCCAGCAAGGCCGGGATGGGCGCCATATGCTGGTCGACAGCCCGGTCGGAGAGAATGATATAACTATAACCCTCGGCAATTGCCGCATCGACCTGTTGATAGATAGCTTCCAGTGCCCGGTCGAGGCCAACACCACCCTTCGCCACCGGATAAACGATGGAGATGGTCCTGGTTTTGAAACCAGGCAGCTTCATATCACGGATGCGGGCCAGTTCTTCATTGGTCAGCATCGGCGATTTCAATTTGATCTGGTGGCAACTTTCCGGTGCAGGTTTGAGCAGGTTGCCCTCCGGGCCGATGGTGGTTGCAACCTGGGTGACGAGTTCTTCGCGGATACCATCCAGCGGCGGATTGGTCACCTGTGCAAACAATTGCTTGAAATAGTCATACAGAAGACGCGGCCGGTTGGAAAGCACCGCCAGTGCAGCGTCAGTGCCCATGGATCCGGTCGGTTCCAGACCATTCGCGACCATCGGGGCCATGATGACCTTGAGGTCCTCAAGGGTATAACCAAACGCCTGTTGTCTTTGTAATAAAGTGTCCGGATCGGTGCCATGGATCTGCTTGGGACTGGGCAGGTTTTCCAGCGGGACGAGGTTACGCTTCAACCATTCCGCATACGGATGTTGTGTCGCGAATTCTTTCTTGAGTTCCGCATCATCAATGATGCGTCCTTGCCGGGTGTCCACCATGAAGATGCGGCCAGGATGCAGGCGTTCCTTGATCAACACATTTTCCGGCGGGATTTCCAGCACGCCGACTTCAGAAGCCATGATCACCATATCATCCTTGGTGACATAATAACGCGAGGGGCGCAAGCCGTTACGGTCCAGTACCGCACCGATCACTTCGCCATCCGTAAAGGCGATTGAGGCCGGGCCATCCCAGGGTTCCATCAGGCAGGCATGGTATTCATAAAATGCCTTGCGCTCATCATCCATGGTCTCATGCCCGCTCCACGCTTCCGGGATCATCATGAGTACTGCGAGCGGTAAAGGCCGGCCGGCCATGTGCAGAAATTCCATGACATTATCAAAGGTCGCAGAGTCACTGCCGCCTTCAATGACGATGGGGAATAATTTTTCCAGATCGTCGCCGAATAATTCGGACTCACACAGGGATTCGCGGGCCCGCATCCAGTTGCTGTTGCCACGGGCGGTATTGATCTCGCCATTGTGCGCGATGTAGCGGAACGGATGGGCGAGCCGCCATTCCGGGAAAGTATTCGTCGAGAAGCGTTGGTGTACCAGGGCCAGTGCCGTTTCCACATCCGGGTCGCAGATGTCCGGAAACATCGGTTCGATCTGGTTGCCGGTCAGCATGCCCTTGTAAACAAATGTTTTGTATGACAAGGATGGAATGTAGAAAAGATCTTTGTCTGACAACCCGGAATTCCAGAGAGTATTTTCGATACGCTTGCGGATCACATAGAGTTTGCGCTCGAATGCAGTCGCATCGATATCAGGATTGCGCTTGATAAATATTTGCTTGAACGCCGGTTCATCTGATTTCGCCGTGGGTCCAAGTGATGAATCATCCGTCGGGACATCCCGCCAGCCCAGTACCTGCTGGCCTTCTTCCTGGACTATCTGTTCAAAAATATCCTGGCACTCCATCGACTGTGCCGGGTCGTGGGGCAAAAATACCAGGCCGGCACCATAATGGCCGAACTCAGGCAAGGTAATTCCCAGTTTCGTGCATTCCTTCCGGAAAAACTTGTGCGGCATCTGGATGAGTATGCCAACACCATCACCTGTGTTTTCTTCGCAACCGCAGGCACCACGATGCAGCAGATTTTTCAGGATGGTGAGGGCGTTGGTGACTATCTTGTGTGATTTGCGGCCCTTCATGTCAACAACGAAACCTACACCACAGGCATCGTGTTCCTGTCTTGGGTCGTAAAGGCCTTGTGACTGCTGACCAGCGTTATGTTTCATTTAATTACCACCATAAATTACAGCCACTGTATTGCGGGCAAAATCCGCCCTGCTTATTATTTAGACTTATGGTCTACTCGATAGCACCATGACCAGACCGCAAAAAGGGTAGAAATTATAATAAAGCGGGCCAGTAATGTCACGGTGCAACAATATATTATGTCTTGGAGTATACTGGGAAGTAAGCCTTATATTTCAATAAGTTAGATAATTCGTTCAAGCTCGACGCTGGCAAAACGGTCCGTCATCCCGGCAATATAATCTGCGATTACCCGTGCCCGGCCTGATTCACCGGCTATTTCTGCTTCTTTATTCAGGCGCAGCAAGGCATCTTTGGGGAGTAGTCCGGGATTTTTCATATAAATTTCAAAGAGTGTTTTAACTGTTTGTTTTGCTTTACCCGTCATTTGCTGGACGCGATCATGCTGGTAAAGATTTTTTCTCAGGAACTGTTTCAGTTGCTGGTTCTTGTTCAATATATCCGCGCCCAGACCAATCAACGGGACTGGCAGACTGCGTACCCTGTCTATATCCGCAGGTTGATGTTGATCGATGTTTGCGCGGCTGGTGGCAATCAAATCACTGACCAGTGAATTGATCATGCGCCGGACTATTTCATGAATCATGCGTCTTTCACTCAATTCCGGCCATTTCTTGCAGACAATTTCATACTGCTCACTGAACAATTCACAGGCTTTTAATTGTTCCGTGGTGATTAACCCGGAACGCAGGCCATCATCCACATCATGGTTGTTATAGGCGATTTCATCGGCAATATTGGCCACCTGCGCTTCCAGGCCGGGCTGGCCACCTTCCAGGAAACGCCGCCCCAGGTCACCGAGTTTGACGGCATTATTGCGTGAGCAGTGTTTGAGGATCCCTTCCCTGGTCTCAAACAATAGATTCAATCCGGGAAATTCCGCGTAGCGTTCCTCAAGCAAATCGACAACCCGCAGTGACTGGAGGTTATGTTCAAATCCGCCATAATCCTTCATGCATATATTCAGTACATCCTGCCCGGCATGGCCGAAAGGGGTATGGCCAAGGTCATGTGCCAGGCAAATCGCCTCTGTCAAATCTTCGTTAAGTTTTAATGCCCTGGCGATGGTGCGGCCTATCTGTGCAACTTCTATGGAATGGGTGAGGCGGGTACGGAACATATCACCCTCATGATTTACGAATACCTGCGTTTTATACTCGAGCCGGCGAAAAGCAGACGAATGAATAATGCGATCGCGATCACGCTGGTACTGGTTCCGGTGTTCCGGTTGTGATTCCCCGAAGATACGTCCTTTGGAATTACCTTCACTGGCTGCATAGTACGCCAGTTCAGACATCAGCGCGGCTCCGTGGCGGAAGAAAAATGTTCCAGTGTTGCCCTGAGTTTTTCAGCATCAAACTTGTTGGTCACAAATGCTTCGCCTATCCGTTTCATCAGAACCAGATGCATGGCACCGTCCCTGGCCTTTTTATCCACTGCCATGAGCTCCAGCATCCTGGCTGGCGTTAACGCAGGGGGCAACCTGACTGGCAATTTTGCCCGAGTGAGAATTTTTCCTATCCTCTCCAGTTCCTGAGTTGACAGCCAGCCGTGCCGGTTGGATAAATCAGCTGCCATCAACATACCGGTTGCGACCGCTTCACCATGTAACCAGCCTTTATAATCAAGCCCGGTTTCTATCGCATGGCCAAAAGTATGGCCGAGATTCAGGAGTGCCCGCATACCTGACTCTTTTTCATCGATCGCTACGACTTCGGCCTTGTTCCGGCAGGACACTTCAATGGCATAAACAATTTCCTGAATTTCCCGGTGCAACAGTTTTTCAATATTCTGTTCCAGCCAGTCAAAAAATTTCTGATCACGTATCAAACCATATTTAATGACCTCGGCAAGCCCGGCCTGAAGTTCCCTGTCATGCAACGTATTTAAAGTAGAAATGTCTGCAATGACGGCGCGGGGTTGATGAAAGGCACCTATCATATTTTTGCCCAGCTCATGGTTAACTGCAGTTTTTCCGCCCACAGATGAATCCACCTGGGCAAGTAAAGTGGTTGGCATCTGAATGTAATCAATACCCCGTTGATAACAGGCTGCTGCAAAACCTGCAATATCACCAACAACTCCGCCACCCAGGGCTATCAGGCAACAGTTCCTGCTGTAACGCTGCTGCAGGAGCCTGGAAATAATTTCATTCATTACCTCCAGTGTCTTGTATTGTTCCCCGTCCGGGAGCACCACCTTGTCCGTTGTAAAATCACCCAGGCATTGCATGGTGCGCTCAAGATACAAGGGCGCAATGGTATCGTTGGTGACCACCATCACCTGTTTTGATTTGATGCAATTTTTGAAAATTTCCGGCTGGTCCAGCAACCCCTCGCCTATATATATCGGGTATGCGTGCTCACCAAGTTCTACTCTGATTTCCTTCATTGTATTGTCCTGTATTTGCATATTTCTTCTATGATCTGTGGAACTGTCTGCCGGTCCGTATCCACAATGAGATCAGCAATCTGCTCATACAAAGGGGATCTTGTTTTGAGTAATTCCTCCATTTTTTCCCGGGGATTGTCAGTGTTCAACAGGGGACGTTTAGTGTCCCTGGTAGTGCGTTTTAACAGCTGCTTTATACCTGCCCTCAGATATACAACCAGCCCCCTTTCAGTGAGAATTTTCCTGTTCACAGGGTTAAGGACAACACCTCCCCCTGTTGCCAATACAATATCAGACTGTCCTGTCAGTTCCTCAATCACATCGGATTCACGTTTGCGGAAACCTTCTTCCCCTTCAATCTCGAATATTAACGCAATCCTGACCCCGGTTCGATTTTCTATTGCCTGATCACTGTCTAAAAACTGTAGTTTGAGTTTCTTTGCCAGCCGGCGGCCTATTGTAGATTTACCTGCACCCATAGGGCCAATAAGAAATATGTTGTTTTGACTTTTCAAGTGGTTGTCCGCTTTAGCCTGGGGCATTAAATATTAACTATATGCCATGCATGATACTAAAAATACGAACGTGCAACTGAAGAAAAGAAAAGGGTGTGACCATTATCATGGTCACACCCTGTCGAGGATTAATCTGATGTAATGTTATTAAATAGACTAAATCTGCAGATTTTCCTTCAGTATCTTCGGTGTTACAAAGATAAGCAGCTCGGATTTAGAAGTGCTTTCGTTAGTTCTCTTGAAGAGAAAGCCGACATAGGGCAGATCGCCGAAGAACGGTATTCTGTCTACTGAATTGTTGGCGGACTGGGAATATACGCCGCCCAGTACAACGGTCTCACCGTTATCCACCAGTACCTGGGTGCTGACATTCCGGGTATTAATAGACGGTATAACACCCCCGCCGACAGATGATACGTTAGCTCCCTGGCTATCCTGATTCACAGAAAGATCCAGCAGAATACGATCATCAGGAGTAATTTGTGGTGTTACCCGCAATGCCAATACAGCTTTCTTGAACGAAACCGAGGTTGCACCACTGGATGATGCTTCTGTATATGGAATTTCCACACCGGACTCAATCACGGCCTCACGCTGGTTGGCAGTAATAACCTTGGGGCTGGCAATGTTTTCACCACGGCCTTCCGCCAGTGCAGCTGACAATTCCAGCTGCATCAGGTATGACCCGATAATCCCGTAGGCCAGAGACAACGATCCGGTAGCGCTTGCAACAGGCAAGGTCACCATCAGGTTCTCATTTGTACCATCATTAAAAGATGTGGTGCCGCCAAAATCTGTCGTACCCGGCTGTCCACCGCCGACAAACAATCCCGGTTCCCCTGATCCGCCCAGTGCATTCGTGGCAGGGTCTTCCCGGGTAGCCTTGCTAAAACCGAAGTTGACACCGAGATCCTTGGAGAAACTTTCATCGGCGTTGACTATGCGTGATTCAATCAGTACCTGACGTACCGGTATATCCAGTTTTGCCACCATTGCCCTGATACTCTCCAGGCTGGTAGCAACATCCTGGATAATAAGTGTATTGGTTCTGGCATCGATCGAGACGTTTCCCCTGGCGGATAAAAGGTTATTAGCTTCGGCCTTGATCAACTTGGCCAGTTCATCCGCCTTGGCATAATTGACCTGTAAAAATTCCGTCGACATTGGCGCCAGTTCTTCTATCTGTTTATTGGCCTCAAGCTCCAGCTTCTCCCTTGCTGCTATCTCAGCCTGGGGCGCAACCAGTATCACGTTACCATCCTTGCGCATGCCCAGGCCCTTGGATTTCAGAATGATATCCAGGGACTGGTCCCATGGTACGTTTTTCAGACGCAGGGTCACGTTACCGGTAACAGTATCGCTGGCGACCATATTGAGGCCGGTAAAATCAGCAATCAACTGCAACACTGCACGAACTTCAATATCCTGGAAATTCAGGGATAAGCGCTCGCCCGTATAACCAAACTTCTGCTTTTGTATGGCTTCTTGTTCCTGTTTGCTCAGTGGCTTGAATTCAATGGTCAATTGATTATCAGATTGGTAGGCCAGATGATCATAATCCTGTGTCGTAGTCGTTACGACCATACGGGCACCATTAACAGAAGGCGAGGTATCAATCTCTTTCACAGGCGTCGCAAAATCGATCACATCAAGGCGTCTGCTGAGTTCCTCTGGCAGATTGGTACCCATAAAATCAACCACAACCTTTCCACTTTCCTGGCCAAGGTTTACACCCACAGAAGGATCGGAAAGAGTAATAATAATGCGGCCTTCCCCGGCACTGCCACGGCGAAAATCTATTCCCTCTATTCTTGCATCAAAATTTGCAGGCTTGGTTGTGCTGGAAGCGCGCGCCACACTTGAAACTGCAGAATCTGTTACAGCAGCCAGTGTCAACGTAACCGTATTCCCCTGCACAGCCATATCATATCCAACGGATTTCACCAGATTCAGGACCACGCGTGTCCGGCCGGCCGCTTCGACTATGGAAGCACTGTGTGCCGCCCCGATGCCGATAGCCTGGTTTTTCTCGCTGACATTCATACTGGTATCCGGAAAATCCACGACTATCCTGGCCGGATTATCAATTGTGAAATTGAGAGGATCAGCCTGCACGGGTTCTGATAACTTGAGTTGTATCTGTACCCTGTCTCCCGGTAAAGATGAATAACTCATATCATCCAGTGTTGCTGCGTAGGATGGTGCCTGAAAATATACATTCATGCATACCAGGCAAATGGTTATGCTGATACGGCCAAGCCAATTAGTCATTGCCACTTCACCTCTGTTAATAATTTCATTAGGTCTGCTAGTATTCATATGCCACCCCTGATCAGATTTATTCCCCGGCTAAAGCAAGGGCCGCCTGACGTTCTTCCCAGCGCCCATCAATGTTTTTAACAATCTCCCTTAGCTCAATACTGTCTTCCTGAATATTCAGAATCTTGCCTATGTTTCTGCCCAGATAGTTGCCAACCCTGACCCGGTGCACCGTGCCTTGAGGATCACGGACTATTGCCCATTGTGTACTTTGATCTTCCAATGTGCCCACCATGCGCAGACTGTCCAGTTCGTAGGATTCCAGTTCTTCCCGGTTTCTGAATTTTATTTCCCTCTCCATTGCTTCTGTGAGGCCGCTATCTTTGGCATCCGCAACAGCTTCCTGGGATTTTTGATAAAATAATTGAAACGGATCGCGTGCCCCGGCCTGTGCAGATTGATAGGCATAGGCTTCATAAGGCTTTATTTCAGGCAACGGTTCAAGCCTGCCGCCAGGCCTGGCCAGAATCTCATCAACCCGCATGTGCAGATCACTCATGTCGGTGGATACGCATCCTGATACAAGTACTATGAAGACAAACCATAATCCCCGGAATGATGCAGTTCTGGCAGTAGCCATCATTTTCCTTCCTCTTCATCAAGGGCGCGATAGGTCTTGGCTGTTGCTTTTAATACCAGTGTTTCAACCTTTTCTTTGCCTCTCCCACTGCCCCGTTTCTCAATACTGATATCATGTGTAGTGACTATGCGTGGTAACGCTGCTACACCACTAATGAATTCACCGAACTTGTGATAATCACCTATAACGCTAATCAGGATCGGCAATTCAGCATAAAATTCTGAAGGCACTTCCTTTGCCGGCTTGAATAACTCGAATTCCAGTCCAGCTGCCAGGCCGGTTTGCGATATATCTACCAGCAAACCCGCGACCTCGGTTTTATTAGGCAGTTGTCTTAACATGTCACCGAACGACTGTTGCATTTCCTGCATCTGGCGCTTCAATGCTTCAAGATTGGCTGCCTGTTTCTGTTTTGACTCAAGACTTGCCATCTGTTCGGTTTCTTTGGTTTTTTCATTTTCTATCAGCACCCTGAGGTCTTGAATATCATAATGCCAGCCCGCAAAAAGGATTAATCCTGCGAGAATCAAAACCAGTACAATCTTTACCGGTAATGGCCAGTCCCCTATGTGTTCGGGATCAAGGTTTCTAAGGTCATCTAAGGTCATGTGCCATCCTCCGCTTCATCCGATGCTTTTGGCACGGTCTGAGTAAAGCGCAAGGTAAAATTACTGATACGCTGCCCTGACTCATCTTTTGCCTGGATAATATCCAGCTGCGGGTTTTTTAACCACGCAGACGTATCAAGGTTTCTCATGAAGCTTGAAACCCTTGCATTTGATTGCGCCACACCATTAATGGTTATTTCAGATCCTTTCTGTGTCAGGCGTAACAGACTCACACCTTCAGGTAAACTGCTCACCATTTCATCAAACAGGCGCACTATCAACGGGCGATTCCCCTGCAATTGTTCAATTGCCCGCATCCTGGCCAGAAGACGTTCTTTTTCTTTCTGCAGTTGCCTGATCTCCGCAATCTTCTTGTCAAGCTTGGCTATTTCCAGTTTTATATATTCATTACGTGACTGATGATATTCAAGCAACTGTGTATGGTAGAGATGTACAACACCCCAGATACCCACTGCTACAAGTGCCGCAACACCCAGCACGACATAAAAATCCTGCTGTCTTTGCTTGCGTAGTTCATCACGCCAGGGAAGAAGATTAATCTTTGCCATCAGCCAAAACTCCTCAATGCCAAACCACAAGCCACCATTAATGAAGGTGCATCATTACTCAGGGCTTGTGCCGGCACTTTTGAAGAAACAGACATATTTGCAAATGGATTTGCAACAATCGTAGGTACACCCACTGTTGATTGTACAACTTCCTGGATCCCCGGAATCGAGGCACAACCCCCTGCAAGAACCAGATGATCAATACTCGCTATCTGGCTGGACGAGAAAAAGAATTGTTGTGCACGACTAATCTGTTGTGCCATTGACTGCTTGAATGGTATCAATACTTCCGGTTCATAATTGTCCGGAAGGCCACCCTGTTTACCCAGTTTCTTGGCCATCCCCGCTTCTTCATATGAGAGGCCATAGCGTCTTTGTATTTCCTCGGTCAGTTGTGCTCCGCCAAAATTCTGTTCCCTGGAATAAATTATTTTCAGATTTTCAAGCACACTGAATGTAGTAACTGATGAACCCACGTCGGCAATGGCAATCGTCAGTCCTTCTCCGCCACCGAATAACTCTCGTGCCATCATGCTTACCGTATTTTCAAGTGCGAAAGCTTCGACATCGACTATCTTTGCCTTCATGCTCCCCACTTCAAGGGCAGCTACCCGCATATCAACATTTTCACTGCGAGATGCTGCAAGCAGGACATCAACCTGGTCTGCATTATTATCAGAAGGACCGATGACTTCAAAATCGAGACTGACTTCATCCAGCGAGAACGGGATATATTGGTCTGCTTCCAGTTTTATCTGGTTTTCCATATCTGTATCGGACAGATTGGCCGGCATGGTAATAATCTTGGTAATCACGGCCGACCCGGCAACCGCAACAGCTGCATCCTTGGTACGTGAACCGGATTTCTTGACAGCCTTGCCTATGGCCTCGCCAACAGCATCTGCATCAGATATATTCTTATCCACAACAGAATTTGCAGGAAGTGGCTCAACGGCGTAACTTTCAACACGATATTTACTCCCGCTGCGGCTTAATTCCAGCAACTTAATTGCGGTGGCGCTAATATCGATCCCCAATACTGGTGTAGTTTTTTTCTTTAACAGAAACACTATTTTTTCCTTTTAACGTCGTGACTTATATGTCATACATATACTACAACATTAACTTATAATGCCAACTATAGCCAACACAAATTTAAAAAACAAATAGTTTTTACTGTTATCTAATGTAAATAGGTAAAAACTACAATTATTACCCGAATACAATATATGTTGGATATATTTGCTATACACTACACAATATGTTGCGCTTCACCTTCAATCTTTTATTGATTTTTCTCACCCTTGGCATCACTTGTGCGGCCGGTTTAGCCTGGTATGTGATTCCCCAATTACCTGAAATAGAGACGTTAAAGGACGTCAGAATGCAGGTGCCGTTGCGTGTTTACAGTGAAGATCATTCACTGATTGCCGAGTTTGGAGAACAACGCCGCATCCCGGTTTCACTCGATCAGGTCCCGGATACCATGATCAAGGCCATACTGGCTGCGGAAGATAATCGTTTTTATCAACATCCCGGCGTTGACTGGCAGGGAATATTACGCGCTTCATTACAGTTAATAAAAACCGGGGAAAAAACACAGGGCGGCAGTACCATTACCATGCAGGTTGCCCGTAACTTTTTCCTGTCCAGGGAAAAGACCTACCTGCGCAAGCTAAATGAAATATTTCTCGCTTTTAAAATTGAGAAGGAATTATCCAAGGACGAAATACTTTTATTATATTTGAACAAAATCTACCTGGGACAACGCGCCTATGGCGTCGCCGCTGCTGCACAGGTTTATTATGGCTTGCCACTCGACGAACTCACTTTGCCACAATACGCCATGCTGGCAGGTCTTCCCAAGGCGCCTTCAACAACAAATCCTATAACAAATCCCACACGGGCTTTAAAACGCCGCAACTACGTTTTACAACGCATGGCGAATGAAAATTATATCAGTACCGATGATTACCAGACTGCTGCCAATGCGCCTGTAATAGCCAGACTGCATAGTCCTGCAGTTGAACTTCAGGCGCCATATGTTGCAGAAATGGTGCGACAGGCTCTTATTGAACAATATGGCGATGACACTTATACATCAGGACTGAGAGTGATCACGACGATTAAAGACCGCAATCAGGTTGCGGCAAACAACGCATTACGCAAAGGTTTACTGGATTATGATGAACGCCACGGATACCGCGGCCCGGAACATCATTACGACCTTGGCAGTGATACAAATGAGGAGGAATGGAAAATTTTGCTGCAAAGCTTTCCCACACTGGGCGACCTTTATCCTGCATTGATTGTTAGTGTAAAGGATCAAACAGCGACTGTTTATCTTGTTAATACCGGTTTAATTAATATTGAATGGTCAGGACTGTCATGGGCGCGCCGTTATATTTCTGAAAATTATCGTGGAGCAGCCCCAAAGAATGCTGCGGAAGTTGTGCAGACAGGGGACGTTGTACGCTTGAGTAATAATACCGAGGGAGTCTGGAAACTTACTCAAATCCCGGATGTTGAAGGCGGTATAATTTCTTTGCGTCCAGCTGATGGATCAACGCTTGCTTTGGCAGGTGGTTTTGATTTCCTGCGGAGTAAGTTCAATCGCATTACCCAGGCGAACAGGCAACCAGGTTCTGGATTCAAACCATTTATTTATTCAGCTGCACTTGAATCAGGCTATACAGCAGCTTCCCTTATTAATGATGCGCCAGTTGTTTTTGAAGACCCCGGCATAGAAGATGTCTGGCGACCTGAAAATTACAGCCGCCAGACCTACGGCCCGACCCGGCTCAGGGAAGCATTGACTCACTCACGAAACCTGGTTTCCATCCGGCTGTTACATTCCATCGGGGTTCCGTTTGCCATGGATTACATAGCCCGTTTCGGCTTTGATATCGAACGTCTGCCTAAAAATCTTTCACTTTCTCTGGGTAGTGGTGCGGTCACACCATGGGAGCTCTCACGCGCATTTTGTGTATTTGCAAATGGTGGTTTTCTGATTGACCCCTATTTTATTAAACGTATAGATACTGAGGCTGGTGAAACCCTGTTTGAGGCAAACCCTGTAGTTGCCTGTCCGCAGTGTGAATCTGCCACTGGCGGGGACAGCTTCACAAACAACACCGGAAATATGTCAATACCTGGACCCGGCCACGCCCGCTATGCAAAGCAGGTGGTTGATTCCGAGAACGTGTGGATCATGAATTCCATCTTGCGAGATGTGGTCCAGTTTGGAACAGCGCGCCGTGCATTGGAACTCAACCGCAAGGATCTTTCCGGCAAAACAGGCACAACCAACGACCAGCGTGATGCATGGTTCTCCGGATTCAACACTCAAGTGGTTGCCGTGTCCTGGGTTGGATTTGACAAATTCCTGCCATTGGGTAGCGCGGAAACCGGTTCACGTGCCGCATTGCCCATATGGATAGATTACATGCGCACAGCACTTGCAGGAATGCCGGAAAGCATACTTGATCGTCCACCGGGGCTGGTATTTGCGAGGATAGATCCACAAACCGGCAAACTGGCTCCACCCGAGAGCACCAATGCCATCTTCGAAGTGTTCAGTTCAAAATACACCCCGAAAGAAATTACCGATAGTATTTCAGGCACAGTCAGGCATGACGGGGAATCCTCCAGCATTCAGGATATTTTTTGACCCGCAATATTCCTGGTATTACACAACTGCAAATTCGGGCGCCTGTAACCAGTATTGTGATTATTCCTTAATTTATATTGTATTGATCTAATCGCCACATTTTAACTCTGCATGCCTTCTAAAGCCCGGATACTCCGCGTAGCGATCAACACACCACTGCGCCGCCTGTTCGATTATTTACCGCCAGGCAACGATCAATCGGAACAACTGTTTCCCGGCCAGCGGTTGCGGGTTCCTTTTGGTAAATCAAAGGAAAAAATCGGGTTATTGGTGGAGATTGTCAATGAAAGTGAAGTTGAACCACACAAACTCAAATACGCTGTTGAAGTGCTGGACAGCATACCCATATTTGATCAACATCATTTGCGGTTCCTGCAATGGGCCAGTGATTACTATCAGCACCCTGCAGGTGAAGTTATGCTGGGGACATTGCCAAAATTATTAAGTAACGGCTCTCCTGCATTAAAAAAACACAAGCGTTACTGGAAATTAAAATCCGGTGCAGTAAAAAAGCCTGATGATGCATTAGCAAATGCACCACTTAAACTCGCCATCCTGAAGCAAATCCGCGCAAAACCTGATGGAGTATCAGAAGAAACAATCCGCAAGAGTTTCAAAAACTGGCGGAAACCACTCTATTCCCTGTCTGAACAAGGATGGGTTGAATCCTTTTCCCATGAAACAGTTGATGACAGGCACCATGCTCAAAACGGAGACTCCATACAGCTCAATGTTGAACAGAAACATGCCATCTCGACCATTATTTCCGCCGGAAACAGTTATCAGGCCTTTTTGCTTAATGGAATTACCGGTAGTGGTAAAACAGAAGTTTATCTGCATGCCATCAGGGAACGAATAAACCAGGGATTTCAGGCGCTGATATTGCTGCCAGAAATAGCATTGACACCACAATTTATCGAGCGCATTAAGACCAGGCTGAACATAAAAACAGGTTTATTACATTCGGGGTTAACTGACCGTGAACGTATGGAGACATGGCTTGGCACCAGGGACGGCGATATTAAAATTGTTATCGGCACCCGTTCAGCAATCTGGACGCCATTCAAGCAACTGGGCATCATTATAGTTGATGAGGAACATGATCTTTCCTACAAACAACAGGAAGGGTTCCGGTATTCGGCGCGCGATCTGGCCTTGTACAGGGCACAGCAAAATAATATTCCAATCGTTCTGGGCTCTGCAACGCCTTCGCTTGAATCAGTACAGAATGTCAAGAATAAACGTTATCTGGAAATAAGTCTTACACAACGCACCGGCAATGCATCATTACCAAAAATCAATATTCTCGACATACGCCACTGTACTATGGATGGCGCATTATCCATACCTTTACTGGAAAGTATCCGTAACACACTCGACCAGCAGCAGCAGGTGTTACTTTTTCTGAACCGGCGTGGTTATGCCCCGGTTATGTTGTGTCACAACTGTGGCTGGATAGCAAAATGCCCACGTTGCAATATTCAAATGACCTATCATAAACGCATTAATAAGTTATGTTGCCACCACTGCCAGCATCAGGAAAAGAAGATTGAAAACTGTCCCGGATGTTCTGAACAAAAAATTATAGAAATAGGGCATGGCACGCAACGCCTGACCGAAACCCTGGAGAACAACTTTCCAGACGCAAGAATAATGCGCATAGATCGGGATTCAACACGGCGCAAGGGGGTTGTTCAGTCCATGCTGGAAAACGCGCAGCAAGGTAACATCGATATACTGATAGGAACCCAGATGCTGGCCAAAGGGCACCATTTCCCAAAAGTGACCCTGGCCAGCATTATCGACGCAGACCAGGGTCTATACAGTGCCGATTTTCGTGCCAGCGAACGTATGGCGCAAATCATTATGCAGGTCAGTGGACGCGCCGGCCGTGCAGACGAACCAGGAACGGTTATCATACAGACCCACCACCCGGATCACCCCTTATTAAGGGCGCTGGCTGGTCATGACTATGAAAATCTCTCCAGGTTAATACTGGAAGAGCGTAAGCAAACCATGCTGCCACCCTTCAGTTATCAGGTGTTGTTACGAGCTGAAGCCAATCAACAACATAAAATTAATCATTTTCTACATGATGCCCGTAAACTGCTGCCTGCTACAAACACTCAACTGTTGATATTCGGACCGATAATTGCCCCCATAGAAAAACGGGCTGGACATTACCGTATGCAATTGCTGCTACAAATGAATAATCGCAAGCAACTCAGAAATATTCTGGCACCCTGGATAATTTCCCTTGAAAACCTGACCAGCAGACGTAAGGTCAGATGGTCTGTGGATATCGACCCACAGGATATGTTGTAAGATTGGCATCTTGAATTTACTCTGCCTGCTGATAGTCCGGGCAGATAACATGAGGTACAAAACTATGTGTAAAGATTACAGGGAAAAATTCCTGCTTTCCTTTTTCCTGGCCATTTTGTGTCCTTTGAACACTCTCGCGGTTGATGTTGCCATAACCGAACAAATTGATTCAGTTGAAGTTACGCATAATGGTACAAATGTAACCATTATGCGTAACCAGAATCCAGACAATAATATTAACCCGGCCTACGCAAAAACATCCAGGAAGTGCCCTCCATTCTGTATTCAACCTGCAATTATCGCAGAAGGTGTTGAAACCATAGGAGAACTGGAATTACTGGATTACCTGAAACGCATTAATGCAGGAGATAATTCGATACTGGTAATTGATTCCCGCACACAGGACTGGGTAAATAATGGCACCATACCCGGGTCGGTCAATATACCCTGGACCGAGCTGAGTCCGGATACCGGCGCAGATCCATTCGCTATCAGTGATATTTTCAAGGAGAGGTTCAGCGTAGTAACACGCGAAGGTCTTTGGGATTTTTCCGGAGCAAAAACATTGATCCTGTTTTGCAATGGCCTTTGGTGTGGGCAATCTCCTTCCAATATCCGCTCATTGCTGGCATTCGGCTATCCTGCCAGCAAACTGAAATGGTATCGCGGCGGCATGCAGGATTGGGAAAGTCTGGGTCTGACCGTGGTTAAATAAAGTGCTTCACTGCCATCAACATATCAAAGTGATAACTCCTTGCTTCATATATTGCTTATCTTCTCCTCTTAACCGGGGCAGGATACAATGTCCAACTTTTTTGAGGGGAAGTCTTTGAAACAAGTCTTACATGACCTGATAAAACAATCGCTAAATCAGCTTTGTGAAAAAGAAAAGCTGGAGCTGAATGATAATGACATTATCAAGATTGAGAAAACCCGCGATGAGAAACACGGTGATTTTGCCACAAATATTGCAATGATCCTTGCCGGTAAAACCGGGGCAAGACCACGTGATCTTGCAGAAAAAATTATCAGCTGTATACCTGGCTCGGAACATATTGAGAAAATTGAAATTGCCGGACCCGGCTTTATTAATTTTTTCCTGACCAGACATACCAGCCTCCAGGTTATCTGCAACATACTTATTGCCGGCAAGACTTTCGGATATTCCGATCACGGCAAGGGCAAATCGATACTGATAGAATTTGTCTCTGCCAATCCGACCGGGCCTTTACATATAGGGCACGGTCGTGGTGCAGCCTATGGCGCAGCAACAGCCAATCTGCTTGAGGCAGTCGGCTACAAGGTTGACAGGGAATACTATATTAATGATGCAGGCAGGCAGATGGATATCCTTGCCGCCAGTGTCTATCTGCGTTATCTGGAAAAATGCGGGGTTGATGCCTGTCTTCCGGAAACGGCCTACCAGGGAGACTATGTCAAATCCATTGCCGGAAAGATATATGATGATAAAAAAGCATCATTAAAAATAGACACTGCCGGCCTTGCAGCATCACTGAAAAATGGAACAGATAGCGAAAAACAACTTGATAGCCTGATTGAACATATCAAGCGCGCACTGGGAAGCGCTGACTATGAATATGTATTTAATGCCGGACTGAATGAAATTCTTGCGGATATAAATAATGACCTGACTGAATTTGGTGTTGTTTTCAATCGCTGGTATTCAGAAAGGAAATTGCTTGCAGGCAATGAGGTTAATGCCTGTATAGAGGCATTGAAAATGAATGGCCACCTGTATGAAGCCGAGGGGGCTTTATGGTTTCGCTCTACGGGGCTTGGAGATGAAAAGGACCGTGTTGTTATCCGTGATAACGGACAACCGACCTATTTTGCCTCGGATATCGCCTATCATAAATCTAAATTCGATCGGGGCTATGACAGGATAATTGATATCTGGGGAGCAGATCACCATGGCTATATAACCAGGGTCAACGCGGCACTTTCCGCCCTCAAGTTAGACACACACAAACTGGATATACTGCTTGTACAGTTTGCTTCCCTGTATCGTGGGGAAACTAAGGTCCAGATGTCAACCCGCTCCGGCCAGTTTGTCACCTTGCGGGAATTACGTAACGAAGTAGGCAAGGATGCATCACGGTTTTTTTACGTCATGCGTAAAAGTGATCAGCATCTGGATTTCGATCTGGAACTGGCGAAATCACAGTCGCAGGACAACCCGGTCTATTACGTACAATATGTACATGCACGTATCTGCAGCATCAAACGCCAGATGCAGGAGAAAGGCCTGCAATTTTCATTGGCCACGGACGTGGCAGAGCTCACCTTACTGGAAGAAACACATGAACGCATATTGCTCGCCACGCTTGCTGCTTATCCTGAAACTGTACTCGTCGCGGCCAACAATTATGAACCACACCAGATAGCTTACTACCTGCGTGATCTCGCTCATGAGTTTCATACTTACTACAATGCATGCCAGATACTTGTGGATGATGAGAAATTACGTAAAGCACGTATCAGTCTGGTCTCTGCAATACAGCAGGTGATAAAGAACGGCCTCGATTTACTCGGTGTTTCCGCTCCGGAAGCGATGTAATTCAAGGTGATCTGATGACCAGAGACTATAAAAATATCAACCGTGACAAGAACGGAAAAACTGCTGCAACAAAATTACATCCAGTAATTCCATTTATTACCGGGCTGGTCATAGGATTGTTTGTTGCGTTTATTGTTTATCTGAAAGAGCACCAGTCTGGGATCCAGACAGGTCAATCTCCGGAACTGGTGATTCAAAATATTAACAAACCAATAATCCCGGATGCCGAAAATACAGAAGAATCAAGAATACCCGAACCTCAGTTCGACTTTTACCAGATATTACCCAATATGGAGGTCAACGTTTCAGAATGGGAAGCAGAGGAAGAAAAGCAATCTGATTCTATCGCTGCTGATGATTCCGGTGTCTATATTTTGCAGGTAGGTTCTTTCGAACAATACGAAGCTGCTGATGAAGTGAAGGCCAGGCTTGCTTTACTGGGCGTCAGTGCCGATATCCAGCGTGTAGTTATCAATGGGCGTGATATAAGACACCGTGTGCGCGTGGGGCCATACAAAGATCCCGCAAAATTACAGGAGGCCCGGGATCGCCTGCTTGCCAACAATCTGGATTTCATGCTCCTGAAGCTAAAGGTTGATGATTTATAATTGGGCGAAGCGGATCAAATAAAAGACACTTAACGTGTCTTTTATCCGCTGAGCGCCGAGCCAGCGGACGGCGAGGCCGGTGTTAAACGAAGTCATAATTAGCGCCAGGGATGGCAGGTAATATTTCTCATATAACGCGGGTGTAGTTCAGTGGGCGAAGCGGATCAAATAAAAGACACTTAACGTGTCTTTTATCCGCTGAGCGCCGAGCCAGCGGACGGCGAGGCCGATGTTAAACGAAGTCATAATTAGCGCCAGGGATGGCAGGTAATATTTCTCATATAACGCGGGTGTAGTTCAGTGGGAGAACTGCAGCTTCCCAAGCTGCTAACGTGGGTTCGATTCCCATCACCCGCTCCAACAATACGGATAGATTTAATTTGGCATCCATGCCGTTAGATTACTGTCACTGAGGAACACCGGCCCGGACATCCACTGTCCGGGCGTTCGGCCGGAAAAAAGTCCACTGGACTTTTTTCTATGTCGGTCTTACCCATCACCCGCTCCAATGCCTGGCCCCAGGCCAATTTATACCCTGAAAACATAAAACCCTGAACTGTCTATTTGGGTGAATTTTAAATTGGTGTAGACTGCATTTGTGACAGGCAATAACAACACTATCAACGTCACCATAACAATACTTATAATTTTTAAAAAGCCAATTATATCAATAGATTAATGTTGACTTTTTGTCTGGCCCGAAGCTAACCTTCCGGCCAGAAATTACGATAGGCTTGTGTATCATGGGAATTGAATGGCCAACTGTGGTGGTAGTTGACAACAGCCCGGCAATTAAAAAAATATTTGAGCGCAGCACAAAGGATCTGGGCATAGAGCTCTTGATCTTTGACTCTGCCGCTGACTCGTGGGCATACCTCAATAATGCAAGGCCTGATCTGCTTATTTTGAGCATTATTCTTCCCGACAAAAATGGTCTTACATTATTGAATGATCTGAGAAAACTTCCTCTACATCAAAATACTTCTGTTATTATGGTAAGCTCCAAAGATTATGCACAGGATCGGCTTGCGGCGAATGAACTGGGGGTGCTCGATTTTATACCCAAACCAATGCCGATACAGACAATTACGGATGTCATAGTAAAATATACTAAAGCGAAACCGAAATCTGGCTAAAAAATGAGTAGTGCTTACCTCCGTTTCTGGGGCGTGCGTGGGTCCCATGCTGCACCTTTCCCCACCCATCTGAATGTGGGAGGGAATACGTCTTGCGTGGAAATCCGCGCAGATGAGCATTTACTCATCTGCGATGCGGGCACAGGAATTATTCCTTTGGGCAACGAGTTAATACAACAGAAAGGCCTTCGTGAACTATTAATTATTCTGACTCATTATCATTGGGACCACGTCTGTGGTCTGCCATTTTTTGTGCCGGCCTTTTCTCCGGACTGGAAAGTCAGCTTTTTTGGCCCGGGCGATGATGACGAAGAGATTAAAAAACATGTCTCATCTCAGATGCGCGCACCTTATTTCCCTGTTGGCACGGAAACCTGGCTCGCCGATATACACTATATTCCGCCTTACAGAGACAAACTCCAGCACGGACCAATTACTATCGAATATAGTAATGTACACCACCCTGGAACAACCTATGGGTACCGCATCGGTATAAACGGAAAAACTATAATCTACATTTCTGACAATGAATGTAATTTCATAGAAAAATCTGTCCGCCAGCGCCGCCGTGAATTAAACGAGGAAGAACAAACGCTATACGACGATATGATCCAGGAAGAACATCAGTCAGAACTCGACCTCATAAAAAATGCCGATATACTCATTCATGATGCGCAGTACACTCCTGAAGATTATGATAAAAAACGTGGTTGGGGCCACTCATGCTATATAGATACTGTAATTATGGCTATTGATGCGGGAGTAAAGGAACTTTATCTCTTTCACCATGATCCAAATTATGATGATCAGTCCATTGATATTATCTATCAACACGCAAATAAAATTATCAAAGAAAATAACTCTTCAATGAAATGTCACCTTGCCAAGGAAGGAATGCAAGTTAAAATCTAGGAACCGTGGTACTGCGACTTATTAGTATCAGGATTTATGCAGATACAATTAAATGGTAATCCCCTCAGTTTAGACAAAATCACGACCATTCAGGATCTGCTTGATGATCTGAATCTCTCTGGCCGTCTGGCTGTAGAAGTCAACCATCAGATTGTTCCACGCAGCCTGTTTCAGTCACATAGACTCAATGCAGGTGATAATATTGAAATTGTGCATGCCATAGGTGGTGGTTAGTACAAGATTAATTAATTACATAATTTAAAACTGACAATTTCACAGAAGAGAACCCACAAACTCCATGACTGATAAGTTACTATTAGGTGGAAGAACATATTCCTCTCGCCTGCTGGTCGGCACGGGTAAATACAAAGACCTCGAGGAGACAGGCAAGGCGATTGAGGCGAGCGGAGCAGAGATCGTAACAGTGGCCATACGCCGCACTAATATCGGCCAGAACAAGGATGAACCCAGTCTGCTGGAAGTAATTTCACCGGACAAGTACACCATACTACCCAATACTGCCGGTTGTTATGACGAAAACAGCGCCATCAGGACGTGTCAACTCGCACGTGAGTTACTGGATGGTCATAATTTGGTAAAACTTGAAGTGCTTGGTGACCAAAAAACACTCTATCCGGACATTACCGCAACCCTCAAGGCTGCTGAAAAATTAATAGCTGATGGTTTTATGGTTATGGTTTACACCACGGATGATCCAGTTATGGCAAAACGCTTTGAAGAAATGGGTTGCATCGCCGTCATGCCGCTGGCTGCGCCCATAGGTTCAGGCCTCGGTATACGCAATCCATATAATATCCGTACTATAGTTGAAAACGCCAAGGTGCCTATTCTCGTAGATGCCGGCGTTGGAACTGCCTCTGATGCAACCATTGCCATGGAACTTGGTTGTGACGGAGTTCTTATGAACACAGCCATTGCCGAAGCAAAAAATCCGGTACTTATGGCGTCTGCAATGAAAAAGGCCATTGAGGCAGGCCGTGAGGCCTATCTTGCCGGACGTATGCCGCGCCGGGCTTATGCCAGCGCTTCTTCACCGATTGATGGGCAATTTTTCTGACCGATATCTCGCTGCGCGGGATATTCAGAGCTCAACTGTGAATAGCACAACTGGCCATATCCGCAGTTTTGTGCGTCGTGAAGGCCGCATCACGGGAGCGCAACGTCATGCTATTGAACAGCATTGGGAACAATTCGGCATTAAATTCAATCATGCGAAGATCGATCTTGGGAAAATCTTTCACCGGCCTGCACCGAAGGTCCTTGATATCGGGACCGGTATGGGTGAAGCAACCATTACGCTTGCCACAAGTCATCCAGGAAATGATTATCTGGCGGCAGAGGTACACCGGCCCGGGATCGGCAGTCTGCTCAGACAAATTGCGGCAAATAGATTAACCAATGTCCGTATCTGCAATCATGATGTTATCGAAATATTACAATATCAGATCCCGATGAACAGTCTGGATATGGTATACATCTTCTTTCCCGATCCCTGGCCCAAAAAGCGTCACCGCAAGCGGCGGCTCATCAGTCAGACTTTACTCAATTTACTAAAACCTTGCCTGAAGTCACACGCCCGTGTTTATATCGCAACCGACTGGCAGGATTACGCGGAACACATCATGGAAGTATTTGCCGGTGACAGTGAGTTTATAAATCTGGCAGGACCAGGCCGGTTTGCCCCCCGTCCACATTGGCGACCTTTGACAAAATTTGAGACAAGAGGTTACAAACTGGAACACCCGGTCCGGGATTTCGTATTTTCCTGCAGAAAATAATTTACATGACATCCCTGAAATCATGGATAGCCGCGAATTCTTCTGTATCACGTACCGGTAAGTGACTGTCCGGGCGGGCAATGCTGAATAGATTTGAAATACCGTATAATCGGGCTGTCCTGAGCACCATCAAATTATCATCGATCAACATTGTCCTTGCGGGTATAAAATTCATGCCCTGGTTTAACTTATGCCAGAACTCCGCTTCTTCTTTTGGCGCACCCAGCCGGTGCGAGCTGATCACTTCACGAAAATATTTACCTATCCCTGTCTTTTCAAGTTTCATTGTAATCAGGTCCTGATGGGCATTCGTAACCATCACAGGCATCTTGCCCCTGGATATGAGCGATTCCAGAAATTCCTGAGCAGACGGACGAACCTCTATCAGGTGTTCAATATCCGCCTTCAATTTTAATACATCAATATTCAACTCGCTCGACCAGAAATCCAGACAATACCAGGAAAGCGTGCCCTCCCTGCTCTTGAATTTTGGGATCAATTCGCGTTTTGCGGCTTCCGTATCCAGACCATGTTTCTCTCCCCAGTGCCTGGGCAGATATTCCTGCCAGAAATAATTATCGAAATACAGATCAAGCAACGTGCCGTCCATATCAAGCAATATAGTGTCAATATCGTTCCAGTTAATCATCCAGCCAGTATACCAATTCCCGCAGATCCTGATTCCATTTGTTGTGCTGAATACCGTAAAATACAGCCGATGAACAGTCATCCCGTAAACCTGCCACCACTCATGGAATTAGCGGCCAAAATCAGCCACATTGCCAGAGACGCGGCTAGTCAGATTCTGGATATTTATGAATCTGACTTCGCCATTGAACACAAGGATGACAATTCTCCATTAACCACGGCAGATCTGGCATCCCACAAGACCATTTGCAACAATTTGGCACGACTCACGCCGGATATTCCCATACTGTCGGAAGAATCAGCGGAAATGCCGTTTGAGACAAGGCAGAAATGGCAGTATTACTGGCTCGTTGATCCGCTGGATGGTACCCGCGAGTTTATCAAACGCAATGGTGAATTTACGGTCAATATTGCCTTGATAGAAGTTCATCGACCGATACTTGGTGTTGTCCATGTACCAGTGACCGGTATGACCTATTTCGCCAGCAAGAGTAATGGTGCTTATAAACAATTAAATAATGAACAGCCGCTAAAAATACATACAAGAACTGCTAATCCCGAACATTTCACCGTTGCCGGCAGCCGTTCCCATGGCAGCGAAAGACAGCGTGCTTTCTTTGAAAAGTTGGGCAATATTGAAATATTTTCTATTGGAAGTTCTCTTAAATTCTGCTTTGTAGCAGAAGGGATTGTCGACATTTATCCACGCTTTGGACCGACCTCTGAATGGGACACTGCTGCCGCACAATGTATCGTGGAAGAAGCCGGCGGTATTGTAACAGATGAAGAATTTAACCCTCTGCGCTATAACACGAAAAAATCACTGCTGAATCCGAATTTTCTTGTTATTGGCGATCGGAATTTCGACTGGAGACCTTGTATTTTAAACCAAGCTATAAGCATGCCTGGAAATAATACATAAAATTGCCAGGAGAGAGACCAATTTGACTGTAGCAAATTATTTCAAATTACAGTTCATGTTCAAGCCCGCCGGTACCTGCTAATTATTATTGGCAGTTTCTCACCTATATTGTCCGCTATTTTTTTTCGAAATGATTGTGGAAAATAAATTATAGTTCCTAATGGATTATATCCAGGTTTGCGTCATAGATTCTGGTCTTGATGCCAAACAGGCCAAGTAGCGTGTGTGACAGATTATCATGCGTATATTCAATATTGGTGTATTGTTTTACAACATTCAAATTGATA